>PVMK01184706.1_pt1 | contig 10287 bp, 12 predicted proteins | sample 1853481 | NCBI WGS metagenome assembly PVMK01 (sample SAMN08533507, study PRJNA380276) | Marine sediment metagenome, whole genome shotgun sequencing project. | reverse complement strand
GGGCGGGTAATCAGGGATGAGTTACAGAAAGTCGCCTGAGGGCTCGCCATGCGCAATTCTCCATCAATAAGCACACGCCTGGCCGCCATGGCCTTTTTGTGTGCGCAAATGATGCCTGGAAGTCTCCTTGCGCAGTCCAGTGCTTCCAGCGCGAATAATTCAACGCAGTGGACTTTTGGCGGGCACACCAAGTACCAGTACATCCATACCCGGATTCCCGAAGACAGTGTGCTGCAAAGTATCAGCGGTGACAGCATGCAGGATCATAATCTTGAAGTCCGTCTGAAGTTTGCGGTCAGGCATGAACGCTGGGAGTTTTGACACACACTTACAATTCATTACCGTTCACTCAGACACACTTTCGGGTTTTCGTAATTTGCCGCAGATAATTTTCCCCGGGAGCGGGCATTATCAATGATGACCGGCGCTGGTTTAACCTGAGCCCACGAACTGACTAATGAAGGTAAAAATGCCACGCTGTTGCGTCTTGACCGGGATCAGTGTTGCTTATACCGGCGACAAGGCCGTAATCCGCTTCGGCCGTCAGGCGATCAGTTGGGGTAATGGGCTGTTATTCACGCCGATGGACATTTTTAATCCTTTTGACCCCAGCAACGGTAGACAAGGAATACAAAGCCGGTGATGACATGCTCTATGGACAGTATCTGCTGGATAACGGCAACGATGTGCAGGCCGTGGCCGTGGTGCGTCGTGATCCCGTCAGTGGTGCTGTAGAGCAGGATCAGTCTTCGCTGGCTGTTAAATACCACGGTTTCCGGAGAGGTAATGAATATGATTTATTGCTGGCGGAGCACTATGGTCAGCGGGTGCTTGGGATTGGGCTGCCAGCACCGATCTCGGCGGGAGCCGTCTGGCGGGGTGACCTGGTTTGGACTGATACGGACCTGGGAATCCGTTTTTTCTGCAGTAGGGCGGCGTCAGTTACTCCGGTGTGACAGGGTGGGGCATAACTGGACCGGGTTTCTGGAATACTATTACAACGGTTATGGCCAGTCAGACGGGAGATTATTCAGCCGCAGGCCTTGCCGATAATCCCGAATTGCTGAAAGCGCCTCGCCCGGGGAGAGTTATTCAATCTTGGCCGCCACTACCTGGGCACTTCGGTAACGGTCGAGGCCACACCTTTGCTGAATTTCACACCGAATGTCTTCATCAATCTCACCGACCCTTCAGCGCTGGCACAATTGGTGCTGGCCTACGATTGGAAACAGGATATCCAACTGCTGGCGGCACTGAATATCCCAATCGGACCAAATGGCAGCGAATATGGTGGTATTGATGCAGGACTACCGGGACTGTATGTTTCAATCGGTCCCTCGCTGTTTGCGCAACTGGCCTGGTATTTTTGAGCCTGCCGGTATAGGTCAACCAGCAGTTCCCGGCACATGAACGTCATAGCGGCACATGAACGTCATAGCGGGCTTGACCCGAAATCCATTTCTTAAGTTTGATCAGTAAACGAAAAAAGAGCCAAATGGGTCCCGGCTTTCGCCGGGATGACGTTGCCATTTTTTGTCGTCTATGAATTACAAGCCGAAGTTGTACACATACCGAAGTCCGAATTCGCTGCGATCATTGCTGAGGATGATCAACACATAATCGGTGGGTAGCAGTTTGGCATTGGCGTATTTCTCGTCGGTTATGTTCCGGCCATACGCCGCCAGGGTCCAGCGACCGTCCGGTGAGTGGTAGGCTATGTCGACATTGATGAGCGTGCGGCTGTCTATCTGGGTGAACCGTCCCGGGTCATTGCTGGGTTCGCCCCACATATCATCACGATAGGAATAATCCAGACGGAAAACCAGGTCAGCTCCATTGTTCATCGGCATCGTGTATTCCGGGCTTATGGAAAAAGTCAGATCCGGAGTGAGCGGTGCTACCACGCTGGGGTTGGGGTCATCGACATCGACATCAATATAACCCAGGGTGGTATATAGATTGAATCTGTCGTTCGGTGCCCAGTTGCTTTGCCACTCGAAGCCGGTGGAGGTTTGGTCAACGATGATGTTGACGGTGTTGAAACCCAGACCCGTGGATGAACTGACCTGGTAAGGGAGGTTGGAATAGTCGGTGTAGAAAAAGGCCATGCTCACTTGCAGTGTATCGAATGGGGTACCCTTCAGACCCACTTCGTAGTTGATGGCAGTGACGTTGTCATTGGCCTCGTAGCAGTTGGGCCGGCTGACATTGCCGGGCTGGGTGAAATCCAGGTTGGCAAACAGGCAAAATGGCCGTGCCGGGAACTGACCTGACTGGTAGCCGTTCTGGATCGTGCCATAGAGGTTGATGCGGTCGTTGTAATCCCAAGCCGCTGCAACCTCCCAACTGACTTCGCTCCAGTCACGCTGGCCGGTTTCCTGGATCAGGCCGAAGATGAGGTCGGTAAAAGCTTCCTTTTCATCCTCGGTGTAACGTGCACCGCCGGACAGCCGTAAACGCTCCGTGGCCTGGAATCCCACATTGGCATAAATTGCCTTGCTTTCCGCTTCCTGGAAATTTAAATGCGAGCCAGCACCGGCGTCGTAAAAGTTGGGGTTCTGATTGTTGCCCCCTTCCTCCTCGAAGTAGTACAGGCCGGCAACAAAGTCCCAGTTGCCGTAGTCACCAAACAACTGAAGCTCAGCGGATTTCTGATCGGCGAATCCTGTTTCGGGGTATTGGAACAACACCGCTTCCACGCTGTCGTCGTCAAGGCCCGTTGAATATTCTGAGCTGCGGTCGCTATACAGAAACTTGGCCGCAAGTTCATCGTTGATATCCCAGTCGGCAGTGATTGACCAGCCATCCGCTGCATTGCTGATACCTGCCTGGCTTACAACATTCCCATTATCATCAAAGTAAAAGGCCCCGTTGTTGTCATAGGGATTGGCTGAAACGTCACTGTTGCGAGCGCCCGTACCGTACAGCAAGCCGCTTGGCACCTCGTCAATCAAAGTGGTATAGGGCCGCAGGCCGCCTTCACCATCGTTCTTGTCATAAGCAAACAGCAGGGAGAAGTTCTCGGAGATATCCCACTTTGCCGCTACGCGACCAGCCCACTCTTCCATTTCACCCACTTCCGTAGAGGTGTCCAGGTTCAGGAATTTACCCACGCCGTCACGACTCGTGTAGGAGCCCGTAAACGATGCCGCGAAAGTGTCAGATAGGGGGGCATTCCAGTAAAAATCACCATTTAAACGACCGCGTGTACCCACTGTTACCGTGGCCCGTCCACCGGATTCCTGCCCCGGTTTGCGGGTGATGATATTAATTGCCCCACCGATGGAGTTTCGTCCGTACAGCGTGCCTTGTGGGCCGCGCAGCACCTCCACGCGCTCAATATTAGCCAGACTCCAGTTCTGGCCCACCTGCCGGCCGAGGTATACCCCGTCAACATAGACACCTACGCCAGGGTCGGTGGTGATCAGGTGATCCTGCAAGCCGATGCCACGGATGAAGACATTGACTGAAGAAGTCTGTCCACCCGAGAAACCGGTTACAGTCATATTAGGCACGAATTTGCCAATGTCAGTCAGGTCCACAATGCCTTGCTTGACAATCGCATCCTCCGTAAATGCCGAAATTGCCATTGGTACATCGTAAATACTTTCTTCACGCTTGGTGGCCGTGACGATGACCTCTTCAAATACGGTGGCTTCCTGGGCTTCCTGTGCGAAAGCTACATTGGCCAGCATGTTGCCAGCCAGGGACAGGCCGATGGTTGAGATCAGTAATCTTTTTTTATTCATGACTTATAGTTCCTCGATTTTTCTGTGCCGCTTGAATGCGTTGGTTTTGCGCGCAACTGGCTAATTATCGCACGACTTTAATTGATACACACTATTTTGCGCTTACAATGTACCGGTGCATACCATGGGTCCATATAACTTCTTGCAATGACGTCGAGCAACGCATACCTCAGCATCGATAGCCTGCCTGACAGACTTGTGGTCAGTGTCAAAGGTCAATGGACATTTGATGAAGTCCGGGCGCTCGAGGATGCGACCGCCTCGGTGCTGCCGGAAGCAGGGCAGGCAGTATCTTTTCAATGTGCTGGTCTGGAGAATATTGATATCGCTGGTGCCTGGGTTCTCTATGACCGTACCGAGCAACTGTCCAGGCTGGGGATAAAATCCGAGTTTACAGGCTTCAAAGCCGCCCATTTTAAATTTTTGCAGCATATTATCGATGCAGCGGCTATTCGCGAATATGAAGAGCCGTCCGATCTTGTTGAGCGCCCGAAAATTCTGCGCAAGTCAGTCGAACAACTCGGTCAGTCCACTGCCGCATATGTAGAGGACCTTGGCCAGATAGCAAGATCCATCCTTGATGGTGTACGCAGTCCGTCATTGATCATGATCGGTGAGACGATCAAACAGGTTTACTTCACCGGTGTTCAGGCCATACCTGTAGTGATGGTGATTACTTTTTTGATTGGTATCGTCACCGCCCATCAGGCGGCTGGGCAATTAGAGAAATTTGGTGCAATGGTCCTTGTTGTGGACCTGGTGAGTATCTCAATCACCCGTGAGATGGGTGTGCTGCTGGCTTCCATCATGGTGGCTGGCAGATCTGGCAGTGCTTTTGCTGCTTCATTGGGTGTAATGAAGCTCAATGAAGAAGTGGATGCCATGCGGGTGCTGGGTCTCAACCCGAACCAGATGCTGGTCATCCCGCGCATACTTGGATTGGTGATTGCATTGCCCATTTTGACAATTTTTGCAGATATCGCCGGTATTGCCGGTGGTGCATTGATCGCTGTGGGCTCGATGGGTATCAGTGGATTGCAGTTTGTTGAACGCGTTGCTTACAGTACCGACCTGACTGATTTTTACGTTGGTTTGAGTAAGGCACCGGTTTTCGCGCTGTTGATTGCCATGGTCGGAACCCTGCGCGGCATGCAGGTGAAATCTTCGGCCGAGGAACTGGGACTTAAAACCACCATGGCAGTAGTACAGTCGATCTTTATGATCATTGTTGCCGATGCCCTTTTTGCAATCTTGTTCACACGTTTGGGAATCTGATGGAAATCATCATCTCAGTCAAAAACCTGGTGAACCGATTTGGTAGCCAGATCGTACATGACGGCTTGAATCTGGATATACGGCGTGATGAAATCCTCGGTGTCGTGGGAGGTTCCGGTAGCGGAAAATCGGTGCTGATGCGCAGCATTCTTGGCCTGCAAAGGCCAAACAGCGGCACCATTACCGTACTGGGGCAAAAAATTGAATACCACAAACCGGGGCCAAGCCGGTGTTGGGGAGTACTGTTTCAGGGCGGGGCGCTTTTATCAGGTCTGACCGTGCAGGAGAATGTTGAATTGCCGATTGCTCTGCATTCGAATATGCCGGTAGAAACAAGGCATGAACTGGCCAGCCTCAAATTATTAATGACAGGCTTAAGTCTGTCAGTAGCAGACAAATACCCGTCCGAACTATCGGGTGGTATGCGAAAGCGGGTATCACTGGCAAGAGCACTGGCGCTGGAGCCAAAAATCCTGTTCCTGGATGAGCCGACTGCAGGTCTTGACCCGATCGCTGCCACCGAATTTGACGAACTGATCACTTACCTGCACGATAATCTTGATTTGACTATCATGATGATTACCCATGATGTTGACAGCCTGTTTGGTATTTGTGACCGTATAGCAGTATTGGTGGATGGGGGTGTAGTGGTGGGAACAGTGGACGAAATATTAGAATCAGATCACCCATGGATCAAAAGCTATTTTGGTGTGCCGCGTGCTCAAAGGGCCCGTCATGCTGCTGGAGGGGCTCGTTTTGAATAATAAAAACTTCGCTGTCGGTTTATTTGTTGCCGTGGCATTGGCGATATTTGTGGTCGCAACGCTGTGGTTGACAGGTAAACAGGGTTCTGAACCCACGGTTAATTACTCGATGTATTTTGAGAGCGATGTTGGCGGTCTGATGCTTGGCGGGCCCGTGTTTTACCTGGGTGTCGAAGTCGGGACCGTCACGGCCATGGTCATAATCCCCGGAAATCCCATGCAGGTTCGCGTTGATGCCAGGGTCCTGAAATCCGCTCCAGTCAATGCCGGTACTTATGCAAGCCTGGCCTTCCAGGGTATTACCGGTGTTGCAGTTATCAAACTGAACGCCGATCCGGGTGTGCACGAAGCTTTGAAAAAGAATGAACACAATAAATACCCGGTGATTGCAGTACGTGACACCGGTTTTAGTGCGTTGCTGGCAAAGGCGCCCAACATTGTCGATAAGCTGGATTCCGTGTTGGTTCAAATCAACCAGATTCTTGGTGAGGAAAACCGGGAGTTTGTCAGCGGCATACTCAGTGACATTGATGCCGTTAGCAGTGCACTGGCTTCAAAAGAGGAAGCCATCAGTGAAATCCCCGTTTTGCTTCAGACAACCATTGAAGAACTTCACAGTACGCTGGCGCAAATAAAATCCATGGCTGGAAACCTGGAGCCTGGTTTGTCATCCAGCCTGGATAATCTGGATAGAGCAACCGCCAGCCTGGCGAATATGACTGAACGGCTGGAATCCTGGACTGCTGCTAACGACTCTGAGATGAATGCATTCATGGAGGATGGGCTTGGCCAGGTTCCTGCGCTGGTAGCAGATGCTCGCGCAACTCTCAGAGAGATCGAGAAACTGGTGAAGGACTTGCGTGAGGACCCTTCCAGGCTGGTCTATAAACCGAATGAAGATACCGTAGATGTGGAGCGATGAACCGGCCATGAATACAAGCAACAAATTCGTAGTTTTCTGCCTGCTAACACTAGCCTTGTCAGTGAGTGCGTGCGGTGGGCTGACTCACAGTGACAAGCCGGCTACCAATACATGGTGGCTTGAGCCGTATACTGGTATGACGCAAGAGACACCCTCTGCCCCAGCCCCGTTGGTTGCAATATCAATAACAGTTGTACCCGGATTGGATACCGATCGGATACTGACTCTTTCTAATGATGCAGAACTCAACCAGTTTGCCGCCGCACGTTGGGCGGATAACCTGCCGGAGTTGGTCACATCGCTGGTCAGCAGAACCCTGGAGGCTTCAGGACGCTTTGAAATAGTCTCTGGTCGTGCAGGGGGAGGCTCTGAGAGTTGTGAATTACGACTGGAGTTACAGGAGTTCTTTGCCCGTCTCAGTCCGTCAGGCCAAACAACTGGTGTTCAGATCGCCATTGAGGGTCGCTTCCAGTGCGAGTCTGACGAACCGGTTCCACTTAAGTTAAACGCCTCAATACCAGTCAATGATGATCGCATGAGTATAATTGTTGCTGCATTCCAGCAGGCAATGGACAGTGTGATGAGGGATCTACTTAAGCAGTTGTAATGGTCTTGTACAGAAGAAGGTGAGAAATGGCGACTGGTTGGACTTACTTCTTTCAGACTCGCACAATTCGCAGGGAGTTGGGTGTACCTCCTGAGACCTTACAAAACATGGATGTTTTGGATGAGCCTACAGGGACGTACTTGCGGCGTGTCTCAGGAGGTACACCCAACTTCCTGCGAATTCCCAATCGAATCCTTTAAGACCAGTGCCAACCGAACGCCGCGACACGGGTACCTACCTCCTGAGACACGCTGCAAGCCCATCCATGGGGCGCTCGGGCGCCGACATCCCTGTCGGCTCACGGTCTCAGGAGGTAGGTACCCGTATCCCGGCTTAGGTGAGTGGATTCTTACAGGTGGGTTAACTGCGGCTTTCCATAAAAAAGGCCGTCATTTCTCAATGACGGCCTCGTAATCTATCAATAATTTGGTTTATTCAGCGTGAGCCTTATCCAATGCTTCGCGGACTTTTTTGCCCCATTGGGTGAACATGCCTTTCAAATTCTTGATGTGGTTCTCTTTACTGAGTTCCTTGTATTCCTCACCGATGGTTCTTTCGCCCTTCGATAAGGATCAGCAGTTCGCGGGTTTTTGAGTCGCGGAATTCTGCCGAAATTACAATATCACCAGAACCCAGTGTCGAAATAACGTGATCACTGTCGCTGGATTGGGTGCCAGGTTTCACATAAGGCGTAATGCTGAGCACTTCGACTTCCACGCGCAATACGTCATCGCCGGGTGCATTAACCAACGGATACCCGCCATTACCTCCAATTTCTTGCTGCATGGCATCGATGAACCATTTCTGGATGGCTGACCGGTTTTCAGGATTGAATGCCCATATATCGTCATTACCCTCTTCCCAGGCAGGTTTGAGAACTTCGACATTGTCCAGGCTCAGAGGCCTGACCATAACCTTGTTATAGACGGAAAGATTGACGCCCTCTTTGACATAAGTTGCCGGAATAGTGTTTTGGGCCATCACGACACCAGTAACTAACAACAACATCAGACCTGCGATCAGCTTGGGACCGGTTGAAAAGACACGCTTCATGGATGACTCCTTTACAAATAAATCAATGGTTGCACTGGCAACCCCAAAAAATCAGGCGCTAACTATACCATGTGGAACCGATGTTTAAATCATCAAATTTAACCAGTATCACAGCAGGTTTCACGACTTGCCGGACCTGTGCCCCAGCCAGCCACCCACTGCAACCGCGAGCACCGCCATCGTCCAGACGGTAACAGCGCCGGTTGGAAGGTCAAATAGTGCAGACAAACTTATGCCCGTAACATAAGCTGCGGCTCCCAAAAAATAACCTGCGAACAAAGCGTCGGGTCCCATGTACCTGGCGGGTGGCAAGGGCAGGGATGATCAGGCTGGCGAAAACCAGGTAAACACCCACCAACTGCACGGAAGCGGTGACCACGAACGCAAAGATAATATAGAAACCCTTTTGACCGATTTGATCATGCCATTTGAACCAGACGGTCAGCAGCACTGCGTACAGCAATGCCACGGGGATCAGGGAGTGCCAGGTTGACCACAGAATCTGGCCGACCAGTAAGTCTTTCATGTGCTGGGCGCCATGTGGATTCTCGGCAAGTAAAAGTATGCTGCCGGTTGCAGCCAGTACAAACAGGATACCGATCAAGGGTTCCTGCGACTGCGGCCAGCGTCTTTCCGTCCAGTTCAGACCTGCAGAGGCCAGCAACGCTGCACTTACGGCTGATAGTTGCACAGCCCACAGGTTGTCTTCCCAACCCATAACGCCTGCGGCCAGTACACCCAGGCCGGCTATTTGGGCTATTGCGAGGTCAATGAAGATGATGCCGCGTTTGAGAACTTCCTGTCCCAGTGGCACATGGGTGCTGAGTACCAGCAGACCCGCAAAAAATGCGGGTCCAAGTATCGACCAGTCGAATAATTCCACGCTCATTTGGTTTCTCTCGCAGTGAGCAAACGATCGAGAATTTCATCAAACCACTTGAACAGGTCACTGGACTGATCTGTGCCGCCGACACTCAGTGGCAGCAAAACGGCTGGTATACCGGTGCGTTCTGATAGCCATTTTGATGGCTTTTCACTCTGAAATGGCGCCCGGATGATGAAATCAGCACCATTGTTATTACCGAAACTATCTAAAAGGCTTGCCAGGTGACCAGCCGTGGGCGGTATACCGGGTACGCGTTCCAGTGTTGCGACTTCGACAAGCCCCAGCCAGTTTTCGAGGTATACCCATGATTTGTGGTGGGCAATCACGTTTCTCCCGTGCAGGGGCAGGGCCCGCTTTTCCCAGCCAGCAACAGCGGCGGTCCAGCGCTGGCTGAAAATCGTCCAGTCCTTGTTGATATGTTTGTGCGTTATCGCATCCAACTGTTTCATACGCTCAGTCATGGCCACGGCAACCAGCCTTATGTTGTGCGGGTTGGTCTGGATGTGTGGATTGCCCTGGGGGTGAACGTCGCCCTGGGAGCGATCGGCGTTGGTAGCTACATCCAGCCGTTTCACATACCTGCTGGCTTCGAGAAAACCCGGTTTGCCCGGCATGACGCCCGGGTTATTGCCCTTTCTTAACAACATGGGTAACCAACCAATCTCCAACTGTGCGCCGCTACAGACAATCCGGTCTGCAGTCCTGATCTTTGCGATCAGGCTGGGTCTTGCCTGTATATAGTGCGGATCCTGCAGGGCGTTGGTAGCGCTACTGGTTTTGACCTTGTTCCCGCCGATTTCCTGCGCCAGGGCCGCCCATTCCGGTTCGCATGCGAATACGTCCAGATCTGCTTTCGATACCATGGGCGCCAAAAGCAATATTGTTACAATTATGATGTTTTTCATCAGTCTTTTCCTAGAATGAGTGTGCGCCATGGGCACCGATACCGAATATGTATTGCAGGCCCCACTGGTGGTCATCCTCATTACCTGCCTGGTCAAGTGTGTATTGCAGCCTGAAACGGCTGAATT
>PVMK01142390.1_pt1 | contig 10287 bp, 10 predicted proteins | sample 1853481 | NCBI WGS metagenome assembly PVMK01 (sample SAMN08533507, study PRJNA380276) | Marine sediment metagenome, whole genome shotgun sequencing project. | reverse complement strand
CCGGTCACCGCAGCGATCAGCTGCTTTTCAGCACCCTGCGGATACTTGACTTCCAGGGCCATGACCTCAACAGGTGTACCGGCACATTCCTTTTTCAGGAGAGCAATCGCATCCGGCTTATTCGCTTCAATACCAAGGACAACTCGCTCGGCGCCAAATACATATTGCAACAGGGCAACGCCCTGCAGAATACGCTCCGGCTCTTCGAGCAGCATGCGGTGGTCTGCTGTCAGATAGGGCTCACACTCGACCCCGTTGAAAATCAGAGTACGGATTTTCTTTTCAGGCGGTGGTGACATTTTGACATGCGCAGGGAAAGCTGCTCCACCCATACCGACCACACCACCCAGGCGAACCTTTTCAACCATCTCATCGACTGATAAATCGTTCGGGTCGGCAGGCTGCAGCGCTGTCGACCAACGATCCTCACCATCCGGCTTGATCACGACTGCCGGCAGTGACGTTCCCCAGGGATGAGGGCGACTCTCGATGGCAACGACCTCGCCTGACGTCGGTGCATGTACCGGCACGGAGACGAAACCTTTGGCGGAGCCGATCTCCTGCCCCTTGGCCACCTGCTGACCCACCTCCACGCATGCAACAGATGGTGCACCGATATGCTGGGCCAGGGGTACAATAAACTCTGCAGGCAAGGGGCAGTCTTCGATCGCTTTATGCGACGACCACTGCTTATTGTCCGGAGGATGTATGCCGCCTGTGAAAGTTTTCAGTTTCATTTCCGTCAATCAACTTTGCGCGCCGAAATCAGGCCGCATGCGGTTTGTCTGCAACAGCAGGCAACTGGATGCTGCCATCCGGATATCCCACGTTAAAATCCAGGATGCATTTGGTCGGACATTTGGCAATCGCCTCGACCGCCTCGGTATCATGCTCGTAAATAACCTCAGCGAGAAAGTTCTCTATCTTATAGGAGTCAGTAACTGTTTTTTTTTATTTTTCAACCGATACAACCGATCTGGCAGTACTTGCGTACTAAGGCACCTTTGTCATGGCTGTTACAAAGGACGTGTACGCTGGCCGTATAGGGTGTCATACGGATGACATCACGCGGACAAACAGCAACACACTTGCGACAACCGGTACATTTTTCACGACTGATGACTGCCAGTCCATCAGCAGTCATTTCGATGGCATCAAAGGGGCAGATTCGCTGACAGGAGCCGAGGCCCAGGCAACCGCCGGGGCAGGCTTTCGGGCCACCGGCAATGCGCTGTGCCGCTGTGCAATCTTCCAGCCCCAGGTAACGGTATTTGAGTTGTGCCTTGCGATTATCACCCTGGCAGAGAACCACAGCGATCTGTCGGGCCGCTGCCGAGGCATCGACACCGAGGATATGGGCCAATTTAGCCACAACATCTGCTCCACCCGGAGGGCACTGGTTCAAATCAATCGTGCCGGCCACCAGGGCCTTGGCATAACCGGCACAACCAGGGAAGCCACAGGCGCCACAGTTGGCCCCGGGCAGAACCTCAAGAGCGGCAAGTTCACGCGGATCGACCTCGACGGCAAACTTCTTAGCGGCAAAGCCAAGCGCAACGGCGGCAACCATGCCGATGCCTCCAAGGCTCAGTATAGATGCGAGCATAAATCAACCATCATCCTTTAACCATCCCGGCAAAGCCCATAAAGGCAAGCGACAACAGACCTGCCGTCACCAGGGCGATCGCAGTGCCACGAAAACTCTGCGGCACAGCACTGAGTTCAAGTCGTTCGCGCAGACCGGCGAAAAGAACCAGGGCCAGAGTAAAACCGAGCGCAGCACCAATGGCAAACACAACTCCCTCCAGAAAGGTGTAATCCTTCTGGATACTGAGAACCGCCAGCCCGAGAACCGCACAGTTGGTCGTAATCAATGGCAGAAAAATCCCCAGAGACTGATATAGTACCGGGCTGGCCTTCTGGATCACCATCTCCACCAGCTGTACCAGTGAAGCAATCACCAGGATAAAAGCAATGGTTTGCAGGTATTCAATCTCGAAGGGGATCAGAACAAAGTACTGGACAAACCAGGTCACCACCGTGGCCACGGTCATGACAAAAGTCACAGCCATGCCCATGCCCAGTGCGGTTTCCACTTTTTTGGAAACACCCAGGAACGGACAGATACCGAGGAAACGCGCCAACACGAAGTTGTTGACAAAGATGGCGCCTACCAGAATGATGAAAAGCTCAGTCATACACCCTATCCGAAGAATTGGTCAGACCAGTGGTTATAAATCAGTTATTGGGCAATGTCAAACGCAATACGATGAGATTCTTTTAGTTTTACTTCAAAAATGACGATCATGCAAGTTACTGACTAATTGGCGGAAGACACAATTCTAAAAAGACTTATTTTCTATAGAATCCCGCAAAAACCGACAAAACATTTTAGCCATACTAAAACATAGCGTTGGGGTTAGAGTCGAAGACAAGAGCGCCAAACCAAGCCGAGAGCAGCTTGACAGCTCTCAGGGGCTATGTTAACCAAGTCTGGATTCATTCAGGAGACCAACTTCGGCACATTAAACAGTATAGATACACTGACTCAAGCAACCAAGGAGCCACCAATGAAGCACCAGCAATCTTCCGCCCTCTTTGCCAAAGCCAAGCAAGTTATTCCGGGGGGCGTCAACAGCCCGGTCCGCGCATTCAAGTCCGTTGGTTGCGACCCGATTTTTATCGCCCGCGCTTCCGGCTCAAAAATTTTCGACGTTGACGACAATGTCTATATTGATTATGTCGGTTCATGGGGGCCAATGATCCTCGGTCATTGCCATCCGAAGGTCGTAGAGGCAATCCAGAAGACAGCTGCAACCGGTGCCTCTTTCGGTGCCCCTACAGCTCGCGAAACACAACTGGCAGAAATGGTCTGTGAGGCCTATCCGAACATTGAAAAAATCCGCATGGTTTCTTCCGGTACCGAAGCAACCATGAGCGCTATCCGTCTCGCTCGCGGCTACACCGGTCGCGACAAAATCCTGAAATTTGACGGTTGCTATCACGGTCATGCCGACTCCCTGCTGGTGAAAGCCGGCAGCGGCCTGGCAACTTTCGGCGTTCCGACCTCCTCCGGTGTCCCGGTCGATTTCGCCAAGCACACCCTGACGGCCACCTATAATGATCTTGAAGAGACCAAGGCGATGGTGGCTGCCAGTCCGGGCGAAATCGCCTGTATCATCCTTGAGCCGATTGCCGGCAACATGGGTTGCGTCGCGCCAAAACCAGGGTTCCTTGAGGGACTGCGCCAGCTCTGTGACGCAGAAGGCATAGTGCTGATCATCGATGAAGTCATGACCGGCTTCCGGGTTGCCTATGGCGGTGCCCAGGAACGCTTCGGCGTCCGCGGCGATCTTGTCTGTCTCGGCAAGATTATCGGCGGCGGTCTGCCCGTTGGTGCCTTTGGCGGCAAGCGGGAGATCATGGATTACCTCTCCCCTGAAGGTGGCGTCTACCAGGCCGGCACGCTGTCCGGCAACCCGTTGGCCATGAGCGCCGGTATCGCTACCCTGCAGCTTCTCAAACAAGACGGTTTTTACGAGGGCATCGAAGAAAAAAGCGCCTACCTCTGCAAGGGCCTGCAGGAAGCCGCCACCGAAGCCAATGTGCCCACATCACTACAGCGAGTCGGCGGCATGTTCTGCACCTATTTCCAAGCAGAAGAAGTCTTCAACTTCAGTGACGTCAAAGCGGAGACACCGGAGATTTTTGCCAGATTCTTCCGTAGTATGCTCGATGAAGGAATCAACCTGGCTCCGTCGCAATACGAAACCGGTTTCATGAGCATTGCTCACTCGCAGGAAGATCTCGACAAGACTATTGAGGCGGCGAATAAGGCGTTCAAAGCCCTTTGAGGGAAACGTAAAAGTAAAACGTGAAAGGAGCCCGGCTTCGTTCTGAAGTTGGGCTCCTCGTCTTTTTTCACTTTCTAGGAGGCTGTCGGACTTGACAGACCGTAGCGAGAGATTGGATGTTCGAGGCCAGATTTATGGGAATTTGAAAGCAGGTGTCAGGCTTGACTTATGGGTATTTAAGGCGAGATTGAATCATTTCAATCTTCTCACTCAGATTCCTGTCAGCTTCTGCTCGCTTAAGCAGACGGCTGACACCTTGGCTCAAACTGCTGATATCCCTGTTGACTCTGCTACCAAATTCCGTCAACGAAAGATGTTCACAATCTCGTACCAGCAATGCAGCCACATTCCTGGCCTCTGAAAACCTTCTTTCTTTTCCCGGCCGTTCCAAATCTGTTGGTGAGATTGAATAAGCATCGCTTACGAAATCAATAATCTCATCTGTGCTGATCCTCCAACAATCACCTTGCCCGGATCTAGTCAACGCGTCATCAACGAAATCATCGTCTCCCAGCAGTCGCCCTTCCTGGCTGCCTTTGTGAAACTCTTTTCGATAGCCTTCGGCAATACCCTCTTCGACAAAAACCATGTACCGAGTTACTGCTTGCTGGCGTTTTTGGGCAAACAGGGAATAGACCCACTCTGTTGTGACCCACGGCAGCTGTTGCTTGCCGCAATAAGCAAGGTGGCTGCTCCACTGATCAACGAGGTTCTTTATTTTTTAGCCGGTGGATCGTAGACGAATGTTTTTACAGAAGTATTACAAAGAGTGCAGTATGTATTTGTTATTTTGGATGGGATTTATTGTTTTGATTAAAATCTTTCAAGGAGTGATTATGCGCATCGGTAAACATGAGGTTCCCTATCCATTGATTCAGGGTGGTATGGCCGTTCGTGTCTCTGGCTATCGCCTGGCTGGCAACGTGGCTCGTTGTGGTGGGATAGGCCTGGTCGCAACGGCCGGAATGGCCATGTCAAACCAAACCCGGCGAGGAAAGCCTTAAACCCACAAAATCGCTCTAAACATCCGGATTTTGCACAGACCGTCCCCTGCATATCCCCCCAGATCAATGCATAGTGACATCTGGATCGCTGTAGCTCCCCTAGCCGTCATCAAATTCTTCAAAAAATACCCATTATTCGCTCTAAAAAGTGAGAACAAGAGACTATATGACTGAAAATACTGGAAAGATTTGGTGTCCCGCCGGTTCAACCCCGCTCTTCTACCCGCAACAATTGAAGCAAGGGGTGCTGCAATTCAGAAAAACCACGCATGTGCTTCGCGATCGCCAAAATGGTCATCTGGGAATTGGCATCGAGGGTGAAGTCGCTACCAGCAACGCCAGCAACGATGCTTTTGAAGTCATCGCCACGCTTCCCTCCCACTTTATCCTGAATGGTTAGGCGATAGAACTTTTAGTGAAACCCACGGCACAAGATTTCCTTACGTCGGTGGAGCTATGGCCAATGGAATCACGACTGTTCACATGGTTCGCGAATTAGCTGAGGCCGGCATGCTAGGCTTTTTTGGTGCCGCCGGACTTCCCGCTCACCAAGTACTCGCCGCCATTACAGAATTAAAATCAACTCTCGATGCCAGAGGACTTCCTTGGGGATCAAATTTAATTCACTCACCTAACGAGCCTATTCTCGAAGAAGCTGTGACGGATTTGTATATTAGAGAAAACGTCAGACGAGTTTCCGCTTCGGCCTATATGCAATTAAGCGAATCGGTTGTGCGCTATGCTTGTACCGGACTTAGCCTTGATGCCAACGGCGCCATCGTTAGAAAAAATCATCTCTTTGCTAAAATTTCTCGCCCAGAAACGGCGGAACATTTTATGCGACCCGCGCCTAAGAAAATTTTAGACGCCTTAGTCGCCAAAGGTCAGCTGACGCAAGAAGAGGCCAATCTCGCCAGTAAAATTCCAGTTAGTGAAGACCTTACTGTTGAAGCGGATTCCGGCGGACATACCGATCGCCAAGCCTTAAGCGCTATCTTCCCAACTATTTCAATGTTACGCGATAAGATTGTCGCAGAGTACGATTACCAACGTCCGATTCGCCTCGGGGCCGGAGGTGGACTTGGTTCACCTTCCGCAATTGCTGCCGCCTTTACCATGGGTGCTGCTTACGTTTTAACCGGCACAGTAAACCAAGCCTGTATTGAATCGGGATTGCATGAAAGTGGTCGTCGTTCATTGGCGCAAGCAAAAACAGGTGATGTCACCATGACTCCCGCCTCGGATATGTTTGAAATCGGCGTTAAGCTACAGGTATTGAAGAGAGGTACTATGTACCCTAGTCGTGCTGCTAAACTTTACGATCTTTACACCACCTATAAATCAATCGAAGAAATTCCCGCGGACATCAAATTAAATATTGAAAAGAGTACGTTCAAGGCCACCCTGGAAGAGACATGGCTTGAAACTGAGAAGTTTTGGGCGAAACGAGATCCCACACAGATTGAAAAAGCAGCGCGGGACTCACGCCATAAAATGGCCTTAATCTTTCGCTCGTATCTAGGACTATCCAGTCGTTGGGCAATTATTGGCGATAAGGAAAGAGTTCTCGATTATCAAATTTGGTGTGGACCGGCGATCGCCGCTTTCAACCTATGGACCGAAGATACATTCTTACAAAATTATGAAGATAGAACTGTCGTTCAAGTTGCGCTTAACTTGCTTGAAGGTGCCGCCGCTATTACCAGAGCCTATCAACTCCGGACTTACGGCGTGCCCTTGGCCAGCACATCTTTCAATTTCAAACCAAGACTACTGAAATGAACAACTCCGCCGCAAGCAACGGGGTGTCAAACTGACTTAATGCTAATCTCAATCGCAGCAAGCTGCGGAGAATATACCCACGTGAGATTAAATTAAAAAAAACCTATAGGACCAATTATGACTAAAACAAAAACCAAACAACAGAGTGAAATCGCCATTGTTGGCATGAGTGCCATTCTTCCCGGCTCACAAAATATTACAGGTTTCTGGGAAAACATCTTGGCCAAGCAAGACGAAATCAAAGAAGTCCCAACCTCCCATTGGCTGGTAGACGATTATTACGATCCTGATCCTAAAGCTCGCGATAAGACCTATGGCAAGAGAGGCGCGTTCCTTCCCAATGTTGAATTTGATCCCATGGCATTTGGCATGTTACCAAGCCAACTTGAGTCTACTGACACTGGTCAACTCTTGGCGATGATGGTGGCCAGGCAAGTGCTTGAAGACGCTTACAAAGGCCAATTTAAGTCTGCTGATAAAAGTAAAATCTCTGTTATTTTAGGAACCACTGGCTCTACCGAATTGATCCTTGAAATGGCCGGTCGTATGGAACGTCCAAAATGGGTAAAAGCTCTGCGCGAAGAAGGTTTAGACGAAGAAAGGGTCAATTCGGTCTGTGATCGAATCTCTGCTCAATATGTTGAGTGGCAGGAAAGTTCATTCCCTGGTCTTCTGGCCAATGTTGTCGCAGGCAGAATCGCTCATAAGCTAGACCTTGGTGGAACAAACTTTGTCACCGATGCAGCCTGTGCCAGTTCTTTGGCAGCAATCAATATTGCCATTAACGAATTGACGGTTGGCCAATCCGACCTGGTCATCACCGGTGGTGTCGACGCCTTAAATACTATTTCCATGTTTATGTGTTTTTCTAAAACACCAGCACTTTCAGCGACAGGTGATTGTCGCCCATTCTCAAGTAATGCCGATGGCACGATGCTGGGAGAAGGTCTAGGCATGATCGCCATTAAGCGACTTGAAGATGCCAAACGCGATGGCGACCAAATTTACGCCGTGATCAAAGGTATTGGTAGTTCTTCTGACGGAAAAGGTTCAGCAGTTTATGCCCCAGTTCCAGAAGGACAGGCAAAATGTTTGGAGCGTGCTTATGAAGTTGCCGGATACGGCGCTGAAACAGTTGAATTATTAGAGGCTCACGGTACCGCCACCAAAGCTGGTGACCTTGCGGAATTTACCGGCCTTTCTCAAGTCTTCACCACTGAAAAAACCAAAGAATTGGTGTGCCCTGGGTTCTGTTAAATCTAATATTGGTCATACCAAAGCTTCGGCGGGAATTGCCGGCATTATGAAGGCAGTACTTGCCCTCAACCATAAGATTTATCCACCGACGATAAAGGTGGATGCACCTAATCCTAAATTAGATATTGAAAACTCTGCCTTCTACCTAAGCACAGAAGCCAGGCCATGGGTTCGTAGTAAATCTCATCCAAGACGCGCCAGTGTCAGTTCCTTTGGTTTCGGTGGAACTAACTTCCACGTCGCCCTCGAAGAATATGCTGACAAGAAATTACTCGCCAAAAGAGAGCGTGGATTCAAACAAGAGTTATTCCTCTTCTCTGGTGACGATGTCGCCTCATTCAGCACTGCAACGACTTCGGTAACAAAGAAAAGTTTCCGCTTTGCTGCCCAAGTAAGTCACGCAAATTTCGATGCCAAGCAGAATTTCCGTCTTGCCATCGTCGCCAATAATGCTGAAGACTTTCAAACAAAATTGACAGCAGCTCTAACTAAGATCAAGGCTGACGCAACAACGTCATTCACCCTGCCTGGTGGAACAAATTTTGGAACGGGAACTAAAAACGGCAAATTGGCCTTCCTCTTCTCTGGTCAAGGTTCACAATATCTAAATATGGGTGACGAGCTTGCCATGCATTTTGATACTGCCCGTGCTCCATGGGATAAATTGGCCGGCAATAAACTTTGGAAGGGTACTGAAGAACTGCATCGCGTCGTCTTCCCTATTCCAACTTTTAGCGCCGATACTGCCAAAGGAAATGAAGAAAAACTACGCCAGACAAGTTGGGCACAACCAGCTATTTCCAGCGTCAGTCTTTCACAACTCAATGTGCTAAAGACATTAGGACTTAAAGCCGAAGCCGTTGCCGGTCATTCACTTGGTGAACTTACCGCGCTTCATGCCGCCGGTGCTTACGACGAAGAAACACTTGTCGCCATTGCTCGTCAACGTGGTCTTCTTATGCAAGAGGCGGCGAAAACTCCGGGCGCCATGGTCGCGGTACTTGATACTCCTGAAGCAGTTCAGTCCGTTCTAGACAGCGAAAAATCAAAAACAGTGATCGCCAATTATAATGGACCGAAGCAGACAATTGTCGCCGGATCGATCAAAGATATCGACGCCATTACTAAAGCGTTCAAGACAGCTGGTATGACCTGCAAGGCATTACCGGTTGCAACTGCTTTCCATTCAGAAATCGTGGCTCCCTCAGTAGTTCCATTCACTAAATTTCTAAAAGACGTTACTTTTAACAAAACAGCACTTCCCGTTTACGCCAATCTTAACGGCAAGACCTACCCAAGTGCTCCAGCCAAAATGAGAGCTCAACTTTCTGAGCAGATCAAAAACCCGGTACGTTTCACTGATCAAATTAAAGAGCTATATAATGACGGCGTTAGAACATTTGTGGAAGTTGGACCGAATGCGGTACTAACCAGTCTAGTTCGCGCCAGCCTAAAAGGGCAAGATTTCAAGGCCATCTCGCTTGATAAAATAGGCAATCACGGAGTCAAAGCTCTTTGGGAAGCACTGGCTCAATTAGCTTGTGCAGGTTACGAATTTGACCTGACTGCGCTTCTTTCTGAGTACAAGCCAGTCGTCGATCCTGCCACCATCCCAGTTCCAAAATTATCCTTCACCATCAATGGCTCTAATTTCGACAAGAACTACCCACCGGTCGAAGGAAGTTCAGCGCTACCTAAGCCTCGCACTGAAGACGTGAAAATTGAAAAAATACGTCAAGAGCTTGAACTTAAGTACGCTGCAAAAGGTGCCACCACATCTGTGGCACAAACAACTCAATCGACTCAAACAACGGTACAACCAGCGATGACAAATGAATGGCTAGAAACTTTTAGACTCATGCAGGAAGAAACTTTAAAAGCTCAGACTGAGTTCCAAACATCTATGGCCCAGTCTCATCAGGCGTTCCTGAAGACTGCTGAATATCCATGATGCAAATGATGGGAACCGCAACGGTAGCTGCGCCCCCGGCACTAACGCCCACTCCCGTTGTTGTTGCCCCACCGCCGATTGTTGTTACCCCAACACCAGTTGTAACGGCCCCACCAGTAGCTCCAGTCGTTGTTGCCAAGCCTGTCGAAGTAGAAATTGTAGCGGCCCCAACGGTAGATATTAAGAGCATTATGCTTGAAGTTGTTGCGGAGAAAACCGGCTACCCAACGGAGATGCTAATCTAGAGATGCATCTAGAGAACGATCTTGGATTGATTCAATTAAGCGTGTTGAGATTCTATCTTCAGTTATCGAAAAAGTTCCAGGACTTCCGGAGCTAGATAATAACGAAATGTCTAAGCTTCAGACCATCGGTGAAGTTGTTAGCTTTATTTCCGACAATGCACCAGCTACCACTGCAACAGCTCCAGTTATTGCTA
>PVMK01125865.1_pt1 | contig 10288 bp, 11 predicted proteins | sample 1853481 | NCBI WGS metagenome assembly PVMK01 (sample SAMN08533507, study PRJNA380276) | Marine sediment metagenome, whole genome shotgun sequencing project. | reverse complement strand
CGCCCTGGGCGTCGAGGAGCCCCGGGTGGCCGTGCTCTCGGGGACCGAGACGCCGACCCCCAGCCTGCCGGGCAGCATGGACGCGGCGCGGTTGGCGGAACTGTACGAGGTGGGAGACATCCGGGAGTGTGTCGTGGACGGGCCGCTGGCCCTGGACCTGGCGCTGTCAGCCGAGGCGGCGGCGCTCAAGGGGATCGCATCGCCGGTTGCCGGACGGGCGGACATCCTCCTGTTCCCGACCCTGGAAGCCGCCAACATCACCGCCAAGGCGATCCAGTACTGGACCTCGCAGGACCCCGGCCACGTCGTCGTCGGGGCCGCCGCGCCCGTGCTCATCCCGTCACGGGCCGAGAGCGCCCGTGCCCGCCTCAACGCCATCGCACTCGGGTCGCTGCTGGCCGAGCTCGACTGAAAAGCACAACTGTCCGTCGGCCAGTCCCCCGTCCCTTCCATGGCTTGCCCCTGGTTTGACCGCGTGTTAGAATTTTTACTTGCGGTTCGATATTTTACTGGATCACCCCTTCCGGAGTTCGTCGATGTCGTCGGATGCGGGAGCGACCACCACATCCGCACACGTGCAGGAGAAGCGCAGAAGGCGGCGAGATGAGATCCTTCACGCCGCGCTGCAGGCGTTCCGCCACAACGGGTATCACACGACCACGCTGGATGACATCGCCCTGCATCTGGGGGTGAGGAAGACGGCCCTGTACCACTACTTCCCTGACAAAGAGTCCATCCTTTACGAGTGCCATCGCCGCTCGCTCGCCGAGCTCGACCGGCTGATGGACGAGGCACGAAGTCTGGACTCGGCAGCCGAGCGGCTCTCCTTCCTGATTCGCGAGCACGTGCGGGTGATGACCGACACCCTGGAGGGCTCGCCCCTCGCGTTCGAGGTGACGGCGCTATCTGACGAGCACCAGCGGGAGGTCATCTCGGCCCGGGACCGGTACGAGCGTGAGCTGCGCCGCACCATCGACGAAGGGGCACGCATTGGCGAGTTCCGAGATGTGAACTCGAAGGTCGCCGTGTTCGCGATTCTCGGGGCGATCAACTGGATCGCGCGCTGGTACCGGCCGGAGGGATCCCTGCACGCGGAACAGATCGGAGCCGGGTTCTCCGATCAACTGGTGGGAGGACTGTTGTGCAGGTGAGCGCGACTTGTTCGGGGCGCCCGGTACGCGGGTGCACGACAGACACCGATACGGCAGGACGGCAACAGACATGAAAGCGATTCGACTGGTCGAAGTGGGAGCCCCGCTCGAGATCCACGAAGTCCCGGTTCCCGAGCCGTCCGAGGATGAAGTTCTGGTCCGGGTGGCCGGATGCGGAGTCTGCCACACCGACATCGGGTTCTGGATCGACGGCGTCCCCACCAAGAAAGAGCTGCCGCTGACCCTGGGCCACGAGATCGGCGGAACGGTGGTGGAAGCGGGTGCGCGGTACGAGCACTTCGTGGACCGGCCGGTGATCGTTCCGGCGGTGATCCCGTGCGGAGAGTGCGAGCTGTGCAGTCAGGGCCGTGGCAACGCGTGCCGGCAGCAGCTCATGCCGGGCAACGACCTGGACGGCGGTTTCGCCGAGTACCTGGTGGTCCCTGGACGGGGCCTGTGTCCGGCGGACGAGACGGGTGACTGTGATCTGGCAGAGGTCTCGGTGGTGGCCGACGCCGTGACGACCCCGTACCAGGCGATCGTCCGCAGCGGTCTCGCGGCAGGTGACCTGGCGGTGGTGGTCGGCGTGGGAGGAGTGGGCGGGTACTGCGCCCAGATCGCCGCCGCGCTCGGGGCCCACGTGATCGCGATCGACGTGGACGAAGCGCGACTCAGCGCCATTTCCGATCACGGCCCGCGTCTAACGTTGAACTCCGGATCTCAGGACTTTCGGTCCCTGCGGATGGAAGTAGCAGCGCGTGAGGCCGAGTGGGGATGTCCGGCCTACGGACGCAAGATATTCGAGTGCTCCGGTCACCCCGACGGACAACAGACCGCATTCGGCCCTCTCAATCACACGGCGACCCTGATGGTTGTCGGATTCACGCTGGCCAGAGCGGAGTTCCGCCTGAGCAACCTCATGGCCTTCGATGCCACGGCACAGGGAACGTGGGGCTGCCGGCCGGAGCTCTACCCGGAGGCTCTTCGCCTGGTAACGGAGGGACGGATCGAGCTCAAGCCCTTCGTACGGACCTTCCCGATGAGCCAGGGACCGGAGGTACTGAGACAGGTGGCGGATCACGAGGTCCCGGAACGGGCGATCCTCGTCCCGGACTGGCAGGGGTAGCGCGGGCCGCTCGCGCTGGCCGCACATGACAGGTCGCTGACTAACAGGCTGCTGATGGAGATGATACCGATGCTCAAGAGCCACACTCTCGTGCCCGAAGTCGACTTCGAGAAGATCCGCTACGAGCTCCGCCCCGCCGTGGACCCCTCCGGCGATCCGGTGGAAGGTCTGTTCAACGCCTGGATCATCCTCGACAACCCGGGTCAGTACAACAGCTACACCACCGAGACGGTGAAGGAGGTCATCCTCGCCTTCCGGCAAGCCAGCATGGACCGGAGTGTGGTGTGCTGCGTGTTCACCGCGGTGGGAGACAGGGCCTTCTGCACGGGCGGCAATACGAAGGAGTATGCGGAGTACTACGCCGGCAACCCGCAGGAATACAAGCAGTACATGCGGCTGTTCAACGACATGATCGACGCGATCCTGCGGTGTGACAAGCCGGTCCTCAATCGCGTCAACGGCATGCGCATCGCCGGCGGCCAGGAGATCGGCATGGCGTGCGACTTCAGCGTCTCTGTCGATACGGCCGTCTTCGGGCAGGCAGGTCCACGGCACGGATCCGCGCCCGACGGCGGCTCGACCGACTTTCTCCCGCTCTACGTGGGATTCTCCCGCGCCATGGAGAGCGCCACGCTGTGCGACATGTGGAGCGCCCACAAGGCGCTGTTCTACGGCCTGATCAACCAGGTGGTGCCGGCGCTCAAGGTGGACGGCGAGTGGATCCCCAACCCCATGGTCGTGACGGACCGGTTCGTGGATCCGTTCGGAAACCTCGTGTTCGGTGATTTCAAGATCGGCGAGGAAAAGGGGAAGGCGAAGGACGTCCTGGCCCGGGCCGAGACCGATCTTTCGCGCCTGGACGAAGCGGTAGAGACGCTGTGCACACGACTGCTGATGCTGATGCCGGACTGTATCTCGAAGACCGTCAACAGCCTGCGCAAGCACAAGCAGTGGCACTGGGACAACACGAGCGTCACGAACCGCGAGTGGCTGGCGCTGAACATGATGACCGAGGGTCGGGCCGGCTTCCGGGCGTTCAACGAGGGACCCAAGGGAAACCGCGAGGTCGACTTCATCCTGCTACGGCAGCTCCTGGCGCAGGGACACCCGTGGAACGACGAGCTGCTGCGGGCGATCTCGCCGCAGTACCGCGACGCCGAGTGAACCGAGGAGGGTGACGTGGACCTGGGTCTGGATGGAAAAGCGGCCATCGTCACGGGCGGCCGCTCCGGAATCGGAGCGGCGATCGCGCTTCGCCTGGCCCGTGAGGGCTGCGACGTGGCGATCGTCGACCGGCTGATCGACGAACGGGCCCGGCAGGTGGTTCAGGACATCGAGGCCGCGGGTCGCTCGGGACTCGCGATCGAGGCCGACGTCAGCGACTTCGCGGCCGCCGGGACCTCGGTCCAGGAGGTCCTCGCCGAGTTCGGCCGCCTCGACATCATGGTGTGCAACGCCGGGATCAACCGGGACGGTGTGATCTGGAAGATGTCGGAGGAGAACTGGGATGAGGTCATCGATGTTAACCTCAAGGGCTGCTTCAATTACAGCAGGGCAGCCGCACAGGTGTTCAGGGAGCGGCGAAGCGGGAAGATCGTCATCATCGCCTCCGTGAATGGCCTGCGTGGCAAATTCGGACAGACCAACTACAGCGCTTCCAAGGGAGGGGAGATCGCCCTCGCGAAGGCACTGGCCCGGGAGCTCGGCAGGTACGACGTGAACGTCAACGTGGTCGCGCCCGGCATGGTGCTCACGGACATGACGCGCGACCTCCCGCGCGAGGTCCATGATCGGGCCATCGAAGAGAGCGTCCTCGGGCGGATAGCCGACCCGGAGGACTGCGCTGACGTCGCGGCCTTCCTGTGCTCGGACCGGGCTCGCCACGTCACGGGAGAGGTGATCAAGGTCGATGGCGGACAGTACATCTGACGGCTACTCGCTGGAGAGACGATGAGCGTACACGCATCCTTCGAGGACGGACTGGGACGGATCGTCCTGAACCATCCTCCACTCAATATCCTGAACCGCGATGTCCTGGCTGGAGTGCGGCGGGAGCTCGACCGCCTGGCCGGCGAACCCTCCCTGCGTGTCCTGCTTCTCGGCGCCGAGGGCAAGCACTTCTCCGCTGGGGCCGACGTGGGCGAGCATCTTCCGCCGGACTACCGGGAGCTGATCCCCGAGTTCATGCAGACCGTGGCCGATCTGGTCTCGTTTCCCCTGCCGGTCATCGCGGCGGTGCAGGGACGCTGTCTCGGAGGCGGGTTCGAGCTGGCCATGGAGCAGACATCATCGTGGCGGCCGAGGGAGCCAGCTTCGGACAGCCCGAGATCCTGCTGGGGGTCCTGCCTCCCGCCGCGTGCGTCATCCTGCCTCGCCTGTGCTCGCCCGGCCTGGCCGCGGAAATCGTGCTCGGCGGCGATGCGCTGAGCGCCAGCGAGGCCGAGCGGGAAGGTTTCGTCCGCCGCGTGGTCCCCGATTCGGCGCTGGAGGAAGCGGCCGTGAACATCGCGCGGCAGATGACCCGGCACAGCGCGGCGGCGCTGCGCATCGGCAAGCGGATGCTGGCCGGTGACCCGGGGACCGTGCGCGAGGCACTTGACCGGGCAGGCGCTCTCTACATCGACGAGCTCATGGAAACGGAGGATGCGCTGGAAGGGCTGCAGGCGTTTGTGGAGAAGCGGCGACCGGAGTGGAGGCACCAATGAGCCAGCGGCCTGGAGGGGATGTCGAGGTGTTCCCGGAGTGGCAAGACAAACCGCTGGATCAGGTACTGTACGAGTGCCGCGAGCTCCTGGAGAACGAGGCGTACCCGACCGTGAAGCGTTGGCGGGACGCCGGCGGCAAGGTTCTCGGGCACTTCCAGGTGTACTTCCCGGAGGAGATCGCCCATGCGGCCGGATTCCTGCCATTCAAGATCCGGGGAGCCCCCGTAGACGCGGTCCACGCCGACTCACGCTTCGGGTCGTACCTGTGCTCGATCCTCAAGACGTCGCTCGAGATAGCGCTGAGCGGGGCGGTCGAGCTGGATATGTTCGTCACGCACCCGATATGCGATGCGGCCCGCAACCTGGCCGGGGTGTTCGGGCGGAACTTCGAGTACCCGTGCCAGATCCTCTACCTCCCCCAGAATGCCAATTCCAGGCACGCCACGAGCTACCTGCGAGACGAGTACGACCGTCTCAAGCAGACGATCGAGGACGTGGCCGGAACCAGCGTCTCGGACGACGACATCCGTGGGTCACTCGAGGTCTTCAACGAGAACCGCCGCCTCCTCAGAGAGCTCTACGCGACGAAGCGGGACACGCCGTGGGCGATCTCGGCCGACGAAGCCTACGTGCTGGTGGCGGTGGGCGGGATGATCCCGCGCGAGGAGCACAACGAGCTTCTGAAGGCCGTTCTGCCAGCGATCGCCGACCGTCCCGCGCGCCGGCAGGACAAGCTCCGGGTGGTCTACGAGGGAGGCTTCTGCGAGCAACCGCCGCTCGACCTGATTCGCTCCATCGGCCGGTCGTGTTACGTCGTGGACGACGATCTGCTGATCGGACTGCGGTGGATCCTCGAGGACGTACCGACCGACGGAGACCCGCTGCTCAATCTGGCCACGGCGTACCTGGAGAGCTCTTCCTACAGCCCCGTGCAGCACGACCTGCGCAAGCCCAAGGAGAAGATGCTGCTCGAGCGGATTCGGGCGGCGGATGCGCAGGCGGCGATCATCACGGCGGCCAAGATGTGCGAGCCGGGGCTGGAGGAGCAGGTGGCCTACATCCAGGCCCTGGAGCGGGAAGAAATCCCTTATTTCGTAAGCGAGTTCGAAGAGAACATGACGGGCTTCGACGGTCTGGAGATCCAGCTCGAGACCTTCCTCGAGAACATCCTGTTCGACTGAGACGGTGACTGAGATGAGCCCATCAAGCAGTGCGGAGACGATCGTCGGTCGCGGAAACCGGGACGGCGCGGACCTGTTCCGGGAGTGGTTCGAGGGACTCGGGGTGGCGGCCGCCGAGGGACGGGGAGGCGCCTACGTGTTCGTCATGGGAAGCCTCGCCGAGCTGCTCCGCACCTTCGATTTCCCCATCGTGTTTCCGGAGATCAACTCGCTCCAGACGGCCGTGCGCCGGGTCGCGCACGAGTACCTGGACGAGGCCGAGGACTACGGCTACTCCCCCGGACATCTGCGGTTACGTCAAGGCGGACGTTGCAGTGCAACTCCGCCGGGGCGCTCACCCGATGGGACGCATCCCCAGCCCGGCGATCGCGGTGAACACGAACGCATGCAACACCTACATCAAGTGGGCAGAGATCTGGGAGCGCATGTACGGAACGCCCACCTTCACGCTGGATATCCCCGGAACCCGGCAGGCGGGCGGCCAGACCTGGCCAGGCGACCCTTCATTCGAGAACGACCGGAAGTATGTCGCCGCCCAGCTGGCCGAGCTCATCGAGCTGTGCGAGAAAGTGAGCGGTGTGGGGTTCGATATCGACCGGCTGCGCGAGAACATGGGCTACGCGAACACGATGAGCCTGGGATGGAAGCGTGTGCTGGAGTTGAACCGGAGCCGCCCGGCCGGGTCAACGCCCTCACGGACGGGACGATCTACCTCGGCGTGGCCAACGCGCTGCGCGGAACCGAGCAGGGCGCGAGCGTACTTCGAGGAACTGGCCGAGGAGATGGAGTACAAGGCGTCCGCTGGCCTGGGTACGCTCGCGGAGGAGCTGTACCGGCTCATCTTCGTCGGCGTTCCCTGCTATCCGCTGTTCCGCCGGTTCAACGAGCTGTTCACGGAGCCCGGGGGCACGTTCGTGAACTCGACCTATCTGTGGTTCGCATCCGGGAGGGATCCAACCTCGGGCTTCCAGTACGACCTGGAACGTCCCCTCGAAAGCCTGGCGGAGGGTCTGCTGGTGAGCGTGCGCGACGCGATGGACGCCATGTTCTTCCAGACGCAGATCCTGTCGGACATGGTGGACGACTACGCCGCGGATGGCGTCGTGTATCACCCCATCAAGAGCTGCCGAACGGTGTCCACGGGCCTGGCCGACAGCCGCCGAGACCTGATGGAATCCCGGGACGTGGCCACGCTGTTCATCGAGTCGGACATGATGGACCGGCGGGTCGTCTCGGAGGCTCAGCTCAAGAACCGTATCGACGCCTTCTTCGAAGGCCTCGCTTCCCGCCGGCAGCGCGCAGCGATCGGATAAGACGAACCCATACGAGAGGGAGAGCGTCATGGCGTATGCGGCCGGCGTGGACGTGGGATCCACGCAGACCAAGGCGGTCGTCATCAACGAGGATCGGGACATCGTCGCCCGGGCACTGACGGAGACGGGCGCCAACGTGATGCGCGCTGCGGAGTCCGCGTTCGCAGAAGCTCTTCGGGCCGGCAACATCCGTGAAGAAGAGGTCGAGTACGTCGTCGGAACGGGCTACGGTCGCTACAAGGTCACGTTCGGCAACACCCAGGTGACGGAGATCAGCTGCCACGGTCGTGGAGCCGTCCAGATGTTCCCCGGAACCCGAACCGTGGTGGACATGGGTGGACAGGACACGAAGGCGATCAGTGTGTCCCCCGACGGACAGATCCTCGACTTCTGCATGAACGACAAGTGTGCGGCGGGAACCGGACGCTTCCTCGGCGCCGCTTCCAGCGCCCTCGACATCCCGCTGGAGGAGCTGGGCCCGACGGCCCTGCGGGGAGAGCGGCCGGTCAAGATCAGCACGACGTGTACCGTGTTCGCCGAGTCCGAGGTGCTCTCGTGGCTCGGCAAAGGAAAGAAGATCGAGGACATCCTGCTGGGCGTCCACAAGTCCATCGCCCGGCGGTCCGCCGGTCTGCTCAGGCGTGTGGGGATCCACGATGAGGTGACATTCACCGGCGGCGTGGCCCGAAACGTGGCGATGGTTGACACCCTGAACGAGCGGCTCGGGCTGAAGGTCAACGTCAGTGAGGAATCTCACTACATGGGTGCCCTGGGGGCCGCGCTGTTCGGGCTCGACCACATCCTCGCGAGTCGCGTTCCCGCCGGGGCGAGGCAGGTGCAGCCATGAGCTATACGGTAGGCATCGACGTGGGCTCCACGTATACCAAGGCCGTGGTCCTCTCCGAGGATCGCCGGATCGTCGGCCGCGCCATGGAGCCTACCGGCTTCCAGCTCGGAGAGGTGGCTGAGCGATCGCAACACGCGGCGGTGACAGAGGCGGGTCTGTCCACGGACGATGTCGATTACGTGGTCGCCACGGGGTTCGGCCGTCACCAGGCGGCACTCAGCGACGTGCACGTGACAGACCTCACGGCCGCCGCCCGCGGAGCGGCTTTCCTGTTTCCCGGCACGCGGACGGTGCTGGACATCGGCGGTCAGACGATGAAGGCGAGCCGCCTGGACGATCGCGCCCGCGTGAAGTCGTTCCGGCTCAACGACAAGTGCGCCGCCGGCACGGGTGCGTTCATCGAGAAGACGGCGCGCTATATGGGATACGGGACCGAGGAGATCGGCCCGCTCGTGGCAACGTCCAAGGATGCCGTGGAAGTCTCCGGCGTCTGCGCGGTGTTCGCCGAGTCGGAGGTGATCAATCACCTGTCGCAGGGGACCGCCCCCGCGGACATCATGCACGGTGCGATCACCTCTCTGGCGGGCCGCTCCGTGCAGCTCATGAAACGGGTGAAGATGGAGCCGGAGTTCACGCTCGTCGGGGGCATCCTGCGCTTCGAGAAGATGATCGGAGTGGTCCGCGAACAGCTGCAGGCAGAGGTGAATGTCCCGGAGGGCGATCTTGCGCAGTTCACGACGGCCCTCGGCGCCGCACTCCTCGGGCGGCGCCGGCTGGAGAAGCTCGCGGAGGAAGGCGGAGACCGTGCCCTCGAAGTCGCGCGAGCCTGAATCGCTGGACGACACCGTGCCCGACGGCCGTCCCGGATCGAGTCCGGAGACTTCGCCACAGCGGGAGGATCTACGCCGGCTCGGCTTGCTCGTGGAGGCAGAGGCCAGGAGGGTGCTCTCCGAGGCTCAACTGGAAGGTGATCCCGAGCGCATCGCCGATGGCTGGAAGCGGCGGTTCATAGCGGATCGGACGCGCGCCGAAGAAGCGATCGAGCTCTACACGCAGCTGGGCTATGAGGTCTGCGCCGACCCCATCATGCGGGAAGAACTGGCGGACGACTGTGAAGACTGCCTGCTCGTAGCTCGAATGCGGTTCGTAACGATCTACACGCGTCGGCCGGGTGGACAACCGGACGAGCGTACGACTGCGGAGTGAATGATTCGGGAGAGTGGAAAGTGGTGAGGGCCGGGAGGGCGCTTCCGGGGCACTGACCGGCTTTTTCTCTTAGAAGTGCTCCCGCGTGCGGCCCGGGCAACGCCGCTCCCAGCCTTCGCCCATTCGAGGTGCAAAGTGGGAGCCAGAGTCGGCCGCTCCGTTCAGAGGACCACGCAACGCATGGACGTGCGACCTGCGTCTGTCCACATAACACAATGTCGTATATGTTCTTATGAGATCATCGGGAGGCCGCGCCTGCAGCGATGGCCCTGCGGGCGGCGCCCTGATCCATCCTGGCATTCGACATGCCCGGGGGTCGTCCTCGTGACGCTTTCTGGTCACCGTGCGGGCATTTCGCCATGCGACGTTATCTGCCCTCTGTGATCCTCACGCCGCCATTCTTCGTCGTGGCCGTGATGGTCGCTCCTCCACTGCCCAGGTCCACCGAAAGCTTCCGATCGATCTTGCCTTGAACCGTGACCGGAAAACCGATGTTCATGCCGCCGTTCACGGTGGCCGTCTCGAGATGCGCCGAGTAGCCAGACGGAATCGACATCTTCACGCCGCCGTTCGTGGTCCGCACCACCATGCCCTTCCCATCCCACCTGTCTCCTGTCAGGACAATGTGCACGCCGCCGTTGGTCGTCTTGCCCTCGACGTCACCTCCGATGTCCTCGAGGTGGATGCCGCCGTTGGTCGTCTGGAAGTGGAGCTCACCTCTGACCCCTTCGATCGCGATTCCACCGTTCGTGCTGGCGA
>PVMK01146795.1_pt1 | contig 10290 bp, 8 predicted proteins | sample 1853481 | NCBI WGS metagenome assembly PVMK01 (sample SAMN08533507, study PRJNA380276) | Marine sediment metagenome, whole genome shotgun sequencing project. | reverse complement strand
AAATTATGTCGGGCCGCAATCGGTCAATGACTTTGCGCAAGCCAGATTGATGTGACCGATAAATTGTCAGCGTCGAACTACCAGAATCTCCACGCGTCCTTTCGGCCCTATGAACCAGCTTGCCAACATTCCTGTAAGGCTAACAATGATGGCCCCGAACAGCGCAGTCCAGAACCCGTCGATGACAAAGCCTGGAACTCTCAGCGCAGCAAGCCCCAGCATCGCGCCATTGAGGACAAGCAAAAACAAGCCCAGAGTCACTACTGTGATTGGCAGGGTGAGCAACAACATAATCGGTCGGACAATAGCATTGACCACACCCAGCACCAGTGCAGCAAGAAACAGAGACAGGGGACCGGCCAGATGAATGCCATCCAATTGCCAGGCAGCGAGGATCAACCCGCAAGCGGTTATCAAAAAACGTACCCAGAACCCAGACATGGAACACACCTCCTGAAAGCCCTCTCGGGATAATAATGGGGGCTCGGATGAGAAATTTCAATCTCGATTCATCTTCACCCAAATGTCAACCGCTGATTGCTAAAACCTGGCCGCCTGTTGCCTGAGCTTCACGTTCACGCGCGAGGGAAATTCTTCGCACAGCCATCCATACCTTTCACTGGCTGTCGAAAAGGGTGGTGTCGGGGGGCTGTCATCACCGCAGTTGTAGCTGCTGATATGGTCTGGATGATTGTCTGCTTTTTGCAAAAGCGGACCTTTGACTGCTTCAGCTCGGTGTCTGCTATAGGGCCGTTCACACCACAAAGCGGCCTTTAGAAATGCCGAAACCTTTGCTATATAAGGGACTGCTTTGTGCCAGGGAATATACAGACGCAGTCGATCTCAGCAGTTCAGGCAACAGACCCCCACGGCGCTCTGCGGCAACCCGCTGCCTTAGCTGAAAGAAACGCCACGCCTCCCAATGCACAAGAAATCCCCGTTTGTTCACATGCCAGTGCTACTTCTCCGGATCAAACCCAGGATCAGTTGCACCGTATTCCATTTGATGGGCGTTTTGCACCCGGTGCGGGAATTTTTTTATCAAGGCCATGTGGTCCTGGATCATCTTGCCAAAGCCAGGAGCCGCCCACAGGCAGTAGCGGACCATGTCAGGGAATCGCTCGCCGGGATCATGGTAGAGGTTGTAACAATTGGAGTGAGGCTTCTCGGGCTTGGTACGAAACTTCAGTTGGTCCTTGCGTACCGCTTCCAGTTTGTCCTTGTTGTAGTGAAAAATATAATCCCTCCGGGATTTTCCTTCACCAAGAAGCAATAAGCCACTTTGATCAACGCCGTCGGTGATACGGTCGCTGGGGATGTCGGATTTGACCCCGGCGATGCTGGCCGCCGTAGTAAACATGTCGGATACGTGAATGATGTCATTTGGCTCCTGTCCTTGGGCGATAGTACCAGGCCACCAGACCATTCCAGGTACACGCACACCCCCCTCGAAGGTATCTCCCTTTTCACCACGAAGCAGCGAATAGCCCCCGTGTGGGTGCATGGGGTACATGGGACCATTGTCGCTCATCCAGACCACCAGTGTGTTTTCCGCAATACCCAACTCATTAAGACGGTTTAGCACACGGCCGACGTTGTGGTCGTGCTCAGCCATCTGTGCGCTATTATTGGTTCCGGCAGGTTGGTTCATGAAGTCAGGATGTGCGCCCCAGAAGTGGTTCCCCTTGCCAGCATAGTAAGCAAAGAACGGCCTCTTGCTTTTGGCATTGCGTTCAATGAAATCGATCACATCATTGGCCACATCGGTATCCATGGTGTTGTAGCCTTCCATGGAAAATGGAGTCACCTTTTCCGGTTTTTTGCCCTTTTTGCCACGCAGGATATCACCGGTATCGTAAGCGAAATTTTCAGGCGCTGGAGACCAGACCAGGCCACCCATATCGGTATAGCCCGCGTTGTCAGTGCGTTTGACGTTACGATTGAAGCCCCACCAGGGCGGATTTCCTTCAGACCACACTGCCTCGTCAAAACCCTGATTGGTTGGGTAATGTTCCGGCTCACCTCCCAGGTGCCACTTACCAAACATGCCGGTGTTATATCCGGCCTTTGACAGCAGTTCAGCGACCGTCACTTCCTCATCGACAAGTCCCATCCCAGTTGTCCCCGGAAACAACACCCCTAGCATGCCAATGCGCACCGGGTGGCGCCCGGTCATCAAAGCCGCTCGAGTGGGAGTGCAGGAGGGTTCGGAATAAAATGAGGTGAAGCGCATTCCTTCAGCGGCCATGCGATCCAGGTTTGCCGTGGAAAAGCCGCGCACCTTGCCGCCACCATACGAGCCGAGTTCCGTGTAGCCGATATCGTCTGCCAGGATGAAAATAATGTTCGGTTTCTTGCCGAACTTCTTCTCAAGCGCGGCTAATTTGTTTTGGACTTGTTTGTCGTCGGCTTTCCATTGCTTGCCAAATTCTTTCTCGCGCACCAGGTATTCTGCGTCTGGCTGTATGGCGTTTGAGGCCAGCGGCAAAGCCATCATCAACATGAGGCAAATCCACCGTGATGCTTTTCCGGTGCTCCTGCCTGTGACTCCCACTTCCGAGCCTTGCAATAACTCTATTTGTTTCATCACTTGCTCCTTCTACAATATCTCTTGTGTATTGATTCCCATCCAATGCTTTTCATTAGCTCGTTTCTTCTTTTAATTCCAGTGTTGAGGGTTCGAATAGCTCCTCGAATTTTAGGCGACGCTTTACAAGACCCTGTTCGTAGGTGTAACGCATAACCAGCTCAAGCTCCTTGCGATTGGCCTCGATGCCATACGGCCAGTAGTTTTTACCCATGAGCTTGCGAGTGTCTTCAAACTCCTGGGTCACCCACGGCAGAGTGACCTTCAAAGAAGTGGTGGTTTCCAGGTTGGCGTAAGCCTTTTGCTTGGCCTTGCTGTACATCTCGAAAACGGCCTTCGGCAGCCCCGGATTCGCCTTAATTGAGTCAGTGCGTATCGCAACAACGTGCATTATCGGGAATAACCCCGTCTTCTTGTAGTAGTCTATCTCCGCGGCACGGACGTCGGGGAACAATCGCTTAATTCTTGGATCGCCGTCCAGAAATGCTTTCGGCGTAATCGCGGTAACCAGCGCATCGCAGCCACCGCTGAGCAACAATTCGGACTCATCGACACCGGGAGGACCTTTCTCAAGTGGAAAGTCATCAGCAAAGAAATATTGACCGAGATCCGTGTTAAGCGTGCCTTTATCGGAACTCTTGCTGCTCTCGATCCACAGCATCTCATCGGCTTTGATGCCATACTCATCAAGTAGAAAACCTCGAATCCAGGTATTCGCACTCATCCCGTAACCGGGGGTCCCCACCCTCTTGCCGCGTAAATCTTCGGGCTTTTCAATACCAGAATCAACATGCACAAAAATATTGCGATGCCTGAAGATGCGCGAGATAAACACAGGGACCAGCGTGTAGTCCCGGAAATCATTGTTGATGTACTTGGTAATAAAGGGGATCAGTCCCAGTTCGGTGACCTCATACTGGCGTTCAGGGCCGAAGGCAGACTTATTGAGTGCATAGATATCTTCAAAGTTAAAGTTGACCTTAGCGCCTTCGATAACTGCCTGCCCATCCATAATGGCACGGACACGGTCGTAGTCGTAACCAGCAATCTTGATTTGGGGTTTCTCTGCTTCGGCCGCTTGGCCAACTTGGCCAGACAAAAGACCCAAAGAGCCTACTGCGGCTCCCGCTACCGAGGTTACTATTAAGTCGCGTCGACTGGTTTTGTATTCTTTCATAGGGTCCCTCGTTGGTTTAGTTGGAGTTGATGAGTGAACGGTTAGATAACACCTCGTTACACTGAAAAGCTCCATCCAAAAACCGGATTCTATATTGTAGCGGTACTCCCGTTTGTGACGCGATTTCGACCGGTCATTCGTCAGATAAAGATAACCCGCCTCCTGCTATTTCCAAATCGGCTCGACTTTTGTTCCGTATTTCTCGTTGACCTCATCGAAGATTGGCCCTACAACCTCCGGCATGGGGAGTGCGCCGGACTTGGTGAAGTCCGAGAATGGAACCATCTTTGAGGTGTCCGGCGGGAGCTTCTTCTTGAGCGCGGGGCTTGGCCAGATATCCTCGTCGATGGCAGACATCCGCACCCGGATGTCATCCTTGGTGACGTTCCAGACCATGTAGTCTACAGCGAGAGAGAGCGGGCCATCGTAGGTCTTGCGGACACGCTCCAGAACCTCCGGCAAGGTGTCGAAGTCGTTGTAGAAGTGGTAGCCAACGCCGATGCGCGGTTTCACCATCGACATCACCTTGCCGAACTGCTCCGGAGAAGAGTGTGCCTGGGAGGCGACCATGAGTCCCTCCGAGGGGGTGAAACCCTGCTTCGTGATCATGAGTGTGGGCGGGAGAAAGCACTCGTGGATGGCGAGGTCAGCGCCCTTGGCGTACTCGACATACCACTTGTTCGGAAACGTGTCGCCCCCGTAGACGAATTTTAGCCCGTTCCACTCCAGGATGAAGCTCACCGCGCCATCGATTGCGTGAATCGCGGGAATGCTGCGGATCACCACGCCGTTTTCGTCGAAAATCACGTTGTTCACAGCGTCATACGGGAACTCGGTAACTTGCAATTCTCCCCCTCGAAAATCGACGAAGCCGGCCCGGGTCGCGACGTCCCAGATATACATCTTCTCCATCAGGTCGAGTGCGTACTTGGTGCCAAACTCTGGTGTGGCCCCACTCGGACCCCAGATGCGGAGCGGCGTGAGGCGGTTCATCACCGTGCCGCCGAGCCAGAACGAGGCCAAATCACCATAGTGGTCGACGTGCAGATGACTGAGGAACACCTTGTCTATGAAGTCGTACGGGATCTTCTGGGCCGAGATCCGCTCATGGCATCCGGCCCCGAGGTCAAAGAGGAACTTGTCGCCGTTGCCCAACTCGACCAACCAACAGGCCGACGCTTGTTTGGGCCGAGAACTGGGCTGGCCGGTACCCGAGAGCAACAATCCGCATCTCGTCTGGTGCCAGGTCCTCGGTGCCGGGATAGTAGACATCCAACTCGCGTGCCCCGGGGCGCTGTTCTGCGTTGACCGCATTGGCGGCCTCTATCAAGCCGATGGAATTTCCATCCTGCCCATTTTTGACGCCCCACTGGTAAAGCGTCACTGCTCCCATTACCAAGGTTGCACCCAGTACCAATTTCTTTAAAGATTTCATTGTCTTGGTTTTCCCGATGGTTAAGTTACTCAGATCAGCATAGCAGTTATTCGCCCGTTTGCACCCTGACTCCCGTAAACACTACGATGTCCGCTTTTAGGACATAAGAGACATCCCACTTCGGGATTCGAGGACCTGCAACTGTCCGCTTTGGCCACTAAAGCGGTCATCCAGGGTAATCCCCAGCAAGCCGCCCTCTCTGGCTATCAGGGCCTGCTGGTAGGCAATCTGGCCAGGGCATGGGCAAGGTAATCCTCCAGGGCAAGGTTCTCCACACGGTGCCGCTCTGGGACCAAGGGAGAAGTCCAAGTATGTCTGTCGCTCGCCGCAGGCAAGGACACCGGCAGTATTGCCGATGAGCTGGTAGTGAGCCGTGATGCGGTGCGCTTTCACCTGAAGAACATCTTCACCAAGACCCGCGTCAAGCGTCAGGGCGATTTGATCCGCCTGCTGCTCACACTGCCGAATGTTCCTATTGGGACGCACTAGGATTATTTTTACAGTTACTACCCATTTGAGTAGCGCCTCTCTCCCCGATTTAGTGAATTATTAACCTGCGACAAGGAACAGGAATGGTTCTTCGCTAATGAAACGCGAATTCTTCGGCGAAGCAATCGCTTAATCACCAGGTTGCCACTATCCAAATCGACAGAGGTCGTTTGAACGCAACCTAAATCAGAGATTTGACTATGAAAAAACTACTAACCGCCGTGATTACGGTGCACATGTTATCAATCGGCTGGGTGCCGTCGGCTTTGGCCGTACAGAGCGGTACACCCGTGGATTTTAGGGCCTGCAATTTCCGGGACGGCAAAGATATGCAGGACCTGAACAAGGTTGGTGCTAAATTCAGGGAATATGCCAACAAGAATGACATTCACTATTCGGCCTGGGCGCTAATTCCACAGTACCAAACCAACATCGGATTCGACCTGGGTTGGCTGGGCGCCTGGCCGGACGGCGAAGCGTTCGGCGTGAGCATGGAAAAATGGACTACCACGGCAAGCCATGTCAGAGCAGAATTCAACGAGGTTCTCGATTGTAGCAGCCGCCACGAGATGTCTGTGTCTTTGCCAATTAACGCGACCGCAGGTACCCCGGAGGATGGTGTGCTGATGTTTTACCAATGCAGCTTGCATGAGGGCAAGACCCTGGCAGATGCTTATAAAGGTCATTTAGAAGCAGGGACTGCCATGAAGGGCATGGGTTCGCTTGCCGTGTCCTGGATGTTCCAGCCTAGCGTCGGTGCCGGTGATATCGATTTTGATTACTACCACGTTCTTGGGTTCTACCGCTACTCTGATCTGGGCGCTACCATGGAGATGTATGTCAACAATGGCGGTCAGCAGGCGCAACAGGAAATCCTCGGGAGCACCCGTTCCTGCGAAACACCCGTGGTGTACGACGCGATAAGCATGCGGGCAGGCGACGAACGCTGAGTAGTTCTGCTGCATCCCGTGAACGCCGAGTGCTGTCACGGGAGCGTTTCTCAATCCGTAAATGATTCTGAAACGGCGGGGCTGTCGTGTTTTGAGCTCAAGTCCTCTTATTTCTCCCGCTTATGGATTAATTTGAATAGTCGTTGCCGGTGAGCCCTTGGGGGTTTGTCGGTAGCCAGGTAAATGACTGAGTTGAGTCCGTTTTCGAGGGCTAACGTGGCATTGCTCATTCGTCCGAGTTTAGGACATAAGGGACATCCAACTTCCGGATTCGAGTACCTGCAACTGTCCGCTTCCGGCTGTAAAGCAGTCATCCAGGGCAATCCCCAACACACTTCCCTCTCTGCTTGTCAGGCCCTGCTGGTGACCAAACTGGCCAACCCATGGGCAAGGTAATCCCCAGGGGCAAAGTGCTCCATAGGGTGACGCTCTGGGGCAGGTAGCTGGTAACTGGTGGCAGTGGAAAGGGTCGGCCTTTATCTAGCCTCCTTTGAATCACTGGGCAGATATATTGGAGTTATGGGCCTGCAAGGGCCCTATAGGGGGGGCAGCAAGAAATGCCAATTACACCCGACGAACCTGACGTACTCGACGCCGGTGATGCGGTGGAAGGGGTTGTTGCTGATCGCTTGGCGTCGGGTTCGTCGAGTGCGTCAGGTTGGTTGGTGGTTTCTGGGAGGAGGGTGGGGTAGTGGTCGACCGAGACTATGCCAGATTTTGTGGTGGGCCAATACCCCCGAGCTGGTTACGGAGAAGGATTGTGACGACTTAGAGGTCGCCGCATAGATGGACACGACAACTACGTTGACAAACGGCGGAACTGATCGCCTAACCCACTGATTCTAAGCATAATTTCGAAATTCTCCAGGCACAGGTTTTCATCTAATCACATTGATTTATTTATGCAACTACAGGGTACATTGAGTTATATCAATGGTGACACCCATCTTAATGTCCATACTGCCAATACGTCTTTAGCGGTTGAGGGTTGTAGGGTACTAAATGCTATGAATAGTGATCGATTACTCGGATTCCTGGACGAACTCTACGAGACATCCCTGGGAAGGGGCTCTTGGAGAGATGCGATCGAGGCGTTTGCCGACGTCGCTGGGGCCGTTACTGGCAACTTGCTGTTTCGGGATAAAAAATCGGGGCTGCTCCCTCGCCATGAAACCTGGGGTATCAGCGACGAAGCCATGGAACTGTACGCCACCCATTGGGTGTTGGAGGATCCAAGATCACTGTTCCTCGCCAACAATCCGGACCTTGACATCTATCACGATGACCAGTATGCCAGTCCAAAGCAGAGGAAGCGGCTGGGCTATTTCAACGATTGGAACACAAATACACTCCGTTCAAGTATCTGATTGGAATGCGACTGCACAAGAGCGAAGACATGGAAGCCCTTTTTGCCACGGGCCATGCCAAATACCAGGAGGACCTGGTGGCCAGGTGACTCAGCTGTACAGGCAGGTCGGCCCACATATGGTGCGCGCTGTCGAGATTCACAAGATGTTCGGTTCGCGGTGGTTGATAGCAGGGTCGAACCAGTGGTTCTGGAGAGTCTCGGATTCGGTGTGGTTTTCCTTGATCAGTTCGGGCGCGAGTGCTACCACAACCGCAAGGCAGCCGAGATATTCTCGCGAGGAGACGGGGTCAGCCTTACCCTCAGCGGAATAAAACTGGAATGCCGTTCCTCAAGATCGACGTTTGAAGGCCTGGTGCGGGACTGCCGAGACCGCGAAATCCTGGAATCGCGACCCAGGGGTGGATGGCTGTCTGCTCCCTGCGCGGAAGGTACCGACTCCTACTTGATGTTGGTCGCTCCGGTTCCGGAACTAGATGATCTCCACCTCTTTTCTTCTCCCCGTGTCATCGTTTTCATATCCGATCAGGGCGGCCAGCGATGCTCCCTTGGCAAGGCGCTGTCGCAATTATTCGGGTTGACCTGCGGAGAGTCGAAAGTCTGCCAGGAACTCATCGCCGGTAAGAGTACCACGGAAATAGCAGAGGAACTGAAGGTAAGCCGGGAGGCGATCAGGTTTCATCTGAAAAATATCTTCGGTAAGACGGGGGTGAAACGACAGTCGGAACTCATCCGGCTGATCTTGACCATGCCGGCGCGCTGGCAGTTCACGAAGATTAGTTTGCTTATTCAACCGCACAGAGGAATTCACTTGCTGGCTACCCATTCGGGTAGTGTGGGATTTTTTGCCATTCGGTAACATGCTCCGGTGCGTTAAACGAATTTGGGCAGCGGGAGAAACATAGCGTCAGGCACACTTTCTGTCCCTGCCATAAGCCTTTGTACAGGTGGATTTTTTAGAAGGGGCAACTCGCCCAAGGATAATCCGGTCCGTGATATTGGTTCTCTTGCGCGGCCGGAAGCAGTATCTCATCGCCTTAATATAGGCGAAAAGCCGACGGTGTCTGTTTGCGGAGGAAGAACATGAGCAAAAATGCAAATTGGTTGATGCATGATCACGCAAGTATGATCGAGGCACTGGAGGAGTGCGAGATTGCCGCTGGAAGAGAGAGGACTGGAAGACAGCGGTCAAGCTGTTCAACACATTTGTGGAGGTTTCAAGCTGCATATGCTAATGGAGGACGAGGTACTCTATCCTCTTGTTAATAAGGAGTCCGGCGACCCGAATGGAGACCTCGTCCTGCTCAGTCATGAGCACGATGGTCTCCATCGTCTTCTGGGTGACCTGGTTTATGTCATCAAGACAAAGGACTTTGATCACTTCGAAGAATGCCTGCAATTCCTGCACAAGGCCATGGACCAGCATAAAGACCATGAGGACGCGGTTTTTCTGTCCCTTGGTACTGAGTCACTGCTCCTTCGCCGTGATGAGATCATGTCGCGGCTGGAAGCGTTCAGTATCAAGGTAACCGCCCCAACCACGCGATGGGCCAAGTTTTTTTCCTTCCTGCCGGCACGCAACCGTTGCAGGGCGGGTACGGGTACATCCTTGCTACCGGTGGCCTCTATAGGAGTACTGCCATTCCGCGCAGAATGAGTCCGATATTGATTGTAACAGCATTGGTAATTTTTTAGCTTGTTCTTCAGGTCTTTCGCAGTCCAGAAGAATGTGTGATCCAGTAACTCGCGCCGAATACTCCCAATCAATCGCTCAACAAATGGAAGAGCAAGTGGAAAATGAGGAAGGGATTTGATTTATTCGATACAGAGGAGCTGTCCCTGGCGAAATAGTAATTCAACTCGCCCCCGGTAGTTCAAATAGCCGCTAGCATCGATAATCAGGCCATGAATACCTACAAACACCACCGGTTCTCACCAGATATCTGCAGCCTCTGGCAATGACCTCAGATAAATTCCAGCCAGGGCACCATCGATAATCCTTTGATTGGATGAACTGGCTACACAGCCTCAACGGGGTTTTTGGGGTTTTTAGGGTTTTTTCCGGTCGCTGGAAAATATTTTTGCTGTTACCCCTGGCTACCCATCCGACCTCGATGGCCATTTGTACAATATTTCCCGGTAGTTGAAATAAAACCCCGAAAACCCCGGTAATCAGCCGCTGCCCATGCCCCGCAAGGGTTTCCGGGACGGGGATTTTCAAAACGAAACCCCGTTGGAGCCATAAAAACCCCGATGCAGGTAGTCATTGGTCCTCCTCCTGTGCAC
>PVMK01114394.1_pt1 | contig 10290 bp, 15 predicted proteins | sample 1853481 | NCBI WGS metagenome assembly PVMK01 (sample SAMN08533507, study PRJNA380276) | Marine sediment metagenome, whole genome shotgun sequencing project. | reverse complement strand
ACGCGGGTCCGTATTTTGCCTTTTGAATAACATCGAAAGAATTGGTCGAACCATTTTCTCCCGTCCTTATTGTTTTGCAATCATCAATCATCAATCGAAACATTCAGTATCCAGAGGATATCTCCAATCTGCGTTCATCTGCGGAAATCTGTGTCCTAAAAATCCAAAAATAAATGTCAATATTTTATCATCGTCCCGTTGATCCGTAGATTGTGCTCAGCAGATCTGATTTTAATTCACAATTCAAGCTTTGACACCGATTCCCCCGCTCTTATCCATTAGATGAAAATGATTTATTGACGAATATTGGAAAATATGGAAAAATAATTTCAACTTCAAACCAATTTAATCGAATAACTCTTTATTTTGAAAAAGGAATATAAGTAATGGAGATAGAGAAAATTGAATTCAAAATAAACAATCTCCCGCCAAAAATACAAAAGCAGATCGTTGATTTCATTGATTTTTTATCAATTAAATACGGGGCTCAGGGTAAAAAATACAAGCTCAAATTTGATTGGGAAGGTAGCCTCTCTGATTTAGGTAAAAAATACACATCTGTAGATCTGCAACATAAGGCATCGGAATGGAGATAATGTATCTTATTGATACGAATATCTTTTTGGAAATACTGTTGTCGCAGAAACAAAAAGACATTTTCAAAGATTTCTTATTGTCGAATATTGAACATATTTATATTTCAGATTTTTCTTTGCACTCAATTGGCGTAATTTTGTTCAGAAACAATAAGGAGACAGTTTTCAATAAATTTTTTAAAGATATTATCCAAAAAATAAAGATCTTAACGCTATCAGAAGAATTATATTCCGATTTGGGTGAAGTCAAAGAAGAATTTGGATTGGATTTCGATGACGCCTATCAATTTAAAACAGCCGAAGAATATGGGTTATCAATAGTTACATAAGACAAAGACTTTGAAAAAGTATCAGCTAAAATAGAAATCACCTTCTTATAAATCATTATCCGTATTAAACACTTCAACGATTCCACTATTCATTTATATGGTTATGGTGCACTTTGAATTTGAATTCACCACGTTTCACTCCTCACTGCGTATCCCGGTGAAACAAAAGAAAACACATGGTTTCACCCCGGTTAAACAAAAGAAAGTACTGGTTTCACAGGGCAAGCTGGATAAAAATTGAACAGGACAGGATTGACCTGATTTTTTTAAACTTTAGGCATTTTAGCTCACTTGTTCTTTTCATTTCACTGTTCACTGGCACGAAGTGTCAACAAACAACGACCTTAACCGGGAACGGGCTCAACCGGCAACGGACTCAACCAACACTCCGTGCTTTTGTCAACGTAGTCAAGCCCGTCCCCAAGATTCTGGTTCTTTTCCTGATCATTCGTCCTGATCAGGAAATAAATAAAACCCTTTGCGCCCTTTGTTTACCCCGTAGGTCCGGAAGATCGTACTGGGGCGGCTTTGCCTGCCCTGTTAAATTTTTCGAAGAAAAGGAGTGGAGCGGATTTAACTGGGGCGGTTCAAAAATCAAATGTCAATATTTCACCATCGTCCCGAGGATCACGAGGATCACATGATCGTTTAGCATACAAATCTAATTATTTGATGTTCATATTCATCTGTGTTAATCTATTTAGTAAAATGTGACTAAAAGCATAATCTAAATGAATAACAAAAATTCCATAAATATTCCAAAAGACATAATTAAGACATTTTGTAAAAAACATCATATACGCAGACTTTCCATTTTTGGTTCAGCTCTTCGCCATGATTTTAGATCTGACAGTGATATAGATGTTCTTGTTGAATTCCATCAAGATTATATGCCCGGACTCATAAAATTGGCTGGAATAGAAATTGAATTGTCTAATATTCTGGGACGAAATGTCGATCTAAGGACACCAGAAGATCTAAGCCGCTACTTTAGACAGGAAGTATTAGACTCTGCAGAGATACAGTATGCTGAAATCTGATTATATAAGATTGAGACACATGTTGGACGCTGCGAAAGAAGCTATATTATTCATCCAAAAAAAAGAAAGGGCTTCTCTTGACGTAGATCGCAAATTAGTGTTAGCGCTCATTAAATCAATAGAGATCATAGGTGAAGCAGCCAATAGAATAACAAAAGAATGCCGCGAAAATCTATCCCACCAAATTCCTTGGCCTAATATTATTGGTATGAGAAATCGTCTTATACACGCCTATTTTGAGATTAATCTCGATATTCTCTGGAAGACTGATACCGAAGATATTCCCCTTTTGATAGACAATCTTGAAAAAGTTTTACCTCCAAATGAAATTCAATAAAAACAATCAATAACTAAGAACTATGAACTAACAACCGGGGCACCATGCGCCCTGCAGCACAAAGTGCTTAGCTCTGTGCTCTGTTTACCACGTTAAATATCGCTTTGCGGTCAGTCCTAGGTGTATTTAACCTGGGCTATCTGCTCCAAGCCCCAAACGCTCTCACCGATCATAACGATTCAAACGAACTCAACTCTCTTAACAAACATAAAGAATATCAATATCTCACCATCGTCCCGAAGTTCACAACAATCATAACCATCATAACGAACTTAACAATCTCAACGGCCTTCTATAAACTTATAAACGAATGGACGTCCCCCAGATCCGAATGGACGTCCCCCAGATCACAAGCGTTATTGGTTCTATAGTTGTAAATGCAATAAACGAGTTCATGGTTGAAATTCAAAGTGGATCTTTGATCTCCATTGATCTACATAAAACGCGGGTCCGTATTTTGCCTTTTGAATAACATCGAAAGAATTGGTCGAACCATTTTCTCCCGTCCTTATTGTTTTGCAATCTTCAATTTTACCCCGTTAAATTCCGAAGGACAGCGCAGTTTACCTCGTAGCTTCGGAAAATGGTACTGGGGCGGATTTAGCTGGGGCGACAATCATCAATCTCTATGGCCGGGGCTCTTTTTATTCACTATTCAAGATTTGACACCATCTCCCTTGAGAAATAATTCATGGAATAAATGGGCAAATATTATCCTTGCTCCATTTAACGAATCAACAAATTAACAATTCATTATTTACTTGCTTGCCCCGTGAAATTCTGCAGGGCAGACCCCGAAGGGGATTTCACTGGGGTCACTAGTCACCGGCACAAAGTGCCATGAGCTTTTCTTTCCGCCGCAGGCGGGCCTTCTGTTAGCTTCATCCCCGCCCGCCTCACTTGAGCTCGCGATAGCGGGCAGGCGGAAGCTGACAGAGCAACCAAACACAATCTTGAAGATCTTGCTTGCCCTGTTAAATCCCGTAGGGCTATTTATCTGGGGTAAATCCTGTCAAGTACTGCTCTGCGATTTGCTCTTCGCGGCTTTGCCTGCCCTGTTAAATTTTTCGAAGAAAAGGAGCGGAGCGGATTTCCCTGGGGCGGTTCAAAAATCAAATGTCAATATTTCACCCCCGTCCCGGAGTTTCCTCTGTCATAGCAGACTGGTTGCAGAAAGGGGTAAGAGATTGATTGACAACTATGAAGAAATTTGGGATATTTTAGAGAAACGCAGTTAAGTAGAAACGTCCCCCATTACGAAGCGGGAGTTTCCATTAATAAAATACCAAAGGTACAAACATTACTCAGGAGGTTAACAAATGCCTCAATTAAAACTTGATTTAAAGATAGACGATATCGAATCTCTTATTTTTCAACTCCCTGCCGAACAATTCATTATCTTAGCAGATGCTATTATTGAAAAAGCTGAAACTTTGGGGATGATGAAATTGTCGGAAACGGGATTTAAAGAATGGAACGAGAAGGGTGAGGATATCTATGATGATGCCTAAGCGGGGGGAGATATGGTTGGTTCGTTTCCCATTCAGCGACCTTACTTCAGCTAAGCTTAGGCCGGCTTTAGTTTGGGCAATTCATGGAGAAGACGTTATTTTAATAGGGATTTTCTCAAGAATACCTGATAGGACTAAACGAAAAACTTGGATTGTTATTGAAGAACAGCATCCGGGATTTCGCCAAGCAGGTCTCAAAAAGACTTCCTTAATCAGAGCGGAAAAAATTGCAGTTGTTCATAAATCTGTGTTTCAGAAAAAACTAGGTAAATTATCTGTAAGTCTTATGGAAGATATAGAGAAGGCTCTAAAAAGTGCGCTTAAAATGAAGTAATTCCCCTCATGCCTATTTGATTTTGATCGCATCAATTTTTTCTTTGCCTTTCATTCAATCTCAGTGAGTTACTGAATTACAAATGGACATCCCCAGTCCACACACTGGAAACTGAGAACCTGAAGGGCCCGCTTAATGCTAATGACAGCGCAACGTATTTAACCGGGGTTCAATATTTTCTTTGTTTTTCAATCATCAATTTTACCCCGTTAAATTCCGAAGGACAGCTTGACGGGTTAAATTGACGGAGTCAGAGCGTAGCGCATTTAACTTGTCACAGCGGATTTAACTGGGGCGACAATCTTCAATCCTATGCGTTCCCCTTTACGCCCTTATTGTTTTGCAATCGTCAATCAGCAATCAACAATCGAAACATCCAGTAAACGGCAGCTATCAACGCGGATCTCTTTCAACCCTTGAACCCTTGAACCCTGAACCCCGAACCTTGAACCCATAACCCATATATTTCACCATCGTCCCGTTGATCCGTAGATTGTGCTCAGCAGATCTGATTTTAATTCACAATTCAACGGGCTTTGACACCGATTCCCGAACCCTGGCCCCTGGTCCCTGGTCCCAGATCCCTGCTCCCATTTCTTTTCACTTTTTACCCAACTACAATCTTGATTTTTGAATCATTCCCCATTACATAACAGCACTAATCCCCTTGAAGAAAATAACTACGCATCTCAATGAAAATATCCATTTTTACATGTATTTTCAGAAGGTTGTGAGAAGGAGCGCATGTAACTGTGAAAGCGGAGCTGTACATGTTCTGCATCAACGTTTCCTATGACTCATAGGCGAGTATCTGGCATAACTTCATAATGTAACAACGTTATAAAAATAGAAAAAAGATAAAAGGTGTATTATTCATTCGATTTCCTGGAAATGCGCGTTCAAGGCTTGATAAAACGGTCTTATTGCTTATTGAAAAACATGGGACAGACCTTGTTGGGAACTTTACTGTTTTGGAGCCGGGTAGAGTCAGAATTCGGAAGCATCAATGAGGCTGGAGTTTCCACAACAGTTCAACCCTGAAAGAATAGAAACTTATTATATTAGGATGTCCCCTATGACAACAATTTAAATTGTATATCCAATTGACATATCCCACCGGCAGTTTTATAATATTTCGAAATTGATAAATTCTTTTATGGGGGGGGTACCGTTATGGGCTGTGTGAAAACGAGAATATTTAAAAGCAATCGGAGTCAGGCTGTCCGCTTGCCCAAGGAAGTCGCCTTTTCGGAATCCGTGAAGGATGTTGAAATCACTGTGATTGGCAACAAACGTATAATTGCGCCGGCGGGCCAATCCTGGGATGAATGGTTTAATGAACCAGGGGTTTCCAGTGATTTTATGGCAGAGCGAAAGCAGCCGGAAGACCAGCACCGGGAGACTTTGTAATGCTGAAATACCTGCTGGACACCAATATTGTCATCTATACCATGAAAAATCGTCCGCAGCAGGTTAAGAGGCGTTTTCAACAGCATCACGGTCAGATGGGCATTTCTGCTGTAACTTTAGGTGAATTGGTGTTTGGAGCGGAACATTCACAACAGGTGGAACGGAATTTGGCAGACATCGAGGCCATGGCAGCCCGGCTTGAAGTGCTGCCTTTTGATGACAAAGCTGCATACCATTTTGGACAGATACGGTCGGCGCTGTATCGTACGGGCCGGCCCATAGGACCTTATGACATGATGATTGCCGGCCATGCCAGGGCCTACGGCCTGAAGTTGGTAACAAACAATGTCAAAGAATTTGAGCGAGTGCCGGGACTGGTTTTTGAAGATTGGAGCGAAGCGTAAAACATCAACAAATAAGTTTGAACGATTATAGAAGAAAATCCATACGTATCATCAAAAGATGCTTCCGGGAGAGTTTTAACAATCTGTATCGCATTCAACCCATGAAATTCAGATACAGCATGCCTGTAAATATCGGTTCGCAGACCTGCTCACAGTGTACGCTTCACCGCTTTCATTTTCGTATTTATAGGTATAAAAATTCATAAAATATAGAAATATAAAGGATGTCCCCTATGATGCGCCTTGCGCTATGCGGCGCTCCGCGCCACGCTCGCAGTGCTCTTATCAACGAAGTCAAGGACGTTCCCCAAGATCAGAAAGAGTGCCGCGAAAATCTATCCCACCAAATTCCTTGGCCTAATATTATTGGTATGAGAAATCGACTTATACACGCCTATTTTGACATCAATCTCGATATTCTTTGGAAAACGGTTACCGAGGATATCCCCCTTTTGATAGATAATCTTGAAAAAGTTTTACCTCCAAATGAAATTCAATAGAACAACCAACAACTAAGAACGAAGAACCAAGAACCAGCACAAAGTGCCCGGTACAATTTTCAATAGTCAATCATCAATTTTACCCCCCTGTCGGAACGCAGTGGAGATCCCGCTATCGGGGCCCTGTTAAATTTGTTTTTTCTTTCATTTATCCGGGGTTAAATATTTATCCTGTTGAATTCGTAGACCATTCAACTGGGATCGCATCGCGGTCAGCCGAAGGCGGATTTAACCGGGGCATCAATCATCAATCCCAACGCGTCCCCAAGATCTCGGAATTAATACTTGACATTTTGTTATACTTTGTTAATATATTTAGTATAACCTATTCGCAAGTGAGGAAACGCATGAGTGCAACTTCAAAAGAATCTGTAAAAAGAAAAGTTTTCCCTAAGGGACAGATCGTCATTCCTGTTGCTTTAAGAAAAAAATACCATATTGAGATTGGAGATCATATTAATGTGATTCCCCAAGCCGACGGCATCTTGCTAAAACCTATGCCCAAAAAAGAAGGGGAAAGATCTCTGACCGACTCCTTATTTGGAATGTTTGGAAAATACGCAAAAGGGAAGGCAAAACTTAAAAAAACGGATATACCTAGGGCAACGGAAGCAGGATTTATTGAGGGCTGGGAAAAATGATGGCGCTATTAGATACCAATGTTCTGATTCGCTTTTTTACCTCCGACAAGAAAAAAAAGTTCCAAGGGGTATATACTTTGTTTGAATCTCTGGAGCATGGAGATTTGCGGGTTGAATTAAAATTGATTGTTTTGTTTCAGGTAGTATTTGTTCTAAAAAGCTTTTACTCTGTACCCAGAGAAGACATAGCAATCGGGGTGCTGGGTATCCTGAGAAATAAAGGGATTATTGTTAAGGAGAAAAGAATTGTTCGCCGGATGATGGAACTATGGCATGATAGTAAATTGGACATTGTAGATTGTTATCTGATTGCCTGCTTGGAAGGAGACAGACAAAATATCCTTTACAGCTATGATCGCGACTTTGATAGATTCGAAATTAATCGCAAAGAGCCTTAACCTCAGATTCAATCGTAGCGATCCACCAGCTTTAGACATGTACTCTCATTTCCGCCCTCTGCTTTTTCAACAATCCATTTAACAAATCAAACAAATCAGGTCCATTAACCAATCGAAACAATAAAACAATGGACGCCCCTCACGTCCGAAGTGCTTTACCCTATAAGAATAGAAACTTATAAAATTATGTCCCCAAGAACTATTACTTAAACAACCTTGACAATAACAGGGGACTTGCGATAAATTTGACAATAATGGGAATATGAAACAATGACTCCCATTAGAGAATTTAAGGAGGTTGAAATGGAAACCCATGTATTCCAAACTAAAATACGTAAAAGAGGATATTTGGAATTAAAAAATTTGCCTTTCAAGGAAGGTACAGCAATTGAGATATCAATATCAAAAAAGGAAATAAAAAAGAATTTACAGAACTTGATTAACAATGATCATGTGTGGACTGATGATGATATTATAGCTATTGAGGGTGGAAGGACAATAATTAATAAATGGAAGATATCCTGATAGATACAGACGTTGTCATTGAATACTTGCGAAGTAAAGAGAAATCCTCGACAGAGTTGATAAAGCTTTTACAAAAACATGACGTCTTTCTTTCTTCAATTTCCGAATTCGAACTTTACCTTGGTGCGAGAACAGAACGACATCAAAAAGATCTGGAAATGGTCTTTAATGTAGTGGAAGTAATACCTTTCGATTTCGGATGTGGCAGAATAGCTGCTAATATTTGGAAAGGTCTCGAATTGACTCATCAGCACCCAGAGATAAAGGACATTTTTATTGCAAGTATTTCAATCCGCAATAACGTATGGTTACGTACTTTCAATGAAAAACATTTTAAGGGAATAGAAAAGTTAAAGATGTGGCAATGGCAGTAAATTCAGAGGGCAATGATTTTCGGGCAAGGTATGACGATTATAAAATGGAGTTCCACAGGAAGTGTTCAATAGACCCAATATTTTCCTTGTTTTTCAATCATCAATCATCAATTTTACCCCGTTAAATACCGCATCGCGGTCAGCCGAAGGCGGATTTAACCGGGGCATCAATCATCAATCCCAACGCGTCCCCCATTATAGGGGCACCAATCAACAATCCAAAGGCAATCTTCAATTTTACCCCGCCTGTCGGAACGCAGTGGAGATCCCGCTATCGGGGCCCTGCTATGCCCAGTGAAATTCACGATAGTGAGGAGCGCAGCGGATTTCACCGGGGTAGGTTCGGCAAATCGTACCGGGGTTAAATATTTATCCTGTTGAATTAGTAGACCATTCAACTGGGACCGCTTTGCGGTCAGCCGTAGGCGGATTTAACCGGCAACGGGCTCAACCAGCACTCCGTGCCTTTGTCAACGTAGTCAAGCCCGTCCCCAAGTTCTACAGGATTATTCAATCGCTTGCGCATACGATCAAGGCCGATGTCGGCTTGATTAATTTGTTCGATCAATTTCGAAAGAAAAGGAATATCAGCGGTTATGATCATGCCGGTATGGTATCCGAACAGGAAGCTCATGAGATGGTGAACCTTGCCGGCCGTCTCCGCCAAAATGTTGAAGAGTGGATTTGTAAAAATCACCCGGATTTGATGGAATAATAGAAACTTATATTTTTACCTGCGTCCCGGAGCTTGCTCTGCATCAACGTATTACACCGTTTGTTCCCCCATGAAAAGGTGTATGCGGCCCCCGTTTGTTCCCTCGAAGTATGAGAGTAATTATTGACAAAAAGAGTGAGGTATGCGATGGGATAAATTGGTAATAAGCGACAATTTTCTATCCTAAAACAAGAGAGAATAAATAATGCAATTTAATGCTATTATTGAGAAAGATGATCATGGATATTTTGCTTTTGTGCCTAACCTCAAGGGCTGCGTCAGCCAGGGTGATACCATGGAAGAAGCGCTTCGCAATATCAAAGAAGCGATAGAGCTTTACATCGAGACCTTAGAACCGGATGAGCTAACCTCCATGGCAAGTCAAGATTATTTGATAGCACCTGTAGAGATTGATATCGCCCATGCCTGAAAAACTTCCTAGACTGACTGCCAAGGAAGCTGAAAAAATTCTATTAGATTCTGGCTTCACCATTCTCAGGCAAAAAGGAAGTCATCGTATCTATGGGAAATCCTCAAAACGAATGGTAATACCTTTCCATCCCGGCAAGATCTTACACCCTAAAATTGTCAAAGAGCTTATCGAAATTACTCAAGATGATGAATAAAAAAGGTGATAAAGTATAATCATAAATTCCATCAAAAAAACACTCTTCAATTTTCAATTGATCTATTCACCAACAATCAACGACTATGAAGTTATGCACGTTCTGCACGCACGTATGATTTTTCTATTTCGTAATTCCTGATCCCAGATCCCAGATCCCTTGCCCCTGTTGGAGCAGAGCGGAAATCCCGATTTGTCGGGGATCCCTGATCCCTATTTTCTAATTTCTATTTCCTAATTCCTGGTTCCTGATCCCACATCTTTGCGCTAAATTAATTTTACAATCTTGATCTTTGAACCATTTTCCATTACATAAACACACTCATCCGCCCATAGAAAATTACGGAGCATATCAATGAAAAATATATTTTTACATGTATTTTCAGAAGATTGTGAGAAGGAGCGCATGTAATTGTGAAAGCGGAGCTGTACATGTTCTGCATCAACGTTTCCTATGACCCATAGGCGAGTATCTGGCATAACTTCATAATGTAACAACGTCCCCCATTAATTCATTAAAGCTCTGCCGATAAAGACGATCGAACGCATCG
>PVMK01120671.1_pt1 | contig 10291 bp, 12 predicted proteins | sample 1853481 | NCBI WGS metagenome assembly PVMK01 (sample SAMN08533507, study PRJNA380276) | Marine sediment metagenome, whole genome shotgun sequencing project. | reverse complement strand
ATCCGGGGTATATGTTGCGGGAACGATTTGTTTTGGCCACCGGTAAAAATTACAGCCACAGGATATACATCGGTAAGCGTATTTATGCAGATTTGACACTAATTTACACCAAGGGCCGGTTTCAGGCATTACCGTGGACATATCCGGATTATAGTGAAGAAAACATGCTGATCTACCTTGAAAAGGTACGTGGAAAATATGTGGCCGACATAAAAAATACATACCGATAGTGAGATCACTCGATTTTCGCACCCTAATTTTGACCACAACCCACAGCGAATGACGGCTGGACAATATTTTTTTAAAGGCAAAATCCAGCCTCACTAGATATTCAGCTTTGCTATCGGATATTGGTGCGAAATTTGAGTAGATCATATTTAGTGATAAAACTACAGGAAAGCGTATCATGATGAACAGCATGACAGCATATGCCAAAGCGGAAAAAACAGATGAGCAACGTGTTGTGTTGGTTGAGATTCGTTCATACAACAGCCGGCACTTGGATATTGCATTGCGAGTTCCCCATGGATATGTGGCGTTGGAAGAGAAGATAAAACGTTTAATTGAACAAAAGGTCGTCAGGGCCGCATAGAGGTTACACTTAGAATCATAGAAAAGTCGGACGAGGCATATACATTTGAAATAAATATGCCCAAGGCCACGGCGTATTATGACAGCCTTGCCCAACTGAAAGACCTGTTCAATATTCATTCTGAAATACCCATTGACCTGCTTGTAACCCCGGGAGCGTGATTAAGCCTGCAGAGATCGACCGGGATCTGGACGTCTGTTGGATCGTTGTTGAAGACTGCATTAACGACGCTATGGACGATCTGGTTGCCATGCGAAAACAGGAAGGGGATTTTATTGCTCAAGATATTTTTGATCGTCTTGAATTTATAGAAAAAAGCATCGATCAAATCGAAAGGGAAGCCAGCGGTCTTTTATCTCATTATCAGAAGCATCTCAAGGATCGTATAACGATTTTAACAAAAGGATTGGTCGATATCGACCCTGAAAGGATCGCGCAAGAGGCCGCTTTTCTGGCGGACAGAAGTGATATCTCCGAGGAGATTGTAAGGGTAAAGAGTCATATCAAGCAATTTAGAGAATTCATACATTCCACTGAACCTGCTGGCCGAGAGCTCAACTTTTTACTACAGGAATTTCGCCGTGAATTTAACACGATAGGATCCAAAACAGAGAAAGTCGACATATCCCATACCGTTGTAACGGTTAAGTCTGAGCTTGAAAAAATTCGGGAACAGTTGCAGAATGTCGAGTAGCGACTCGACGGTTCCATCATACCATTTTCCCATAGATAAGGGAAAATCCAGCCTCATCAGAGACCCGGATGTGTTATCGGAAAGGGGTTCGAGACTTGAGCATATTAATTACAGTAAGTTACAAATATTCTGAGACGTAACAAACATTTCCATTTTGTAATGATATTACGGGGGAACGACATGGAACAGAGTCTATTAAATATTGGTTTTGGTAATACGGTTGTTGCGGAGCGGGTGATTGCTGTTATGCCTCCCAATTCTGCTCCAATGAAACGACTGAAAGACGAAGCCAAGGATGATAAACGTCTTTTGGATGCAACACATGGCCGCAGAACGCGTTCTATCATTGTCATGGACAGTAACCATATTGTTCTTTCTGCAATTCAGGCCGAAACAATATCTCAACGCTTTGCGACACTCAAAGACTCCGCTTAATATTTTATGTCTCATATTAAAACTGACACAACTCGCTCATATTCAATAAAAACGAATCATATGCCCGGTAACCTTATTATTATTTCCGGACCGTCAGGGGTAGGCAAGACAACCCTTTACAAGGCTTTGTTGAAACGGTTTCCCGACATGTTATATTCGGTTTCATATACCACCCGAAAGCCGAGATACGGTGAACAAGACGGCGTTGATTACCGCTTTATTCCAGAAATCGATTTTGAAAAGAACATCGAAACGGGTAGATGGCCGAATGGGCAGAGGTTCATGGTCATTATTACGGCACGTCCGCCGATTTTTTAAATAAGGGTTTAACATCAGGATATGACATCCTGCTTGATATCGATATTCAAGGGACTATCCAGATTTTAAAGCATTTCCCGGACAGTATAACTGTCTTTTGCCCCCGTCAATGGTGCTCTTAAAAATCGTTTGCGATTAAGGGGTTCTGACAGTGAGTCTGTCATTGAAAAGCGTCTTTTAAATGCGAAGAAAGAGGTGGAGAAAAAAGACATTTACCGTTATGTTGTTATTAATGACCGGCTGACAGATGCTACTGAAAAGCTTATTTCAATTATCGAAAAAGAGCGCCTTGCCGTATGAGGACAGAGATACTATACGGTATTCATCCAGTGATTGAAGCGATTAGCGCCAACCGCAGAGATATCTATGAAGTCTATATCGAGAAGGGTAAAACGTCACAGCGCGTTAAAAAGGTCTTGGCGCTTGCTGAATCCAAAAAGATACCCATCGTTACAGTGAAACCTTCAGCGCTTAAATCCATCACAGGCACCGAGATCCATCAGGGTATCGGTGCCAAGACAAGTGGTTATGCTTACGCCAGGCTTTCTGATGTCAATGACAAAATTCAAAAAGACCATTCGAATGGTTTGATCCTATTGTTAGATAATATTTTGGATCCTCAGAACCTTGGTGCTCTCATTAGAACGGCACTTTGTGTTCAAGTTGATGGCATTATCATTCCAAAGGATCGATCAGCATTGCCCACACCGGCTGTTTCCAAGGCATCTGCAGGCGCTTTGGAACACGTTGCTCTTGTTTGCGTCGTGAACATGGCAAGAACCATGAACACGTTAAAAGAGATGGGATGGTGGATTGTCGGGATGGATAAAGCCTCCGGTCAATCTATTTTTTTCAGTGATTTGACAGGTTCAGTTGCCATTGTTGTAGGTGGGGAAGAAAAAGGAATGCGTCCCCTTGTTAAAAACCATTGCGATTTTTTAATGTCCATCCCTCAGACAGGCCCGGTAAGTTCCCTGAATGCTGCCGTTGCAGGAGCAATTGCCATGTATGAGGTCTTCAGACAGAGACTGTTCTTAAAGGAAAAAATGCAAAGAGGCAGATAAAAGAAGATGAACGTAAGCGCCGGAAAGGCCATTAAATCCTTGTCTCAAAACCACCTGAAACGTGTCACCATTGCTGTAAAAAAAGCCATTTTCCCGACACGGTGTTTGGCATGCGGGTCTTTATTTCATGCTAAAGCGCGAACCAACAAAGATTTTTTTCTCGATGACAGCGTGAATGTTTTTGAAAGGTTAATCACGCCCTTTTTATGTTCAGCCTGTTCCTTTGGATTTTTACCGGTCGCACCTCCGATTTGCCCTTGGTGCGGCATCATGTTTAAAAGCAGGCAGGGAGAAGATCATCTCTGCGGGGAGTGTATGTCGTCTTCCAAAAGATTTCGCATAGCAAGGTCTGTGGGAATTTACGAAAAGGCACTCATGGATGCGATACATTGTTTTAAGTATAAAGGGAAAATACAGTTGGCACGACCGCTTGGGACGATGCTTTTTAAATCGTTCATCAGCAGTTGGAATGCACACAGTGTGGATGTAATTATGCCGGTTCCCCTTCATAATAGAAAGCTAAAGATGCGAGGCTTCAACCCATCGCTCCTGCTGGTAAGGCACTGGACATTGTTTGTTTCTGAACTAAAAATTAACATGCCGATTATACCGGTTGTTAGGGATGTTCTTGAAAAAATAAGATGGACAGAACCACAGACCGGTTTGGCGCGTAAAAAACGAATAAAAAACGTAAAAAATACATTCAGCATCAACGATTCATCTAAAATAGAGGGAAAACGAATCCTGCTCGTAGATGATGTTTACACAACCGGAGCAACAGCAAACGAATGCGCAAAGGTGCTATTGAAAGGCGGGGCACTTCATGTTGATGTGCTTACACTGGCTCGAACCATGTGGGTTTAAATTTATAATTGAATATTGAAGATTGTATAATTGGATATCGTGAATCATGTTGTCTAAAATCATAGAGTTGAAAGATCTTGTTCAAACAGTGAACACTGTTCGGATGTCCGAACGATGTATCGTTTTTACCAATGGGTGCTTTGATATTATTCATGTAGGGCATTTACGTTATCTTTGTGCAGCAAGGTCAGAGGGGGGTATGTTGGTTGTCGGTTTAAACTCAGATACGTCGGTAAGGTTGATAAAACCTGAGAACCGGCCGATTGTGCCACAGGACCAAAGAGCTGAGGTTTTAGCCGGTTTGGAATGCGTTGATTATGTCATCGTTTTTGATGAACCGGACCCTTTAGCGCTCATTATGGCTCTAAAACCGGATGTGCTGGTTAAAGGAGCTGACTGGAAAGAATCGGAGATCATCGGCGCTGATTTTGTAAAGGCCCGTGGTGGCAGCGTGGTGAGGGTTGACCTGGCTCCCGATATTTCAACGTCTCAGATTATACAGCGAATCGTCAAGCGCTATGCAACTTCTCAATAAACTTAGGGTTCGCGAAAAAATAATTGGTATACTTTCTCTATCTTGAACAATTGAATATTTTCGACCCGTCTGCCTTTGCGAGGCACGAGCGGGCAGGTTGAATATTGAAAATTGAAGGAAATCTAACAATTTATATAAGAAATATAAAGCGAAGCGATTCAACAAATATTCAATCTTCAATAATCAATATTCAATCAGGTTCCCCGATAAATCGGGATTTCCACTTCTTTCCAACCGGCTTGTCCGGATTAGGGCTTACAACGTGATAACCCGGCAAATAGATGGTGTTTCATTCTTGCAGTTTCCTCGTTTGTCTGATTTTATCGGCATTAAACATGTTGTTTTTACAAGAAATACCGGAAAAAGCAGTAAGCCTTACCAGAGTTTAAATGTAAGTTTTGACATCGGTGACGACGACCAAAATGTCATGCGTAACAGAAAGATTATTTCCCGTTGCATAGAGGCGAAAAATCTTATTTTTTTGGATCAGGTTCACGGAACCCGGGTTGTGATGATTACCGGAGATAACACCGCCTCGGTGTCTTATGATTCGGTATTTTCCGCTGAGAATGATCCGACATCCATTTTGGTGGGTTCGGTGGGCGGTTTTGAGTCAGATGCCGAACGGAAACTCGTTGGGGATGCTTTGATAACCAATATTCCCCAAAAATACCTTGTGGTGCAAGTTGCCGATTGTCAATCGATTCTTTTGTATGATCCCGTCGGACAGGTGGTGGCAAATGTTCATTCGGGCTGGCGGGGGAGTATAAACAATATCATAGGATGTACAATACAAGTGATGGAAAAATATTTTGGTTGCATTTCAAGTGATATTATTGCTGGTGTCAGTCCGTCTTTGGGGCCATGCTGTTCTGAGTTTGTCAACTATAAAAGAGAAATCCCCCGAAAATACTGGAAATATAAGGATGCTAACAACCATTTTGATTTCTGGTCTGTAAGCCTCGATCAGTTATGTCAAGCAGGTGTTTCGATCGAAAACATCCTTTTGAGCCGGATCTGTACAAAATGTAATACGGGCCGCTTTTTTTCCTTTCGCGGAGAAGGTACAACAGGAAGGTTTGCAACCTTAATCGGCCTGGTTTAGTTTATTGAGTATAGAAAACCTGGTACTTTGGGGCTGGTCAGAGATATTTGGTTCTGCTTTAGATGTTAGTATCAAAATTACAAATTCCAAGCACCAAATTACAAATAAATCTCAAATTCCAATATTTAATGACCTAAAAAACTTGGCTTTTCTTCTCTAACATCATATTAATTAAAGTTTAGGATTTGGTAATTGTTATTTGTTTGTTATTTGGAATTTAATTAAATTCATCTGACACAGACTGCACCTTTATGGGGTGAACTCAAAGTTTGGTCCTTTGGGGTAGGATTATTTACTATGATGCAACAGGAAAAAGTTAACGTGCTATGGAATGAAGAGATCGGTCCTTTGTATTATCGAATCGGCCTAACGTGTAATGAGGGATATTCAGATGCAAAACCCGGACAGTTTGTTATGATTCATTTTCATGACCAGGTGGGTCCGTTTTTGCGAAGGCCTTTCTCCATACACAGGCTTATCACTAAAAAAGATGGCACATGGGGCATTGAGCTTCTTTGCAAGATTGTGGGGGAGGGCACCAAAAAGCTTTCCATGTGCCAAAAAGGTGATGTTTTAGATATTCTGGGCCCCCTGGGAACTGGCTTTTCATTCTCAGGTCACTATCGTCGAATTTTTATTGTTGCCGGTGGAATAGGAGTTGCCCCGATGCTTTTTTTGGCTTCCTTCTTACAGGCCAAAGGTGTTGAGACATCCGGATGTACGGTTTTTTTAGGAGGAAAATCAAAGGATGACCTGTTGTGCAAGGATGACTTTTTACGGTTTGGCATGAAAATTCATATGACAACAGACGATGGTAGTAAAGGGGAAAAGTGTTTGGTCACCCATCCGCTTGAAATCGCTGCAAAGAAACACCGGCCGGACATTATTTATGCATGCGGTCCTTTGGACATGCTATCATGTGTTATCCATATCGCTGAAAAGCTGAATATACCCTGCCAGGTTTCCATCGAAACTATGATGGCTTGCGGTATGGGAGCTTGCCTTGGATGTGCGGTAGCCGGCCATGACGCATCGGCCAGATACATGCATGCTTGTGTGGACGGCCCGGTTTTTGAATCGAATGTTCTTAAAATATGAACCACATGGTTTTATATTGACTTGTTTAAAATCATGTGTTAGATGCACTTCTTTGTGTTAGGCATCAGTTATCAAAAAGGCGTTCTTTTTCATGAAAAGGGAAACCCGACGCAGTATAAAGGATTTGGCGTATTACAGCAGTATCGGCATTTCTGTCGCGCTTTCTATCTTTATCGGCCTTGCCATCGGGGTATATCTTGACAGGAAAGTATTCAATACAACGCCATGGTTTACGCTTATTTTTCTTGGATTTGGCATTGCTGCAGGATATAGAAATATCGGACTTGCTATAAAAAAAAGCAGAAAACTCTGACAGGAAATCGTCACCCTGTGGAAATTCAACAGCGTCTATTAAAATTCGTTATCCGTACCAACTGGATTTTGCTCTCTATTGCAAGCATCATTGGACTCGTTGTTTCACCGCCAGATTTTGCCAGTGGAATTGTTTTTGGAGGTCTCATTGTTACGTTAAACTTCCACTTGCTTTACCGAACGCTAAAAAAAGCATTTCGACCGTCTCATCTGGTTTCTCACAATGTTGTTATAGCAAAGTATTATATCCGTTTCATTATCAGCGGCTTCATTATATTTGTTTTAATATCAGGCCATTATGTTGATCCTTTGGGCCTAGTTATCGGTCTTTCGATTGTGATCGCAAGCATCACACTTGCGACCATAAGTGAACTAACAAAACTTATTTTTAAGGAGGCAACCTAAGGTGGAACATCCCTATCTCTTTTTTGTTAAGTTGTTTGAGTTATTCGGTCTCGGTCATTTTGCCCATGCCTATCCCCACATCATTTATACGTGGGTTACCATGATTATTCTCATCGCTTTTAGTTATGTTGCTACAAAGGGGGTAAGCCTTATTCCCACGAAAGCACAGAACGTTATGGAGATTTTCATTTCAGGGATCGAAGATTTCATGGTTGATATCACAGGGGAAGAAGGGCGATGGCTTTTTCCTTTGGTTGCCACTCTCTTTCTCTATATTTTCGTCGGCAACATGATAGGCCTTATACCCGGATTTTATCCACCAACGGCTAACATTAACACCACCCTTTCATGTGCACTGATTGTGGTTATCTTTACCCACGTTATCGGCATTAAGTATCATGGTGTCAAATATGTAAAGCACTTTATGGGACCGGTCTGGTGGCTGGCTCCTCTCATTTTTGTCATTGAGATCATTGGACATGTGGCGCGCATCCTGTCACTTTCCATCCGGCTTATGGGCAATATGACAGGGCATGAAATTGTTTTAGGGATCCTTTTTGCGCTGGCAGGACTCTTTTTTGCACCGCTGCCGATTATGGTCCTTGGTGTATTCGTTTCGCTTGTACAGGCCTTTGTGTTCTTTCTACTTTCAGTCATGTATTTTACAGGTGCCTTGGAGCACGCGCACTAATCTATGAAATTGAAGTTGAAATTTGAATTCCCCGCTGCTTGTTGTAACGCAGTGGAAATCCTGCCTATCGGGTTCGCAGCGTAGCGAAGATCCCGCTGTGCGGGGTAGCGCGGGATGAATTCAAATGAAGGAAAAAGGAATTATTTAAAACAAAATATTTGCTTTTTTTAATGGGAAAATGGAAGAAGCAAAAAAACCTTAATAAAAGGAGGCAGAGTAAATTATGGGAGCAGAAGCATTACAATTCTTTATCGCCTGCGCGATTGCATCTGGCTTTGGAGTCGGCATCGCAGCATTTGGCTGTGGTATCGGACAGGGTATTGGTCTAAAGGGTGCTGTTGAGGGCATCGCCAGGAACCCCGAATCATCTGGTAAGGTAACGGTTACCATGTTGATTGGTCTCGCCATGATTGAGTCCTTGTGTATTTATGCACTGGTTGTCGCGCTGATTCTATTATTTGCGCATCCACAGGCAGAAACAATCGCTGCTCTTTTGGGCGCTGCCCATTAAGAACAGAACTTTACAAAACAAACCAGGGCTGTGTCTATAAAATGGCACAGTCTTGTTTTGTTTTGACGCCAACCCTATTTTCCTATTTGACACACGCACCACCATCCTCTATAATTATTTGATCAAAAAACAGATTCTTATTATTACCTAAACTGGAGATAGGGGCTTCATTTAAGAGAGTATTGCCGTTATGAATAAAAAATATATTCATTGGGTTTTTGTTGTTTTATGCTGCTTTATTCTGTCATGTGCACAAGAAAAGAAGGAGGAGAATCAGGCGCTGGCCAAAATTAATGATTACGTGCTGACGCTTGATGAATTTCAAGTTCAACTTGCGGAAGAATTGAACCTGAACAGGGAATTTAAATTGACCCAAAAGGCAAAGAAAGACTTTTTAGATCAACTCATTGTTAAGGAAGTTATGATACAGGAGGCCAAAAAGCGAAACCTGGATAGAAAAGAGAAATTTGTCCGGGCTATCGAACGATACTGGGAGTCAACACTGATAAGAGATTTGATGGTCATGCAAGGGCAGGAAATTGAAAAACGTACGGTCGTATCACAAGAAGAAATTGAGTTGCGGTACGAAAAGATGAAAGAACTGGATAAAAATCAGCCGCCGCTAGAATCGATTCGAGAAAGAATTTCAGAAAAAATTATGGAAGATAAAAAAAGCCAGATGCTCGAGGAATGGATAAACCAATTGAAACAAAAAGCAAAGATAGAGATTAATCAAAAACTCCTTTTCAACCAATAAAATCGTGTCACGATTTTATATAAGGAGATTCGCATGCTGAAAAAAAGACCCGCCAAATTTAAAAGAAGACAGTATTTTATCCAAAAGGAATTTCAGTTTAAATTCATATTGAAGTTTTGTATGGTTCTATTTGTCGGAATCATTGTTTCTACAGGACTCCTCTTCTTGCTTTCCAGGGGCACCTTGACGTCGTCATTTGAGCAATCCAGACTTGTCATTAAGAATACAGCCTTTGCTATTCTTCCGAGTGTATTTTTAAGCAACTTGATTACACTTGCGTTAATCACCGTGGCAGCCATATTTGTTACCCTTCTGGTTTCACATAAATTGGCCGGTCCCCTTTTTCGCTTTCAAAAAGAATTGGATCAAATTGGAGAAGGCAATTTAACCCAAGCCATAAAACTTAGGGAAAAAGATCAGATTTTGGCAATGGCTGAAAGTTTGGAACAAATGAGGGTCAGCTTACAGGGAAAAGTTGTTGCCATCAAGGAGGATGTCGAGAAAATCATAGAATCTGCATCCGGGAAGGATGTTCCGCCGGAACTTGTGAAGCAATTGAATCAACTTCATCAAAACATTGGAAATAAATTTGAAGTATAATCAAATTAGTTAAGCGTCTCTATGTCAACGCTCAGGCCGCCAAAGATTCTGCTGTACCCTATATGCCTTTGGTTGTTTCTATTATCGGCAGTAGATGTTGTGTGTGCGGAGCTTCCCAATAATAATCATTGGCAAATCCTTGAAACCAAACACACAAAAATCCGCTATCACGCCAAAAAAGATCTAGAAAAATTTAATAACATGATTGACTATTCTCTCGGATCGATGGGCCTGAAAGGGCTCTTCTCAAAACAAGACTCTGATGATCTTTCAGATAAAATTAAACAAAAAGTGGATGCTGTGTATGAAA
>PVMK01125492.1_pt1 | contig 10292 bp, 9 predicted proteins | sample 1853481 | NCBI WGS metagenome assembly PVMK01 (sample SAMN08533507, study PRJNA380276) | Marine sediment metagenome, whole genome shotgun sequencing project. | reverse complement strand
TCAACTTATCGATTTTCTCAAAGAACAAGGCATCCTGGTCGGCGGCTATGGTCAGTTAAGGTTGGTCACTCATCATGATATCGTGGCTGACGATGTACCCGTCGTTGTCGAGGCTTTTGAAAAGGCTGTAGCTGGGCTGTAAGGTTTTAAGTCTGTAGGGCTGTAATGTTTAAACCCTATAGCCTTACAGCCTTATCGCTTTTTTTACCTCATATTAATGAACTGCAGGTCGATGCCGAAATTCTTGCCTTTAAGCAGTTGAATGACTTCCTGCAGATTGTCGATCTTCTTACCGCTTACGCGTACCTGGTCTTCCATGATTTGTGTCTGCACTTTGAGTTTGCTGTCCTTGATCGCCTTGACGATTTCCTTGCCGTGTTCCTTGTTTATACCTTGAAGAAGAGTGATGCGTTGACGCATGGCACCGTGTGAAGCTGGTTCTTTTTTGCCAAAGTCGAGGCAGGTGGGAGAGACGCTGCGTCTAGCCAACTTGCCGCGCAAGATATCGACCACAGCGGTCAGCTTATAGTCATCAGCGGCCAGTATGACGATACACTCGTTTTCCAGATCAATCTCATTGTGCGTCCCTTTAAAATCGTAACGTTGATTGATCTCTTTGCGTGCCTGGTTAACGGCGTTGTCGACTTCCTGCATGTCAACTTTGAAAACAACATCAAAACTCGGCATGATAATCTCTCCTATTATTTAGTAGTGTATTTTTACTATTTGGTGAAAGTCGCTTATCTTTTTAGTGTCAACCATACTGAGCCAATTCCAACAAAATACCCTCTGGTCCGTAGAAATATACGAGTCGCTTCCTAGTAGGTTCATATGTCTGGACCTTACTCATAAACTCAATACCCCGGTCAGTAAGTGTGGCTACGATGTCATCAATGTCATCGACCTCAAAAGCGATGTGTCGGAATCCGAGTTGGTTCGCTTTGCTCATGTCTGGATCGCGTTCTGAGGTAGGCGAGGTATACGTCATCAGTTCCAGCTTGGTCGACGATCCTGACAGTGCAAGTTTAGAATAACGAGCTCGTACATCTTTGAGACCGACGATCTCAGAAATCCATTCGCCTGACAGATCCCCCTCATGTTCTACAGTGAATCCAAATGATATGAAGAACTCTTTTACTTTTTTTAGATCACTGACAACAATGTTGATGTGGTCAATAGCCTTAAACATAGAATCGTCTCCAAGGAGAGATAAAGGACAATACGGGATGGAACCCAAACTGTAAGATTAGGCTCTACAGGCTTCAAACCATATTACGCCTAACAATAACAGTTCCCTTAGATTTTAAAACGTCCTACTTCATCACTAAAATGACAAGCAGCCTGATGCCCCTCCGCTTGCTCAATCAATGACGGATATTCCTGACGACATATTTCCTGCGCATAAGGACAACGTGGATGGAAATGACATCCTTCAGGTGGGTCGATTGGCGAAGGTATTTCGCCGCTCAAAATCTGATGTTGCCGGACGTGCTGTGGGTCAGGAACGGGCACGGAATTGAGCAGTGCCTCGGTATAGGGATGGCGTGGCTGCTTGTAAAGCTGTTCGACATCAGCGAGCTCAACGATTCTTCCCAGGTACATCACCGCGACCCTGTCACAAACATGCTCAATAACCCCAAGATCGTGAGAAATAAAGAGGTAGGTCAAACCGAATTCCTGCTGGAGATCTTTGAGCAGGTTGACGATTTGGGCTTGAATGGAGAGGTCGAGAGCCGAGACCGGCTCGTCGGCAACGACCAGGCGAGGTTGCACCGCCAAGGTGCGGGCGATGCCAATCCGCTGACGTTGTCCACCAGAGAATTCATGGGGGTAGCGGTCGTAATGCTCAGGGGCAAGGCCGACTTTCTTCATCAGGATAAGAACCTGTTCGCGAATCTCCTTGCCGCGCGCCAGGCCGTGCACCACGAGAGGCTCACCGATGATATCACCGACCCGCATGCGTGGATTGAGCGATGAATAGGGATCCTGAAAGATGATCTGCATCTCTCGTCGCATGGCTGTCATTTCACGCTTCGGCATGCCGGTTATCATCTTGCCATCGAAACAGATCGTGCCATCATCAGGCTCGATCAGACGTAACAGCAGTTTACCGATTGTCGATTTTCCACAACCGGATTCACCAACCAGACCGAGGGTCTCGCCAGTTTTAAGCTCGAAAGAAACGCCATCCACAGCTTTGAGCAACTGCTTCGCTGCACCGGGACGATTCGCGCTGACTTTGAAAGCTTTACGTAAATTTTGGACAGTAAGAAGATTCGCCATCATTGCACCTGCCAGCAGCGCACCCAGTGTCCTGGTTGCACTTCTTCGAGTGGCGGGAGCTTGCCTTTACAGGGAGCAAAGGCCTCGGGACAACGATCGAGAAAAGGACAGCCTTCGTCAGTGGCACCTGCTTTTGGGACGCTTCCTTCGATGGGGACCAGCCGTTTCCGGCGTTCGCCAACCCGTGGGATGCAGGCCAGAAGACCCTTGGTGTAAGGATGCCTCGGTTCCCCATAGATCTCTTTTACCGGCGCTATTTCCATAATGAGTCCGGCGTACATGATGGCAACCCGGGCGGCATTCTCGGCAACCACGCCCAGGGCATGAGTGATCAGCAAGGTTGCCATATTGTTTTCAGACTTGATCTGGCCGAGCAGAGCCATAATTTGTGCCTGGATGGTGACATCTAGCGCGGTGGTTGGTTCGTCGGCAATCAGCAATTGTGGATCGCAGGCCAGCGCCATGGCGATCATGACCCGCTGGCGCATACCACCAGAAAGTTGATGAGGGTAATCCTTGATCCTCTGCTCTGCTGCCGGGATACCAACTTTGTGCAACAGTTCTGTGGCGATTTCAGCAGCCTCTTGTTTGCTGAGTCCGCGATGCAGTTGCAGGCTTTCCATGATCTGGTCACCGATGCGAAAGACCGGATTGAGTGAGGTCATCGGCTCCTGGAAGATCATGCCAATGCGGTTGCCGCGAACCCGGCGAATTTCTTCCTCAGGCATATGTAACAAGTCGACCCCGTCAAAGCGGATACTGCCCTCGACGATGCGCCCCGGCTCGGGAACCAGGCGTAGCAGCGAAAGGGCTGTCATCGATTTTCCGCAACCAGATTCGCCCACCAGAGCCAGGGTCTCGCCCCGGTCGATGGTGAAATCAATGCCGGCAATGGCCTTGACCAGGCCGTCACCGGTGAAGAAAAAAGTTTGCAGGTTGCTGACTTCTAGAAGTGTGCTCATGGTGTCCTGATCAGGGACTGGCTCCGCAGGTGTCTGTCCCCAGCTTTCTGATTGAATATACAGTGTAAATGGAATCATGCTGGGGAAGGGATGTCAATCTATAAAGCTTTCCAACCCCCATCCTCAAGCCCTACAGCTTTAAAGCCAAGCTGTGCTACTATGTCCAAACACATCTAACCTAGCAATTGGTGATAACCATGTCCTGTCTGGTCGACCTCCACCTCCATAGCACATATTCCGACGGTGTGCTGACACCCACAGAGCTGGTTGCCGAAGCGGCATCCCTTGGTTTACGAGCGATTGCGTTGGCTGATCATGATAATGCTGATGGTATTCCCGAAGCTCTTGCAGCGGGACGAAAACATAGTGTGGAGATTGTTACGGCTGTGGAACTTTCAGTCCTCTGGGAGGATTTGAGCGATATTCACCTGCTCGGATATGCGTTTGATCACAAAAATACTGCGTTGCAGAAGGCGCTTGGCGAATTCAGGGATTTCCGGGCCGGGCGCAGTGTGCGCATTCTTGCCAATATCAATCAACGACTGCTGGAGGAGGGGCGATTACCTCTCGATTCAACCGACGTATCAAAGCGTGCTGGAGGCACTATTGGTCGTCCTCACATCGGTCAGGCTCTACTTGCTGCCGGTTATGTAAAAGATATGGAAGAAGCTTTTGTCCGCTATCTGGTGCCCTGTAACGAGCCGAAGCGCTTCTTCCCTTTGCAGGAGGCGATCAACCTGATTCATGAGGCCGGTGGCTGTACGGTTCTCGCCCATCCAAACTTTATCGGTGTCAGCAATGGACGACTCGAAGAATTGCTGGATATTTTTATTGCAGCAGGTCTCGATGGTTTGGAAGCACACAGCTCAGGAGCTGGCAACGATGGCATTGATCGCTACATCACTATGGCACGCAGGAAGAATTTGATAGTGACTGGCGGCTCTGATTTTCATCAGCCAATCAAGGGCGGTGTTGAGATGGGTAAGGGGCGAGGGAACCTGAAGATCCCTTATCGCTGCGTTGAGGAGATTCGGGAGGTCGTTGCGAGAAACAGACAGGGCTGCTATTGATAAAGAAGTTTGTCATCCTCGAATGGTTCTATCGGGGATACATGGGCTTAAGACTGGATTCCCGATGACACCTTCGGGAATGACGACCTTTAATTGTTAGTTGGATGGTTACGTTCGGAGAAAGATTGCTTCTGGGAGAAGAATGATTGTCAGATCATAAGATGCTCAGCAAGAATTTTCAAGCCGATACAAATGAGAATCCCCTCCCACCCAAAAATTTCTACTCGTGATCCCCAGCGATCACCAATGCGGCCACCCAGCAACATACCGGCGACAGTGAGCGCACCAGCGACCAGGCCAATCACCAGGGACGGCATCCAGATTGATACACCGATGACACTCAGCGAAAAACCGACCGCCAGAGCGTCAACGCTGGTCGCAATGGAAAGTAGAACCAGACTTGCTCCTCTGGTTGGATCGTGGCCCTCATTCTTTTCTTCAGGGCTTAAGGCCTCGTGAATCATCCGACCACCGATAAAAGCCAGCAAAGCAAAGGCAATCCAGTGATCCCAGGCTTCAACCCACTGAATAATGGTTTGCCCGGCCAACCAGCCGATCACCGGCATCAGTGCCTGAAAAAGACCGAAGTGGAAGCCGAGGCGAAAGAGATGCCGGCCGGTCAGGCGCGTTAGAATGGCCCCGGTGCCAAGGGCAACGGCAAAGGCGTCCATTGCCAGGGCCAGGGCCAGCCCGATTAAAGTTATGGCATCCATTTTGCTCTCATCTCTTTTGGTCGCTTGTTTCTTTGCCACTTAATGCAGTACATGAGGCGAGTTATTACGAAAGATTGACCATGATGTCAATCATTTAGGACTTTCTACAATCCTGCTCTTGTCTAATGGTGGCACTATTCGTTAGTATGCACTCTCATTGATGGCAAATAACTGCCGGTATCTTTTTCGGAGAAAGACAAACTCATGCGTTCTTTAATTATTCTTATCGTATCCCTTCTCTTTACCTACAATGCTTTTGCCATGTCGGCTGATGGCTGTGGTGCTGGCTCTTGTGCTGATTGTCATAGCCTTACCAAGAAAGAAACAATCACTCTGCTTGGTGATATGGTTGATAAGGTTAATCATGTGGAGTTTGCAGAAATTCCCGGGCTGTGGGTCGCTGAAGTGGAAAAGGGTCAGAACAAACTGCCCGTCTATATCGATTTTTCCAAGCAGTATCTGATCTCTGGTAATGTCATCCGTCTGAACGACAAGTCAAATCTTACGCGTGAGCGCAGTGCCCGAATGAACAGGGTAGATATCAGCAGAATACCTTTGGACGATGCTCTGATTCTTGGCAAGCCAACAGCCAAAACCAAGGTGATTGTCTTCACCGACCCGGAATGCCCCTATTGCAAAAAAATGCACGTAGAGCTTGAAAAAGTCGTCAAGCGTGATCCGGAGATTGCTTTTCTGATCAAACTCTTCCCTCTTAAGATGCATCCCAATGCTTATGAAGCCTCCAGGAGCATTGTCTGTAATAATTCCATGGAGTTGCTCGAAATCAGCTTTGCTGGCAAGCCGGTGCCGCCTGCTAATTGTGATTCGAAAGCTGTAGATCAAACCCTGGCCCTTGTTGCTGAACTGGGCATTCGGTCGACCCCGACTCTGGTTATGCCTGATGGGTTGGTTGTTCCTGGTTACAAAAAGGCAGAGGCTCTGCTGGCGTTGATCGGCGAAGCCACGGCACAGACTGCCAAATAATAAATGTTGCAGGAACTTGTCTTTATCTGATAAGACAGCTACCACAGATTTATACCTGATTCAGGTTCACCTTTAGGAGAAAATTTATGGGTTTGATGGATGGCAAGCGTGGCGTTATTTTTGGAGTCGCTAACGATAAGAGTATTGCCTGGGGCATTGCCCAACAGTTACACGATGCGGGTGCCGAACTGGCGTTTACCTATTTGAATGAGGCTTTGGAAAGGCGTGTCCGCCCCTTGGCTGGCAGCTTGGGCTCCACGATCATCCTGCCGTGTGATGTCGGCTCTGATGATGAGATTGCTTCTGTTTTTAAAGAACTTGAGCAGCAATGGGGAACAATTGATTTTGTCGTTCATGCGGTGGCCTTTGCCAATCGTGAAGATTTGAAAAGGCCGTTTTCTCAGACCAGTCGCGAAGGTTTCAATCTGGCCATGGATATCAGCGCCTATTCCCTGGTCCCCATGACCCGTTATGCCGTGCCATTGATGTCGGCAGGTGGTAGTATCGTCACGATGAGCTACCTTGGAGCCATGCTGGCTGTTCCTGATTACAATGTGATGGGTGTTGCCAAAGCGGCTTTGGAAGCTTCAGTTCGTTATCTCGCTGCCGAACTTGGTCCCCAGAAGATCCGGGTCAACGCAGTCTCAGCCGGGCCGATTAAAACTTTGGCCGCTTCTGGAATCGGCAACTTCAAACAAAAGCTGCACACCATGGAAGAACGCAGTCCACTGCGGCGCACCGTCACCCAAGAGGAGGTTGGCAAAGCAAGCCTCTATCTGCTCTCTGATCTTTCTACTGGAGTCACTGGCGAGATTCATTATGTCGACGGTGGTTTCAATATCTCGGCATTGTGATTGCTGCTTTTGTCCGTTGAGTTAACAAAAAAGGCCTCTGTAGGGCCTTTTTTGCGTATGGACGTAGAAGATGGAACGCAGAGTGCAGGGGAAATAGCGATACCTTTGGCGGACCACAGGGACTGTCCCCGGTGTTAAGGGGACTGTCCCAATCTTGTAAAAGCATCATAGTGACTGACATCTGGACACATCAATGATCCACGGCAGTACATCAGGGCTAAAATCCAGCCAAGTCAAGGCTCTCGAAAAAATCTACCAGCGTCGTCTGCCAGCAGGGGAGGTGATTACTCCTGAGTTGGCTCGCTATCTGACTGAGCAGTCGCGCGAATTACGTCGCCAGATCGGCTTGATTATAGACCGCAGCGGTACAGTGAAGTATGTCATCCTCGGCGATGATCGTGAAATTGTCATCCCGGATTTGACCGGTTTCGGCCTTGGTCGCAGCGGTCTGCGCGGCTTGCGTTGTATTCACACCCATCTCAAGGGTGAGCCTTTGTCCCAGGACGACCTCAACGACCTGGCGCTCTTGCGACTTGACATGATGGTTAGCCTCGCCGTTGGCGAGGACGGTCTCCCCGGTTCTGTAGAGTACGCTCATCTGATTCCGCCGAACTCTGAAGGGCAGATTCACTTGCGGCAAGGGCTCCCGTCAATACACAGCTGGGACCTTGATTTTGCCACATTTATTCGCACTCTTGATGCCGAGCTTGAACGCTCACGTTCGGCATCATTCGATCTGGGCGACAATCGGGAAAAAGCCATTCTGCTCTCCGTGACTCAGGCACCGCTCCGGGAAGCCGAAGATAGTATGGACGAGTTGTCTGAATTGGCTCGTACCGCCGACGTGGTCGTCCTTGACCGCATCATGCAGCGCTCGCGCAAGATGAACCCGCGCTCACTGATGGGAGAGGGGAAAACTCAAAGAAGTCGTCATCAGCGCTCTGCACAAAGGCGCCACCTTGCTGGTCTCGACCAGGACCTCAGCCCGGTTCAGGCACGCACGATTGCTGCCATGACCGATCTCAAGGTTATCGACCGAAGTCAGCTGATTCTGGATATCTTCGCTCGTCGGGCACATACTCTGGATGGTAAGGTCCAGGTTGAGCTGGCGCAGCTCAAGTACATTCTGCCGCGGCTGTCCGGCAAGGGCACAGCCATGTCACGCCTGATGGGGGGCATCGGTGGTCGTGGCCCCGGTGAAACCAAGCTGGAAACTGATCGGCGACGAATTCGTGATCGTATCACTCGTCTGGAAAAGCAACTTGCTTCTCTGAGTAAAGGACGCTTGCAGAGACGCCAGAGGCGGATCAAAACCGGCGTGCCAATTGTCTCGATTGTCGGCTATACCAATGCCGGCAAGTCAACTCTGCTCAACGCTTTAACCCAGAGTGAAGTTTTTACCGAGGATCTGCTCTTTGCTACTCTGGATACTTCGACCCGACGCTTACGCTTCCCCAAGGAGCGTGAGGTGATTATTACTGACACCGTTGGTTTTATTAAGCAATTGCCAAAGAGCCTGATGGGAGCTTTCAAGGCAACTCTGGAAGAGTTGGTCGATGCACACTATCTTCTCCACGTCGTCGATATTTCCAATCCACGTTTTGAAGAGCAGATTCGTGCTGTTGATCGCATTCTGCGGGATCTTGATCTGGAAGAAATTCCCCGAATACTGGTCTTTAATAAAATTGATCTGATTCCTGCTGAAGAAGTTGCTCCACTTAGCCGACGTTTTGACGCGATTGCGGTCAGCGCTCGTCAGCGTGGAACCTTTGACGATCTCCTCGGTGAAATGGAAGAGCGTTGCTGGGGCAGTGATGTTCGATAAGGTTTGACTGCGCTGTAAGGCAGTCGTCATCCTCGTGAAAACGGGGATCCATCTTTTGATCATTCCAGTAAACCTTCTGGATTCCCGCATGCGCGAGAATGACGATCAATGGATTTTACTTTGACTCCCAGAACGTTTTTCGTGTAATATGTGCCCGCTTTCGGAGGTTATTTCATGCGGTTTTTCAAACAGATAAGCTATTTTCTGCCCGTTTTTGTACTGGCAGGTTGCTTCTCAAGTTCTCCCCCACTTACGCCCACTATCCCTGTCACTGTGCCATCACCGGGCCTACAGCAAGAGGATACAGAATCTCCACTTGTTCCAACTTCTGAAGAGAACAGGGCTGAGGATCTTATCGCCGATTTAAGTCTGCCTTCCCTTGATGAGAATGGTATTGATAGAAATGGCTCGGCAGAGGTTGTGGTGCTTCTCGATGCAGAGACGCTGGCCGATAACCAACTGCTGCAGAATAGTGATCAGATTCCACCGGAAGATTTGGGGCAAAGCCTTGATCATAAAGAACCGGTCTACGATTTCCCGATCGTGGAGAATGATAAAGTTCGATATTTTATTGATTACTATACTGGCAGGGCACACAAGACTTTCAAAATCTGGTTGGAGCGTTCTGGTCGTTACCTGCCGATGATGCGAAAAATCTTTGCTGAAGCAGGTCTGCCACAGGACCTTGCCTACTTGGCGATGGTCGAATCCGGTTTCAACGTCAAGGCCTACAGCTGGGCCCACGCCGTGGGACCCTGGCAGTTTATCGAGAGCACCGGCCGCCGCTACGGTCTGAAAAACGATTGGTGGCACGATGAACGCCGTGACCCGGAAAAAGCAACGCGGGCTGCCGCCCATTTCCTCAGTGATCTTTATACAAGCTTTGATGGTGACTGGTACCTTGCTGTGCCGTCCTACAATGCCGGGCCCGGTAAATTGCGTCAGGCGGTCAAACGCTATAAGACCAGAGATTTCTGGGAACTTAGTCGCGGCAAATATCTGAAAGCAGAGACCAAAAACTACCTGCCCAAACTTCTTGCTGTCATCATGATTGCCAAGCAACCGGAAAAGTATGGTTTTACTGATCTTGAATATCAGGAGCCGATTGCTTATGAGGTCGCGTCACTGCCAAGCAGTACTGATCTTGAAGTTGTCGCTCGCTTGAGTGGTGCCGACTACAAGTTGATCAAAAAACTTAATCCCGAGCTGAAACGTTGGTGCACCCCGCCAGCAGCAAAGAATTATCAAGTGCGGCTACCCGATGGAACCCAGGCCGCTTTTATTGAAAAATATGCGCAGCTGCCGAAGCGTGAGCGCGCCAATTACGTCCGCCACAAAGTTAAATCTGGTGACACCCTGCTGGCTCTTTCACATCGCTACGGTGTGCGTGTACAGGATATCAAGAGTCTCAACAGCATTCGCAACGCGCGGGCCATCCAGATTGGCACCAACCTGATTGTGCCTTTGAACCCAGACTCCAACGGATCAAAACCGCTTGCTGAACTCAAAGATGATTACAAACGATCACGCCGTTCTTCCCATACGGTTCGTTCCGGTGATTCCCTCTGGAAAATTTCCCGGAAGTTTAATGTCACAGAAAA
>PVMK01137225.1_pt1 | contig 10293 bp, 13 predicted proteins | sample 1853481 | NCBI WGS metagenome assembly PVMK01 (sample SAMN08533507, study PRJNA380276) | Marine sediment metagenome, whole genome shotgun sequencing project. | reverse complement strand
AATTTCATCTGTAATTGGATCCTTCTTTTTCTTTTTATGATGATTGGGTGAGAATGAAATTATTTTTTTCCCAGCAAAGTTGTTAGTCAACTTATAGCCATTATTAACTTTACTATTAATTGAATAGTAAGAGAAAATTAAATTCGCAGTGTTTGTGTTTTCAGAATTATTTTTTATCCATTCCAAAGTCTCAATTTGTAGATTACCGATTATTGTGTGTTTGTTAATAGTATTGATGATGTAAATGTCGTAGCCGTTTGAAGATATATGATATTTATCGTTACCCCATAACTGAACTATTTCCAAGCCGTTCAATTCACTTAACAGATAATCATTCGGTCCGCCGGCAACAAAATATTTTTTTCCAATTCTATCTAATATTGCTTTAAGTTTGTCGAACTCATCATAAAATCCATTTGCCGTGAGGTTACCTAATATAATAACTCTGTCAATTTCATTTTTTTGGTTTATATCTTTAGATACTAAATTTAAAAAAGTTTCACCGTTTTCACTACCAATTTGAGGATCGGTTATAATGGCAGTTAAGGATTTCTGTGGGAGAATAAATTCAGAAAAACAAAGTAAAAAGTAAAATAGAAAAAAGATTGATTTCATTTAAAAAGTAGTAATTTTTGCAAGTTTAAATTAACATTAAAAAATTAGTTTTTCTAAATTAAAACATCAAAAATACCGCTTACATAGAGGACGTCCTCCTCATCCCAAACATAAATAGGAGACTAAAAGTATTCTTGATTAAGAAACTCAACATAATTAAGTTTCGAGCCGTCAAATCTTAATTGGTTCCAACTTAATATTATTAAACTAATTGTGAGGTTCTACTTTGGATATTGCTGAATTAAATGAGAAAATTAAAAACGAAAGCGCTTTTATCGATCTGCTGCTTGGTGAGATCAGAAAAGTGATCATCGGGCAGAAAGAGATGATTGAACGGTTAATTATTGGGTTGCTTGGCAACGGGCATATTCTTCTTGAAGGTGTCCCCGGATTAGCTAAAACGCTTGCTATTACTACACTTTCCTCTGCTATGAAAGCAAAATTCCAGAGGATTCAATTTACCCCCGACCTTCTCCCTGCGGATTTGATCGGCACTCAAATTTACAATCAAAAAGACGGTAACTTTTTAATAAAAAAAGGACCCATCTTTGCGAACTTTATCCTTGCTGATGAAATTAACCGCGCGCCTGCAAAAGTTCAAAGTGCTTTATTGGAGGCAATGCAGGAAAGACAAATAACAATCGGGAAGGAAACTTTTAAACTTGAAGAACCGTTTCTTGTTCTTGCAACTCAAAACCCGATAGAGCAGGAGGGAACTTATCCCGCTTCCCTGAAGCACAGATTGACAGGTTTATGTTGAAGGTGAAAATAACATATCCCTGAACGGGATGAAGAGTTAGCTATAATGCGTCAGAACATTAATAATACTGCAAAGCAAGTTCAGCAGGTTATTTCTCCGAATGATATACTTAGAGGAAGAGAATTGATCAGGCAAGTCTACATTGATGAAAAGATTGAAAAATATATTCTCGATATAGTTTTTGCATCCCGTAATCCGGCTGATTTCGGATTGAATAATCTTGCTGATATGATAAGTTATGGCGGTTCACCGCGCGCAACTATCTATCTTGCATTGGGCGCTAAAGCAATGGCATTTATAAAACGCAGGGGCTATGTGATTCCCTGAGGATGTTAGAGCAATTTGCCACGATGTATTGCGACACCGTCTTGCTGTAACTTACGAAGCAGAAGCAGAGGACATCACTCCGGAATATATTATTAATGAAATACTTAATAAAGTTGAAGTGCCGTAATAAATGTTAACAAAAGAACTTCTTAAACAAGTAAGACAAATTGAGATTAGAACCAAGGGGTTGGTTAATCATCTCTTCTCGGGTGAATACCATTCGGTATTTAAAGGAAGAGGAATGGAATTTTCAGAGGTGAGGGAATATCAATATGGCGATGATGTAAGAAACATTGATTGGAATGTTACAGCCAGGTTTGGTCATCCATACATTAAAGTGTTCGAAGAAGAACGTGAACTTACTGTAATGCTTATGGTAGATATGAGTGGTTCATTGATGTTTGGCTCAGTTTCGAAAACCAAACAGCGTGTTGCTGCAGAGCTTAGCGCTATTCTTGCTTTCTCTGCGTTGAAAAATAATGATAAAGTCGGGTTAATCCTTTTTACGGATAAGATTGAAAAATTCGTCCCACCAAGAAAAGGCAATTTACATGTTCTTCGGATAATAAGGGAAGTGCTTTCATTTGAACCGGAAGGGAACGCAACCGATATAAAAGCAGCATTGGAGTTTATGAACAATGCGATTAAGAAGCGATCAATTATTTTTCTCTTATCGGATTTTCTGGATGAAGATTACGAAAAAAATTTTAATAGTTGTAGGTAAGAAAAATGATTTGATTGGAGTTGTTTTGGATGATAGAAGAGAAAACGAAATCCCACCGATTGGATTAATTAAATTTACCGATGCTGAAACCGGCGAAGAAAGATGGATTGATACAAGCAATAAGCGTGTTAGAAGTACAATGCAGCTGGCGAGAAAAGAAGCAGTTGCCGAAAGAAACACGATGTTCCTTACATCAAGATTAGACAGGATCCATGTTCAAACAGGATTAGATTATATAAAACCGTTAGTTCAGTTTTTTAGAATGCGTGAGAAAAGATGGTAAGATTTCTGTTAGGAGCAATTTTCATTTTTATTGTTGTAAATGTGCAAGCACAAACAATTTCTGTGGCTACTTATACCGATACTACTGATTATCTAATTGGTGATTTTATTAATTATGAGATTGAAGTTGTTACACGAAAAAACATTGAAGTTATTTCACCAAGCCTACCCGATACTTTAACTCAATTAGAATTAATCGCACGGGAAGAACCGATTTCGACTGAAGATGAGAAATCGAAAACCACGATTTATAAATTTATATTTGCCGGATATGATTCTGTTCAAGCAGTAATTCCGCCTGTGGTTGTAATGTACCGTACTGCGAATGATACTTCATTTAAAAAGATAGTTACTGATTCCGTTGTTGTTCACATTCACACACTTCCCGTTTTAACTGCCGAAGAAATTAAAGATGTAAAATCTCCGATTACAATTCCGTACGATTGGAAATGGTTATTGCTGTGGGCTGCAATAGCACTTTTAATAATAATAGCGGGTTATTATTCATACAAAAAATACAGACAGAAAAAATCGGAGCAACCGGTTGAGAAAGAAATCATTATTATTCCACCACACGTTAAAGCACTTGCGGCATTAGGAAATCTTGAAAGCGAACGGTTATGGCAGAATGGGTTTATTAAAGATTATCATTCCCGTATTACGGAGATTATAAGGAATTATTTTGAAGAAAGATTTGATCTTCCTGCAATGGAATTAACAACTACTGAAACAATTCATCACCTAAAAAGTATAAAAGAAAAAGAAATTATTCTTGATATAACTTATGACTTTTTATCAAATGCAGATTTAGTGAAGTTCGCTAAGTTTCAACCGCTTGAGAGTGTGAATGAGGAAATGATGAAACAAGCCAAGGAAATTATTCATTCTACCATTCCTCAAAAACCTGTGATTACAGAGGAGGAAGTTGTAAATGCTTAATAACGTTACATTTGCTTATCCATGGGTTTTATACTTTCTTCTTTTGATTCCTCTGCTGCTTGTTTGGTATTTTATTAAGGGAAAAAAGAATTACGCTTCTGTGACATATTCTTCGGTTAATATTTTTAAGAACGCACCTGTTACCGTAAGAGAGAGATTGAAACATTTTCCGTTTTTATTAAGAATGATAGCTCTTGGGTTGTTAATTATAGCTCTCGCCCGACCTCAAAGTTTTACAGCAGGAGAAAATATTAGCGCTGAAGGAATTGATATAGCAATGGTGCTCGATATTTCGGGAAGTATGCTTGCGGAAGATTTAAAACCCAACAGGTTAGAAGCCGCTAAAAATGTTATTGATGATTTTACTGAAGGAAGAGTTTCGGACAGGATTGGGTTAGTTATATTTTCAAGAGAAGCATTTACACAGTGTCCTCTAACCATCGATTATAATGTATTAAGGAATTTACTTCTTGAGATAAGAAGCGGTATGATTGAAGATGGAACGGCTATTGGTAACGCAATTGCAAACGGTGTAAACAGGTTAAAAGAAAGTGATGCTAAAAGCAAAATAATTATTCTTGTTACAGATGGAGTGAATAACAGCGGTGAAGTTGATCCGATTTCTGCAGCGGAAATTGCGAAAACTTTTGGAGTGAGGATATATACAATTGGAGTTGGTACAAGAGGGCAGGCGCCTTATCCTGTTCAAACTCCCTTTGGTACTCGTTATCAAATGGTTCCTGTTGAAATTGATGAAGAAGTTTTAAAAGAAATTTCAAGTATAACGGACGGTCAATACTTTAGAGCAACAAATAATCGTGCGCTAAAAGAAATTTATGAAAATATTGATAAACTGGAAAAAACAAAAATCGAGGTAACATCTTACAGAAATGCAAAGGAATTATACCTTAGCTGGTTAGGCGGCGGAGTTCTACTTCTGTTATTATAGCTTGGGTTATCGAAAACAATTTTTAGAGAGTTACCCTGAAATAGATGAATGATTGAATGATTGAATGAATGAATGAATGAATGATTGGATGATTGCATGCAGGTTGCATGAGTGCATGATAAAATAACATCAATTATTTTGGGTTCATTTGTTAAAATGGAGGAAGAGTTTTTAAATATAAATCTTAACAATGCAACCATGCATCCAAACAATCATGCTTTGTAATTTACTTAAACAATACTAAAAGTAAAAAATAAAACACTTTATAATATTATATAATTGATTTTATGATAAGATTCGCACATCCGGAATATTTAAACGCAGTGTATTTGCTGCCAATACTGGTAATAATTTTCTATTTTTTGTATAAGAATAAAAGTAAACTGCTTGAAAGGTTTGCTGATAAGGAGCTTCACTCAGTTATTGTTTCATCGTACAGCAATATTAAAAATTACGTAAAGTTCGGAATAGTTCTACTTGCTTTTGCTTGCCTTATAATTGCTGCTGCTAATCCGCAAGTAGGGACAAAGCTGCAGGAGGTTAAACAGACAGGTATTGATGTTTACATTCTTTTGGACGTATCGCGGAGTATGAATGCGGAAGATATTAAACCTAACAGACTTGAAAAAGCAAAATACCAGATATCAAATCTAATACAAAAATTACATGGCGATAGAATAGGTTTAATAATTTTCGCCGGTAAAGCTTACATTCAGTTTCCGTTAACAACAGATTATTCAGCAGCAGGTTTGTTCCTTTCCGCTGTTGATGTAAATTCTGTTCCTCAGCAGGGAACATCAATCGGATCAGCCATAAATCTTGCTGTCGAATCGTTTGATTCTTCTTCAACAGAAAAAGTAATTATTACTATTACTGATGGTGAAGATCACGAAGGTGATGTAATGGATGCGGTTGATAAAGCAGTTTCTAACGGAATTAAAATCTATACTATCGGTTTAGGTTCTACAGGAGGAGTACCGATTCCTGTTTACAACAGCCGTGGTGATATGGTTGGATTTAAAAAGGATAATGAAGGGAACTCAGTACTCACTAAACTTGATGAAGAATCGTTAAAGCAAATTGCGTCAGCAGGTAATGGAGAATATTTCAGAGGGAACAATTACGAAGATTATTTAGACAAAATATATAACGATCTGTCGGAACTTAAGAAGTCTGAATTTGGTGTAAAAAAAGTAACTGATTACGAAGACCGTTTTTATTATTTTTTAATTCCGGCAATTTTATTATTAATAATTGAACTTTTTATATCAGAAAAGAAATCACCGTTGTACAGTAGAATAAATAAGAGATTAGGGCTGGAGTAATTTGATATGAAGAAATTTAGTTTTATTTCTGTTCTATTTATGTTGATATTGTTTGCAGTTGGTTTACCAGAATCTTTTTCGCAATCATTAAGAGGATTGGTGAATGACGGAGTTGAAAACTATAATGAAGGAAATTTCTCTGATGCTGAAGTGAATTTTAAAAAAGGAGTAGAAAAATCTCCGGAAAGCTTTGAAGCAAAATTTAATTTGGGGGATGCTTTCTTTAAACAAGAAAGATATGATGAGGCAATAAAATCATATAATTCCGCTTTGGCATTTGCAAAAGATGATTTGGAGAAGGCAAGGGTTCACTACAATATTGGCAACTCTCTTCTGAAAGCACAAAAAATAGAAGAAAGTATCGAGGAGTATAAAAAATCACTTAAGTTAAATCCTAATGATCAGGAAGCAAAGTATAATCTTTCTTATGCGTTAGAGTTGTTGAAAAATAAGGATGATCAACAACAGCAAAAGAATGATAAAGACCAGAATAAAGATAAGAACCAGGATCAAAATAAAGATCAGAACCAAGACAAGGACCCGGATAACAAAGACGAGCAGAAAGATCAACAAAATAAGCAGGATCAGCAAAAGCAAGATCAACAGGATAAAAAACAGCAACAACAACAGCAGCAGCAAAAAATTTCTAAAGAGGAAGCCGAAAGAATACTTGAAGCATTAAAAGACAACGAAAAAGATCTTCAAAAAGAATTAAGGAAAATTAAAGGGAAAAGAGTTAAAACCGACAAGGATTGGTAGTAATGAAAAATTTACTGATAATATTATTCCTTTTATTACCTCTGCACATTTTTGCGCAAAGTTTTGTTGCCTCGGTTGATCAAACAACTGTGGCGGATAACCAACACTTTGAAGTTTCGTTTACGTTCTCAGGCAAAGATATCAAAGGGGTGAGAAACTTTAAGCCTCCTGCATTTAGAAATTTTTTGGTTCTTTCCGGACCAAACCAATCAACGAGTATTCAAATCATAAACGGAGTTCAATCTGCTTCGCTAAGTTATAACTACATTATCCAGGCGAAAAGGACTGGAACATTTTCAATCGGTACAGCTTCCGTTGAGTATAACGGTGAATCGTTTAAGACAAAACCAATTAAGATCACTATAGTTAAAGGTTCTTCCAAACCCAAAAACAAAAACAGGATGCAGGTATTTCGGATGAAGAAATTGCAAAAGAAATTTATTTATACGTGCGGTTGTGGATAGAAAGAAAAGCTTATATGGGAGAGCAGGTTACTGTTACTTATAAACTTTACACGCGTTTGAACATAGCCGCACAAATGTCTATCAGTAAACTTCCGCAATACCAGGGCTTTTGGGCTGAAGAGCTGGAGACCTCGAGTAATATTACATTTGCTACAGAAAGTAATAGACGGAAAACAGTATAGAGTCGGTGTGCTAAAAAAAGCCGCTCTCTTTCCGACACAAACAGGAAAACTTGAAATCACTCCTTTTGAATTAACCGTTCCGATTCAATTAAGAAGAAACAGGAACCGGAATAATTTTTTCGATGACTTCTTTAATGATCCGTTTGGGTTCAATCAAACCGTTGAATACAATGCCACTTCAAATAAAGTTACTATTAATGTTCTCTCTCTTCCAACCGAAGGCAAGCCGGATTCATTTCACGGGGCAGTGGGTGAGTTTTCTTTAAACGCGGATGTAGATAAAACAACTGCAAAAACAAATGAAGCGGTTACACTTAAAGTTATATTAAGCGGGAAAGGGAATCTAGAATTACTTGAAATGCCCGAATTGAATCTTCCATCGGGATTTGAAAAATATGAACCGAAGACATCGGAAAATATTAATAAACGGAAATATAATTTCCGGTTCTAAAACAGCCGAGTATTTAATGATTCCGCGTGTAGTGGAACAAGGGATGATTCCGCCTGTTGAGTTCAGCTATTTTAATCCAACTAAAAAGAAATATGTTACGCTTCGTTCGAAAATCATTTAAACTAAATATTACTCAGGGCGAACAATTGCCTGAGGTTGAATATGCGGGAAAAGAAGATGTCCAACACTTAGGTTCCGATATACGGTTTATCAAAACATCCTTTGAAGATATTTATAAAAAAGAAGAAAGTGTTTTATTCACAACTTTCTTTTGGGTTGGCGGAATTGTTCCGATGTTAATCCTTTTTATTGCAGTAGGGTGGAAGAAAAGAAATGATAAGCTTGCAGGTAACATTGCATTGCTTCGGTACAGTAAAGCACAAAAGGTTGCTAAAAACCGTTTGAAAAAAGCTAAGAAACTCATGCAGGAAAATAATTACAAAGAATTTTATACTGAAGTTTCTCTGGCTTTATTCGGTTATCTTGAAGATAAATTTCATATACCAAAAGCTGAGTTTACAATTGAACGTGCAATGGATGAACTACGAAAAACAGGAGTTGAAGAGAGTTTGATTAATGATGTTAAAAAAGCGGCTGAAGATTGTGAGTTTATAAGGTTTGCTCCAGGCGCTGAAAAAAGTGATGCTATGCAAAATATGTACGATCAGTTAACTACGGTTATCATTGATGTTGAAAAAAATATTGCAGAGGGAAATGATAAGTAAAAAATTATTCACTGTCGTTTTAATTTCATCTCTGTTTTTTATAATGGGTTATTCTGTTGTAGTAGCTTCGCAGGTAGAAGATATTCTACAGAGGGGTAACACTTATTACAGGGAAGGTGCGTATGATAAAGCAATTGAGGAGTATAAAAAATTAGTTGATGAAGGATATGTTGGAACATCTCTCTTCTATAACCTGGGGAATGCAAATTATAGAATAGGAAAAATTGGTTATGCAATTCTATATTATGAAAAAGCACTTGAACTTTCTCCTTCGGATGAAGATGTAAAACACAATCTCGACTTCGCACATCTTAGTACAGTCGATAGAATACAACCGCTGCCAAGATTTTTCCTGTTTGATTGGTGGGAAGCTTTGCTTGGATTATTCTCGGATAATGGTTGGGCTTATGTCGTTTTTGTTCTCTACTTGTTAGTCATTTTGCTGGCAGGTGCGTATTCATATTCAAAAACAGTAAAGCAGCAAAAGATATTTTTCTTTTCAGGTATTGCAGGTGTGTTTCTATTAAGCTTTTCAATATCACTTCTTGTTATAAAAGTTAAGCGTGAAGCAACATTAAAAAGCGGTGTAATTGTTGAACAGGTTGTCACAGTTAAATTCTCTCCCGATCCCCAAAGCACAGACGCATTCATGATCCACGAAGGTTTAAAAGTTAATCTTGAAGACAAGCTTGATAACTGGGTAAAGATAAGAATAGCTGATGGTAAGGTTGGATGGGTATTAGAAGAAAATATTGAAGAGATTTGAAAAATTGGGAAATATTTGCCTCTTGTAAATTGTTGATATTTTTGTAATTTTCTACCTGAATCTACATTTAATAAGAAATTCACCATAATCAAATTATTATAGAAAGGTACAATATGAAATCCATCCTAACAATTCTGTCGTTTGTTTTGCTAGTTGCATTTACAGCAAATGCGCAGACAGAAGTTAAACGAAAATGTTGTTCTTCAGACAAAGATAAAACAACTCAGATTGAGTCAACTTCATCTAGTGATCAAACTGCAGTTACGGAAACATCAACTCTTTCAACAACTTCCATTTCAAATGATGGTGAGAATAAAGAGTGCGGCGGGGAATGTAAAGATGAAAATTGTGAAATATGTACTAAAAGTAAAACTGAATCGGAAGAAACAGAAGAAAATTCTGATCAAGGATAACCTTTTATAAATTTTTAAATTTTCTCCCGAAGTTATTATTTAGCTTCGGGATTTTTTTTGATATTTTTTTAGGAATAAAGTTCGAACAGAACGCGGCTAATTTCGGGATAACAAATCAATGCTCATCAAATTGCTTACCAAAACCCATATAACTATTTTTACATTTATGGATGCGAAAAAATATAATAACATTAAACTCGGTATTGTGATTGGCAAAGGTGTGTTCAGCTTTATACTTATTTTGCTATTTGTCTGGCTCGGTTACAGCTTGCTTATGGAAAATTATATCTCATCTTACTTTGAAAATAAATACCTGGTATTTCTTGCTTTGTCTCGCAACAGGTGTTGCATCATCAATTTTATTTGCGCCGGTAAATTATTACACAGGATTCTATCTTGAGCATAAATATAATTTATCAAACCAGACGTTCGGTAAGTGGATTTGGGAAAATTTTAAAAGTTTGTTGGTTTCTCTTGTAATCGGCGTACCGATAATGCTGATGTTTTATTTCACACTTAATCAATTTGGTGAAATGTGGTGGCTGCCATTCGCAATATTAATGTTTATTGTTTCAGTAGTTTTATCACAGATTTTTCCTGTATTAATTCTGC
>PVMK01118925.1_pt1 | contig 10293 bp, 12 predicted proteins | sample 1853481 | NCBI WGS metagenome assembly PVMK01 (sample SAMN08533507, study PRJNA380276) | Marine sediment metagenome, whole genome shotgun sequencing project. | reverse complement strand
TACCATTTTTTCTTAATGAATCATATCTTTCATCAAGTGATAATTTCAATAATGTTTGGATTGCTTTTAGTTCATCTGGAAGTTCTACATTAATCCATTCGGTATTAGTTTCCTGAATGTATGGTTTAACATCAGAACTCTCTTCATCCCTCTCAGCTACACTTGAAATTCTAAGTCTTGTTAGATTTTCAGTTGCTTTTTCTTTTTCACTTGGAAGAGTAGAAGTCATTCCAATAATTCGAGCTGAAGAGTCTTCAAATTTTTCAGCAATTGTAGAGTAGGCATAATCACCAACAGTTCTATGCACTTCATCAAAGATTACAAGATTAAATTGATTAATTGGTACAATTCCTTTTTCCAAATCATTTCGGGCAACTTCAGGAGTAGCACAAATAACACTATTATTCCAAAGTTTAGTTCGTCTTTGAACAGTGTCCTCACCAGTGATTAATGAAATATCATCAATAGTGAGATTTGTTTTAAGAAATTCATAATGCTGGTTTACTAAAACTCTAGTGGGCGCTAAAAATAACACACCGCCTGTTCCTTTTGAAAGGTACTCTGCTATTGCATGTAATGCGATAGTTGTTTTTCCAAGTCCAGTAGGTAAAACAACAATGCAATTTTCTTTAATTGCCTGATTTGCAAGATTTACTTGATAGTCTCTATTTTCTATAGAGTTTGCTTGAACATATTTTTTCTCAACATATAGAGTTGACATACAGTAAAAAATCAGAATTTATTGATTTTATGCTTTCGTATAGTAAAATACTAGCCATTACTCAACAATCAGTAATTATCAAAAAATCAACCTAAATCGAGCCTAAAATTAGAAATTAAGAGATTTACAAATTTGAAAAAATAAGAAAATATAGGATTTAAAATTATCACAAAAAGAAACAAAATATAAAAATAATCATAAAAAAATAGAAAAAAGGATTAACCTAGTTTTTTCTTGGCTTTGTTTATCATAACAGTCTCTTCACGTAGATGTGTTTTCAACAAACGTTCATGATCTTTTTTGTGAACGCTATATGCTTTGTTCAGAGTTTGTTTTGTCTTTGCTCTTTTCACAGCATTTTGAAATTTTTTGTGAATGACGTTTACTTGTGCTGAATAGCTTGCCATTAAAATAAAATTTGTAAAGAGGTTAAAGAAGTTTTTGTATAAATTAAAAATATTATAAAATGATAATATTGATCGCAAAATAAATTTCAATTAACGCGATCCATATATTGAACACACAGACAGGATTGGTCTGAGTACTTTTGAGAGACCAAATTGGGATGAATATTTCATGCTACAAGCAGAATTAGCGAAATTACGTTCAAATTGTATGACTAGGCAAGTGGGAGCAGTAATTGTTAGAAATCATAGACAGTTAGCAACAGGATATAATGGAACACCACCAGGAATTAAAAATTGTTTTGATGGAGGATGTAAAAGATGTCAAGATAGAATGGATGGTAAAATAAAATCAGGTGCATCACTTGATAGATGTCTATGTAATCATGCAGAAGCTAATGCCATAATGCATTGCGCAATTTTAGGAATTGAGGCAGGATCAGAAGGTGCAATATTGTATACGACATTTGTCCCATGCCTAGAATGTACTAAAATGGCAATAACAATAGGAATTAGAAAATTTGTTTGTCTTGACTCTTACCCTGAAACTGATTTTGGTTTATTAAAAGAAGCTGGAGTTGAGGTGGTTCATCTGGATAAAAAAGATATTGTAAGATGGGCAAAAGAACTAGTTAACAAATACGAAAAATCTGTGTAAAGAAATGCAAGTAAGAGTAGCAGAGACAGATAAAATTGAATCAATGCCACCAGCGATGCTGGTATCAGCTACATATGATATTCTTTCAAAATCAGCTGTTTTGAAATTTTATGAACCAGAATCACAAAAATTAATCTTATGGAAAGACGAAATTGGACACAAACCGTACTGTTACTCTAGATTAACACCTGATGAATTAGATTTTCTTCAAGAAAGAGACGATGTTTTAGAAATTAAAACTGTTCAGAGATATGATCTAATCAAAGATAAAGAAATTGACATGTCAAAAATTATTGTTGCAGACCCGTTAGCAATTGGCGGAACAACAGGGGATAAGAGCATTAGAAATGTAATTGAAACTTGGGAATCAGATATCAAATATTATGAAAGTTATCTGTATGATAGAAGTTTAATCATTGGAAAGTATTATGAAATTATTAGTGGGAAAAATAAAACCACATGATTTAGAAATTTCAGATGAAGTAAAAATTGCACTGAAAAGTTTGCTATGGGATAAAGTAGATAGCGACAGTATGGTAGATGCAAATGAATTCAAAGAATTAATTTCTGAATGGGCAGATTTGCTAAACCAACCAATTCCAAAAATAAAAAGACTCAGTGTGGATATTGAAGTAGAAGCAGAAATTGGTAGAATTCCTGACCCAAAAGTTGCAGAGAAAAAGGTTACAGCAATAGGAATGAAAGGGACAGATGGTTTTGATCATGTTTTTGTGCTCAGAACTGAAGGAACAGAGCAAGGAATTAGTGAATTATCACCAAACATCAAAGTGACATTTTATGATTTGAACAAAGAAAAAGAAATGATACAAGATTCTTTTAAAATTATCAAAGAATTTCCATTTGTTTTAACATACAATGGTGATGAATTTGATTTGCCATACCTTTACAACAGAGCAGAAAGATTAGGGATTAAAAATTCAGAGAATCCATTTTACATGATGCGAGATTCAGCTACTCTAAAGCACGGGGTTCACATTGATTTGTATAGAACATTATCAAATAGATCATTTCAAATCTATGCGTTTAGTCAAAAATATACTAGTTTTTCACTAAACAGTGTATCAAAAGCATTACTGGGTAAAGAGAAAATAGATTACGGATTAGAGTTTGATGAATTAACACTATACCAAACTGCAAATTATTGTTTCAATGATGCCATACTTACTTACGAGCTTACTAGTTTTGACAGCGAAGTATTGATGAATTTGCTTGTAATTATTGCAAGAATTGCTAGAATGCCAATTGATGATATTGCAAGAATGGGTGTATCACAGTGGATTAGAAGTTTGTTGTACTATGAACACAGAAAAAGAAATTATTTAATTCCAAAAAGAGCAGAACTAGAAGAAAAATCAGAAGGGGTAATGTCTGATGCTGTAATTAAAAACAAAAAATACAGAGGGGGTCTAGTTGTAGACCCAAAAGAGGGAATTCATTTTGATGTAGTGGTAATGGATTTTGCAAGTCTGTATCCAAGTATCATAAAGGTTCGAAATTTATCGTATGAGACAGTTAGATGTCCACATGAAGAATGTAAAAAAAATACAATTCCTGGAACAAACCATTGGGCATGTTTGAAAAAGAATGGATTAACATCAATGATAATTGGATCATTACGAGATTTGAGGTAAATTACTACAAGAGTCTATCAAAAAAAGAGACATTAACTGAAGAGCAAAGACGGCAATACACAGTAGTCAGTCAAGCCCTCAAAGTAATTCTTAATGCTAGTTATGGGGTAATGGGTGCTGAAATATTTCCATTATACTTTCTACCAGTTGCAGAAGCTACAACTGCAATTGGAGGCATACAATTTTAGAGACAATTAAAAAATGTGAGTCAATAGGGATTGAAGTTTTGTACGGAGACACAGATTCACTAGTTTCTTAAAAAACCAACAACAGAACAAATTCAAAAAGTGATAGAACAGGCAAAAATAGATCACGGTGTAGACTTGGAAGTTGACAAGACATACAGATATTGTGTGCTAAGTAATAGAAAGAAAAATTATCTCGGAGTAACAATGGATGGGAAAGTAGATGTCAAAGGGTTGACAGGAAAAAAATCACATACACCAGGGTTTATCAAAAAATTATTCTTTGAATTAGTCGATGTGTTATCAAAAGTTCAAACAATGGATGATTTCGTATTTGCAAAAAAAGAAATTTCAGAAAAAATTGCAATATGTGGTAAAAAAGTAGAGGCAAAAGAAATTCCGTTAGAAGATTTAGCATTTAATGTAATGTTGAGTAAAGCTCCATCAGAATATGTAAAGACGATTCCACAACACATTAGAGCTGCAAAACAACTAGAGTCAATTAGAGAAATAAAACGAGGAGATAGAATAGCATACATCAAAACTCTAAACAAGCCAGGTGTAAAACCAGTAGAGTTGGCAAAAAAAGAGGAGATGGATTCTAAAAAATACATGGAGTTTTATGGAATCGACATTAGAGCAAATCACATCATCAATGGATTTGGATTTTGATACAATTCTAGGAAAGCCAAAACAAACAGGATTAGATGAATTTTTTTGGAGTTAGTAAATGGAAGTTGATGGAACACTACTAACCATTCTAGGGGTGTCAGCAGGGTTTTGATTCTAACTGGATGGGTAGAGCAGATTTACAAAGGGTACAAGACCAAGAGTCTAAAAGATATATCAAAATTTCTCATGATATTCATCTCTGCAGGTGCAATTTTGTGGTTAATTTATGGAATTATAGTATCTGATGTGTTCATCATAGGAACAAACATTGCAGCAATCATTCTAATGATGATAGTTTTAACAATGAAAAAAAGATACGACAAACTGACAAAAACTAAAATCTAATCAAACAATAAATATAATGCAAAAAAATTCAAAGAAAGATGTTTGTAATTAATTGTAAAAATTATGAAGAAATTGCAGGAAATGAAATTATTAAATTTGTCAAAATTGCAGAAAGAATTTCTAAAAAATTTAAAGTAAAAATTGCAATTGCCCCACCACAGCATCTTATTGGATTAGTATCAAATAGTTCAATTACAATTCTTGCTCAACATATTGATGATTCAAAAATTGGTAGCACTACAGGGTTTATGATTCCCGAATTATTAAAAAAATCTAAAGTAAATGGATCACTAATCAATCACAGTGAACATAGAATATCAAGTAGTGAAATTAAAAAATTGGTTTTAAAATTAAAAGAACTAAAAATGATTTCAATTTTATGTGTAAAAGATGTTGCAGAAGCTAAAAAATATGCAAAGTTAGAACCAGATTATATTGCAATAGAACCTCCAGAATTGATTGGTTCAGGAAGATCAGTGTCAACAGAAAAACCAGAGTTAATTACAAAAGCGGCTGTTGCAGTAAAAATTGCTAAAAATAAAACAAAACTACTTTGTGGTGCAGGTATTGTTTCAGGAAAAGATGTTTCAAAAGCCATAGAGTTAGGTTCCAAGGGAATTCTTGTTGCAAGTGGAATTGTCAAATCAAAAGACTGGAATAAAGTAATTTCAGAATTTGCTAAGGCATTAGTTTAAAAAGCCAAAAAATTTACAAAATTTTGCATGGTGAAAACAAAATCAGTTTATGCATTTGAAGAAGCAGATAGTAAGAAAAGAATGCTTCTAGGTGGAAAAGGTGCAGGTCTAAGTGAGATGACTAGACTGAAACTTCCAGTACCGCCAGGATTTACCATAACAACTGAGGTTTGTAACAAGTATTATGATAACAACAAAAAACTCCCAAAAGATGTGATGCCTGCAGTAATGAAAAATATCACAATAATGGAAAAAAAGACAGGTAAAAAGTGGAATTCAACAAAGAATCCACTACTAGTTTCAGTAAGATCAGGTGCAGCAATTTCTATGCCCGGTATGATGGATACAATTTTGAATTTAGGATTAAATGAAAAAACAGTTGAAGGGTTTGCAGAACAAACAAAAAATCCAAGATTTTCATGGGATTCGTATAGACGATTTATTCAATTATTTGGCAAAGTTGTTTTTGGAGTACATGACGAAAAATTTGATCATGTGTTGGATTCTGCAAAAACTAAACAAGGCGTAACAGATGACAGTAAACTAAGCGTTGAATCATTAAGAACAATTGTTTCAGAATACAAAAAAATCTGTGAGACACATACAAAAAGAAAATTCCCAGATTCACCAATCGAACAATTAGAATTATCAATTGAAGCTGTTTTCAAAAGTTGGATGGGTGAAAGAGCAATCGTTTATCGTGAAAAAAATGGCATTACAAAAGATATTGCAAATGGAACTGCAGTTAATGTCGTAACAATGGTGTTTGGAAATATGGGTGATGATTGTGCAACAGGAGTTGTTTTTACAAGAAACGGTCATAACGGTAAAAAAGAAATTGAAGGTGAGTATCTAATTAATGCTCAAGGTGAAGATGTTGTTGCAGGAGTTAGAACTGGAAAAAATATTGAATTATTAAAAAAAGACATGCCAAAATCATATAAAGAATTAAATGATGCATGTACAAAATTAGAGAAACATTTCAGAGAACCGCAAGATATTGAATTTACTATTGAACAAGGTAAATTCTACTTGTTACAAACAAGAACTGCAAAGATGAGTGCAGGTGCACTAGTAAAAACATCAGTAGACATGGTTAAAGAAAAATTGATTGACAAAAATAAAGCACTTACAAGAATTCCTGCACAACAATTGGAAGCATTACTTCATAGAACAATGGATGAATCAAAAATTAAAGATTTTAAACAATTTGCAAAAGGAATTGCAGCATCTCCAGGAGCTGCTAGCGGAATCATAGTGTTTGATGTAAAAAAGACAATAGAATTAGGTGATGAAGGCAAAAAAATCATACTAGTAAGAAAAGAAACAAAACCAGAAGACGTACCTGCATTCTTTTCAGCAGAAGGGATTTTGACTAGTTTGGGAGGAAAATCATCTCATGCAGCAATTGTCTCAAGAGGAATGGGAAAGCCATGCATAGTTGGATGTTCACAATTAAAGATTGATTATGAAAACAACACGTGTACTGCAAATGGAATTACTGTAAAAGAAGGTGATACAGTCACCATTGACGGTAGTGAAGGAACAGTATTCATCGGTGAGATTCCAACAGTTGAGCCTAAAGTGACAAAAGACTTTGAGCAAATTTTAGAGTGGGCACAAAAAGCAAAAACATTAGGAATCAGAGCAAATGCAGATACCCCAGAAGGAGCAAAACTTGCAAGGAAGTTTGGAGGTAAAGGAATTGGATTATGTAGAACAGAGAGAATGTTCAATGGAAGTGATAGAATTAATTTATTTGTAGAAATGATTATGGCTGAAAATATAGAAGGACGAAATAAAATATTGAAAAAATTAGGGGAATTACAAAAAAGTGACTTTATTGAAATTCTAAAAGCAATGGAAGGATATGAAGTTACAATCAGACTATTAGATCCACCATTACATGAATTCTTGCCCAATCCAGAAGAACTAGTTGAAAAAATTCAAAAATTAGAATCAAAAGGTGAAACAAATGAAATTGAAAAAGCAAAGATTGTTCTAAAAAGAGCAAGAGAGTTAGCTGAAATAAATCCTATGATGGGACATAGAGGGGTAAGAGTTGGAATCACATATCCTGAAATTTATGAAATGCAAATTCGTGCAGTCTTTGAAGCATTAGTTGTATTAACAAAGAAAAAAGTGAAAGCACATCCACAAATTATGGTTCCACAAATTAGCAGTATTGAGGAATTAAATCACATAAAGAAAATTTATGATTCCATTAAAAAAGAAATGGAGACAAAACATAAAATGAAATTAAAAATTAACTTTGGAACTATGATCGAAGTGGTAAGGGCGGCACTAACTGCAAATGAACTTGCAACTACTGCAGAATTCTTTAGTTTTGGTACAAATGACTTGACACAAGGAACATTTAGCTTCAGTAGAGAAGATGTAGAAGGAAAATTCCTTCCAGAATATATGGAAAAAGAATTACTTGAAAAAAATCCATTCCAATCAATTGATGAAAACGGTGTAGGAAGTCTGATAAAAATGGGAGTTGCCAGTGGACGTAAAGTTAGAAAAAATATGGAAATTGGAATTTGTGGGGAGCATGGAGGAGACCCGAGTTCCATCAAATTCTGCCACGCTGAAGGTCTTAGTTATGTCAGTGCATCACCACATAGAATTCCAATTGCAGTTATTGCAGCAGCACAAGCAGCAATTGAGCAACCAAAAAAAGGCAAATCAAAGAGAAAATAATACATTTTAAAACCAATTATACGTAGTTCTAAACGAATTGCTACCTAGAATTGACTCAATTAAGCAAATAAGACAAAAAATTGGCATCACTCAGAAAAAACTTGCCACTATGACGGGAGTTAGTACATCTATGATTAATCAAATAGAATCAGGAAGAAGTAAACCAAGTTATGATACTGCAAAGAAGATTTTTGAGAGTCTTGCAAAATTAGAAGGTGAATCATCATCACATACTGCAGGAAGTTTTTGTAGTAAAGATATTGTTAAACTAAAACCATCAAACACGCTTCATGATGCAATTAAAAAAATGCATCAAACATCAATTAGTCAGATTCCTATTTTTGAAAATTCGGAAGTTGTAGGTGTAATATCTGAAGATGGGTGGCGTCATTGCATATTTTGTAATAAGACAAGATGATCCAATAAAGGCTAAGAATTGTCTAAAGCTAGGAATTATTCTACTGATAATAAATATAATTTTGGGTATTTCTCTTACAGGATTCTAAATTAGATTCTAAACTTTTGTGTGTGTCTGGTGAGTCTAAAATGGTTTTTCAGATAACCTTACTATGATTATACAATTCAGCCATATGGAAGAATTGAAATTCCTTGTTAATTTTACAGTGATATGCTAAAATTTTTTCTTGTTCTAATTTTGATACCTATACCTTTTTGTTTTTGGAGAATCTAATCTGACGCAAATAGATTATGAAGGATATACTCCTGGAATCGGTATTCCTAGAACAATACATCATGATCTGTCAAAGCTAGATTTTGAGGTGCTTGATGTACAGAAATTCTTTATACCAAAGTGGATTAATGAGCCAGGTGACTTTTCAGATATATTACAAGTAAAGTTTAATGTGACAAACAACGGATTAGAACATTTTGTAGTATACAAAAACATGTTTCAAATAGATGTGGTAGATCCGAGAGAACAGTATCAAGAGTTTCGCAGAATCAATCAGAACTATGTGGTTGATAATTATTTTCCTCAATACATTGAAGATTTCAAACTACGATTTCAGGATATTACTCTACCTCAAAGTCTTTTTGAATGTGAACTGTTGAATCATTCTATAAAAATTAATCAAACACGAACACTTTCAGTTTGTTTTGATGTCAAACAAAAATGGTCAAATCAACCACTTGATTTGAATGGTCCCAGATTGTATTATGTAATAATGATGGATAACAAATTTACAACGTCCTGTACTAACTGCAAATTTGTTTTACTAAATGAGTATTACAAAAACCCCATCACCAAATTAGATCTTGCACCACGAGTCCAAATCTCTTTAGGGGTTCCTCCTGATGAAATTTCTTGTAAAGATGGATTGCATTTAATTTTCAAAAAATCAGGCAATCCTGCATGTGTCAAACCATCATCTGTTGAAAAATTGACTCAACGTGGATGGACAATAGATGAAAATAAACATCCAGAATTTGAAAATAAATTCGATAAAATGATAGGTTGTAATGATGTTGGAGGAACTTGGCTTGATGAGTATAATGAATGTGAGTCTGGAGGTATAACCAAAGCATTTGAAAATTATTGTGATGATTTTGATGGAACCTACTATGGTTGTCATTCTGGTTGTAGGCATTCTCCAGATTGGCCAAATGTGGTTTGTACCGCTCAATGTTTTGCAGTTTGTGAATTTGATTGATTGTTAGAATAATCTATACAGGATTAGATTGTTTTTGGTGAAAATCAAATTTCATCAAATCTTATTATCTGAATTTTTAATATTATTTTATGAAGTTTAGGGGAGGAATGTTAATTGGAATTGGAATTATAGTAGTGTCTCTAGTCATTTTTGGCTCTTTGAATATTTTACAAATACCAATTTACACATCAGATTTTCAGAAGAGAGTAAATTTACAAAATGAAAAAGTACGAATTTCATGTGAAGACGAAGGAGGTGAGGTGTATCGATTAAGTGAGTATGGATTAAGTTGTTATTTTTCAACAACAGATGGTGGAAAGTCATGTACTGATTCAAATCAATGTGAGGGTAATTGCAATCCGATAATTTTTAGCATAAATTCTACAGATTCAGGCACTCTTTATTGTGAACATCCAACACAAAGATATGGAATGTCTTGTTCTGATGGGACAGGAATTTGTGCAGATGACACATGATTCAATAGCTGTGGAATAGAAATGAAAAATGGTAAAATCAAAGGAATTGTGTGTATTGATTAAAACAATTCTATTGAATCAAAAATTCGAGAGGGTGTTTTTCATAAAG
>PVMK01162542.1_pt1 | contig 10294 bp, 13 predicted proteins | sample 1853481 | NCBI WGS metagenome assembly PVMK01 (sample SAMN08533507, study PRJNA380276) | Marine sediment metagenome, whole genome shotgun sequencing project. | reverse complement strand
ATAACAAACACAGTTTTCGAGTTGTTAGGCATGGTTCTGCGAAATCTGTTGATAAGTCTTTTGGCATCAAAGATAACAAGTAAAAGGAGTAAGAAATGACTGATGAGAAACAGCAATTAGATCCAGACCATGATCAACAAGAGTTAGAAGAACAGGGGGCAAATACGGCCGAGGTGGATAGCCTGCAGGCCGAGGTGGATGAGCTTCGGCGCTATAAGGACGAGACTGAAGCAAGAAAGACCGGTAGACGCCGCTGGCGGCGCTTGGCAGTAGCCCTGCTGATTGTGCTGGGATGTGTGATCACGGCCGGGGCCAGCGTGACCGTTTGGTTGAAGAGCGTGGCTCTCAACACCGATACCTTTGTGGCGACGGTAGGCCCGCTCAGCAGGAACCCGGCCGTGGCGTTGGCCATCAGCGATTTTGCCGTGGACGCGCTGTTCCAGGAAATAAACGCCGAGCAGGAGGTCGCCAATGCTCTCCCAGAGGAGGCCGGTTTCCTGGCCGCTCCCCTGGTTGGGGCCATTGAAAACTTTTCGCGGGACGTCGCCAGCGAGGTGATCGGTAGCGATGTGTTCAACGCTATTTGGACCACGGCCATTCGCCTGACACATGAGGCGGCATTGTCTCTATTGAGAGATGAAGGGGGGCTGTTCTACATCAATAAGGGTGAAGTTACCATTGACTTCAGCGACCTGTTGGGCACCGTCCAGGACAGGTTGGCCTCGACTGGCCTGGCCTTCTTGGAGGATCTACCGATATCTGAGGACAGCGGGAAGATAGTGGTCTACCAGGCCGCACAACTGGCCCAGATACAGCAAACCCTAACCATACTCGACCGGGCGGGCATAATATTGCCTCTGCTAGCTTTAGTTGCCTTTGGCGGCGCCCTGTGGGTGTCCTTATGGCGGCGGCGGACGCTACTGTACATCGGCGCCGGGCTATCGGTTACCATGGCTCTTTCTCTGGCCATATTGGCCTGGGTTCGCTCGCAGGTCGTGGCTGAAGTCTCTTCCGAACTTTATCGAAACGCCGTCGAGGCGGTGTGGGAGATCGTCATTGGTGGTCTCATTGGCCAGACTATCCTGCTGCTGGTGATTGGATTGGCCATTGCCGCAGGCGCTTTCCTGGCCGGTCCTGACCGGCGCGCCGTGGCCGTGCGCACGGCCGTTGGCGATTTCATGAACAAGTCGCCCGAAGAGACGCTGGAGCAACCGATACCCTGAGGCGGAGATTAACGAGACTGGAAAATCAAAGATTACGCAGATTGCGTCCTCCAATAGCTGCTGGTTCAGGATGAGCCCAGCCGCTGGCTTAATTCCCAAAACGGAGGAACGAGTTCCAGGTCGGCGAAGATGTCGTAAAAACAAAAGGCGCCCCAGCGATCGATGATCTTGCCCTGTTCGTTGAAGTAAAGAATGGTCACTCCGGCGTAGGTCACTTGTTTGCCGGTCGGCTCGAAACCCCAGGCGTTTCCCTTGTGGGTGCCCCGGCCGCGATAACGAATCCAGACTCGATCGGGCAGGGGAACGGCGTCAATGATTTCATATTGTAGATCAGGGAAGATAGAGCGAAAATAACGGGCCTCGTGTTTGACCTGGGCCGGGCCGGTAGCCTCTATCTGGATCCACTCAGGGGCGTAGGTGGGATCGACGATCTCGTCGGCCGTGTCTAAGTTGCCTTGGCTCCAAATTTCATCGAACCAACGTCGAGCACTTTCCATATTGTTTGATTCAGCCATAGTTCCTATCCTTATATATATCTGGCGACCAGGATGGTCATCAAAGAGAAGATAGTGCGAGCGTAAAAAGCCAAAAAGCATGACCAATCCATTACTGGACAATGAATTGCCGCACCCGGTCATTAAAAAGGGCTGGCCTCTCCATATTAGGCAGATGGGCGGCTTCACTCACCAGTTCGAGTTGAGCCCCGGGTATTTCGTGAACCAACATTTTGGCGTGGCTGACTATCGCAGCAACGTCCAGCATCCCGGCGATGATGAGGGTAGGGATTCGAACCTCATTCAAGCGGTTGATGGCGGCGGGATCGGAGGCGATGACGGCCGCATTCTCCGGTTCCGGCACCTGAAAGGCTTGCAGTTGCATGGCGGCTACTGTTTCTCTTATCTGGGGATCCACCTGATCGGGCGAACGCTGGGGGCCATCCAACCACATACCCATATTTAGCTCTGTCGCGGCTTGCAGATCGCCGGCCTCAAATAGCCGGTCTTCTTCCTGGCCAAAGGCCTGCATGGTCTCATCTGGCTCAAAGCCGCTCACAACTGGCGAAACTAGCACCAGGCCGCGAACCAAATCTGGATGGGCCAGGTAGAGGTCCAGGGCTACCCGGCTGCCAAATGAGGTGCCGACCAACCAGACAGGATCCACATCGAGGTGATTGATGAGGGCAACCAGATCTTCATGATAGGAAAAGGGGCCATCAGGAATTGGGGAGCGGCCGAAACCTCTAAGATCGGGAACGATTAAATGAAAGTCCCGGCCCCAGTTATTGATCTGGGGTTGCCACATCCGGCCGTCGGCGATGCCGGCATGGAGTAGTAATATGGGCCTGCCCTGCCCGTAGCTCCTATAGAAGAACTTTTCTCCCTGGGAAATGAGAAATTCCGACTCTTGCTTTGTTGTCAACTGATCATCCTTTATGCTTTTGCTGCGAGCTAATCTGCCAAAGATATGCCTTATCCAGTCAGGTTGCCAATATTAGCTGGCAAACATCCAAGTCAGCAAACTGCTAATCATTGTTTAGAGCAGGGCCAAAACTTGTCGCTCTCTGGGCCAAACAGATGAAAAGTTGGGCATGAGACTTACAGACTCTTATGATTGATAGAGGTAAATTCTCAGCACTGAGGTTAAAGTAGGCCACGATTACTTTTATAAATTATAAAACGTGACCTGCTTAAAGAGCGCCAGCACCTTGTTTCGCGACGTTTAACCGGACCATTTGCTGGAGGCGTTCACACTATCGATGGCTAAAGAAGGTAAGTATGACTGGACAAGATAAGGTAGAGAGCATAAACGAATTCCACATACACCCTGCGACTCGGCCGGGCCGGGTATCCCTAACCGTGGCCAATCTGGACAATCAAATAGAATTTTATCGTCGGGTTATTGGTCTGCAACTTCATTGGCGCGAAGGAACTAGGGCGGGTATGGGCGCAGGCGGCCGAGATTTTCTGCAGCTGACCGAAGTAGTCCAGGCTCGTAGATATCAGGGCACGACGGGAATTTACCACTTTGCCATTCTCCTTCCTAACCGTCGTGAGCTGGCCCGGGCCATTGCCCGGCTATTTTCGCTAAACTATCGAAATCACCCCACCGACCACATAATGACCCAGACAACTTACCTGGATGACCCGGAAGGTAATAATATCGAGCTATACGCCGACACCCCGGAAGAAGGTATTTTTGGTCTGGTCAATGGCCAACTGGTGGCTCAGCGAGCCAATGGCGTCGCCAGTAACGGGAGAGAAGCGCTGGACATTGAGAAGTTGTTTACTGAGCTGACGCCAGAGGACCGACTAGACCAGCCGATGCCCCCAGAGACAACCTTAGGCCACGTCCATCTATATGTGGCCAATCTCGAGAATACGATGCACTTTTACCATGACTTACTCGGGTTCGACAGCATGGGTATTGCCGGCTCCTTCCGCATGGGCATGGTCTCGGTCGATGGTTATCATCATCACATCGGTTTTAATACGTGGGTTGGGGAAGGCGCTCCACCGCCACCGGCCGATGCGCTTGGGTTACGTTACTTTACGCTCGTGATGCCGAATACCAACGAGCTGGAAAAGGTCGTCGAACGGATCAATGATACCGGCATAAACAGTGAACAATTGGAAGACGGACTATTGATCCGTGATCCATCACAAAATGGTGTATTGTTGACCGAAAATCAGGAATTACTTTAATCTGCTGTGAGGCTAGCCAATACCCAGCTTCGTCAACTTGATGTCCAGGAGGTCAAACATTCACGACTGTGCATATGATGTGAATGAAACGACGATCAGTAGATTATGAGGTCATGCCGGTAGCTATCGACACCAGGATGGCGAACTCTAGGCTATGAATGACTTGGGCGCCTCCGTCATCTCTTCTGTCTCTGGATTAAGGTAACGATTTCCAGAAAGGCGAAGGTTCTTTGGGGAAGACAGACAGATGATTCTTGGCCGGCGACCGAGGCGGGTGACAAATGGCCTGTTGCGTGTCCTGGGCCGGTTGACCATAATCCACCCGATATGATTGACCCCCGATGCCCAGACCACAGATCGCCGTTATTAAGGTGGTTCAGTCAGTCCAAGATCGGTGCCTTTACATCAAGATGAACGCCGGCCGCCATTGAGGCGTATTCCTTGAGGCAAATACTCTCGGACCTGAGTGTGCACCAAAGCCATTCTACGGGGATATTGTGGAAAATACAGCTCCGACAGCCGGCTGAGCTTACCCTTTGTGCGGCAATAACAAGATTTAATGAAAAACGATCCTGATATGCGCTGGAATAAATGGCTCACCATTTGCGTTTATGGCAACGCAATTGTTGTTGCTATAGTGGCGTTATATTTTTTCCTTATTCCATTTGGCGTACTAGTCCTTGATATTCGTGACCCAGCTTTGCATACGGGGGAGATGCCACATTTTGTGTATCGCTGGCATCAAGAACTTTCGGGTAGATATGAGACCTGGGCTCGTGATCGCGTTGCTTCTGGCGAGGCAGCGGAAGTGAGTGTGCAAGATATCTCAGGTACCGAGTGGCCAGTTTTTAGTTCTGTGTACTACCTCTGGGCAACCGAAGCATTGCAAGATGCTTGGGAAGAGGATCCTACTCTAGCAAAGACCAGGCCTTCAGAATATGCTCAAGGAGCTATAGAAGCGGCGGCGGCGTTGATTGTTGACCCAAACCATGCCACATGGGTTAAAAAACATTGGGGAGACAATTACCTGTATAGAGAAAATATCTTCTATCGCATGTTGTACATTAGTGGCTTGACCAGCTATCAAAAATTATTAGGTGATGATAGGTATCAAGAATTGTTATTGAGTCAAATAGATACCTTGTCGAAAGAGCTTGATGCATCTCCATATGGATTGTTAGATGATTACCCCGGTCAGACGTATCCAATCGATATTCTTCCCGCGATTGCGGCGATACAAAGGGCTGATAAGGTATTAGGTACCGATCATTCTGTTTCTATTGCGCGGGCATCGCGGGCTTTTGAAGATACGCGATTAGATCCCCAAACAGGGTTGCCGGCCTACATTGCTAACTCAAGAACCGGGGTTGGCATAGGACCATCTCGTGGGGTTGGCATATCTTACATGCTGATTTGGGCACCAGAGTTGTGGCCAAACATAGCTCAAGAGTGGTATGCTCGATACGATGAACAGTACTGGCAGGATGAATGGTTTGGTGCCGGTTTTAGAGAGTTTTCAGACGAGAGTTTATTCCCTGAATGGTATTTTGCAGATGTAGATGCAGGGCCGGTAATAGGAGGGTTCGGTACTGCGGCTAGCGCTTTTGGTATAGGAGCGGCAAGAACAAACGGGCGATTTGACCAAGCATATCCATTGAGTGTCGAAGCGTTAGTAGCCTCTTGGCCCCTGGCTGATGGCACTCTGTTGGGACCAAGATTGTTGTCAAATTTATCGGATGCCCCTTATCTGGGCGAATCGGCTCTTCTTTTTAATCTAACCAGAACACCAGTGGCCAAGATCATAGATTCCAGTAAAGGAACGCTTCCTTTTGTGGTTTACATTGGCATTTCAGTGTATGCTGTTTTCGGATTAGCATTATTAGGATTCGCGATAGCGTCAATTAAGAATTGGCACACTAAGCGATTAGCCAGGTATTATTTCCCTAAGTCGCGTTTGCAGTTGATCGGCTGGTTTATCCTGATCATTGCTGGTTTAATTGTGTTTTCATATTTAAATTCAGTTGTCGGTGTAATTCTTTTTTTCTTAGCCCAGTTTTTACCAAGAGGGCGCGCAAAATTATGATCGCGGTACCGCGCAACCTCATGCGCAGGCGACCACACTAGCGGCCGGTAATAGCCGGCCATTCACATTACCCATAAGGAGGGTTCTTTCATGGATTATGGTTTAGCTTTTACATTTGTTCCCAACAGTAGCAAAGATTGGATTAGCAAGTCGTTGATGGGTGTTGTCTTTGCCGGCTTTATACTTTTAGGTGGTATTGGCTTCATTCCTCTGATAGGTTGGGCCATCGCCATCGCCCGGCGGGTCATTCGAGGTGAACAGGATGTTTTACCGGAGTGGTCGGAATTAGGCCAGATAATCATTGATGGCCTGAAATTTATTGCCATTTTTATCCTCTGGAATATCCCGCTCTGGATCCTGAGCGGTTTGTCTGCCGTGATCGATGTGGGCATTGTGGATATCTTGATTAGCTGTTGTTTATTCATCTACGGTGTGCTGGTAACCATTTTGTTATTGGGTGTCTTTGGTTTATTGGCCGATGATCGCTCCTTTGGCGAAGCGCTTAATCCGACCAATTCCTGGACGATCGTTTCGGCTAATTGGGCCAATACGATCATTGCTTGGCTTGTAGTATCAATTGGGGCCTCACTGGCCTTCTCACTCGGCATTATCCTGTGTGGTGTGGGCGTTTTTCTCGGAATACCCTATGGCTTTTCCCTTTATGGCCACCTGTACGGACAACTTTATCGCGAGGCGCAAGGCGGTGAAAAGCTGGCGGCCGCTTAAAAAATCGGTAAGTGCCCTATCCCCTGCCTGAGGGTAGGGGATAGGGTTTCCTAGCTCTCCAGGAAATGATACATTCGGGCGTATGAAACAATAGATTGCCGCCGCTCCAAAGGTGGCAATGGTCAAAATTCGTTGGCTGTACCAAAGAGACTGATATCATAGTAACCTGAGTTTTCGGGTTATTGACTGTGGTTCAGTTGTTAAAAAGGATTTAAAAGATGGTTTGGATTATCTTAGCCTGCCTCGGCATTCCTATCTGGTTAGTGGTCGGCGCGCTAGTCATCGTGCTCTTGACCCGCAACCATGTTAAGAAGCGACCCGGCATATTCGCAGCCAAGCTGCGGCTTGAATCCGGTTCTTTTCCAGGGTTCGGTGAAAAAGCGGTTTCCGGTTACTGTGAATGGGTTCGCGATGTCCTGTTGGTACACAAGGGCATGTTCATGCGGGCAGTCACAGTTCCGGTCGCGTCGGCCGAGGAGCCGAAGCGTTTTGGCGACAAGATAATGTACCTAAGGTTCCAATTGGACGATGGATCGATCTTGCAGATGCTTGACATTGGCGAAAACGAAACCCTTGCGCAAGGGCCATTTCTGAAAGGCAAAGCGCCAGAGGTAGAACAGGAAGATTGATTGCTTTCCTGCTCACGCAATAGTGCATGGCCAGCCGGCCGTGCAAGCCGGATATTTGAGCGTTCAGGTTGTCGAGTGGCATGTGGGCCAGGGCCTGGTGGAATTACATGCCTGGCAAGGCGAGTGAGTGCGGATTTTTCCGACTAGCCTCGCCTGTCGTTAGCTATCTAGCTGGGAACCTCTTGATTCTTTTCCTTTTACTCAGGGATATCCCCGGCGATCAGCTTGGGATATAACCAGGGATGGCTCTTTAGATATTTAGTGATGGGTGGCGGTTCTGGGGGATGGCTGGCCCGGGCACCCTTACTGCCCTTTTCCGGCCATTCAAACGGTAGATGGCGCACGCTACCGGGTTGATCCATCTCCACTAAGGCATCAAGCGTGGCTCGCAAAACGGCCATTTGGCCCTGGCTATCACCGGGGCGGCCGAAGTTTTGGCCCAGAGGATACTCGATGGCCGCTACCCGTGGCGGGCTAACCGAAGCGGTAAAATCGGCAATAGGGGAGAGTGAAATGGTGGAGATGCCGCTGGCTTCGATTTCCCGTTGTACCAGTCCTACGGACCAGCAACAGAAAGGTCAGACCGGTACCAGGAGAACCGCGTCCACTTTCTCGGCTTGTAAATGGCGGATCATGGCCGGCACGCTCTCCTCCAATAAGACTTGCGGCCGCAGAATATAACCCATGAAGGAGTAGTGAGTGGGCGCCAGACGGCCCAGGGAACCTTCGTCGACTAGCTCGCCTAAGCGTTGAAGGGGAAAGATACAGTTCAGATCTTGTTCGACAAAGGCGGGATTGACATGTAAGTGGCAGAGGCGAATGTCTTTTTCGCTGACTGTATTGGGCAGCAAACGAAAGCTGGGATCGCCCCACCAGGGGTTCTGCCGTTCGCCCTCCTGATCGAAGGGTTGCTCCTCTTTCAGGACGAGGCCGGCCGTGCTAATCAGGGCCAGGCTACAATCTGCCAGAGGTTTAGATAGGGGTGTCCAGGGGATGGACTGCGGCCGCGGCGATTGCCGCTCCCGTTTTATCCAGGATCTAACCACCCGGCGGGTGAGCCCGGGAACAAACTTAAAAGAATTGACGGTTTTTTCGATGTTGATTGTTTGCTCTGTCATATCGGTCGCATTACCTTTTCGTTTAGGCTTAAGGTTAAACAGGCGAAATTTTATGAATCGCCTAAACGAATTATATGATAGGCAAATGCGGGTTCAAATTTTAAGCTTATCAAATGCCTGGCAATTTTTATGAATTGCCAGGCATTTACAGCCATGCGGGCCAAAAGTGGATTCATGCGGATAAAAAGGGTCATCATGCAGATAAAAAGCGCCAATATGCTGCTAAAACTCGTTGGAATTCATTTAATAATGGTTTTTTGTTAACCTTACTGTGGTTAAGTAGCCTGAAACCCGCCAACGTGGCTAATACTTTAGCGGGAAAAGACCAGACAGTAGCTATGATCGTAACCGTAGCCGTAATGATCCCAGCAGACGACGGTCTCACCCTCAAAGTGGAGAAACTGGGATACTTGTTCGGCGATATGCCAGGCAAGGGGGGTAACGCCTAAATCATGTTTCAGGTTAGCAACTTCAATCACCGCCCGAGCGCCAGGCTTTAGCAGGCCGGATAGCTGGTGGTAGATATCGCCAATCTCGCTCAGATAATTCTGATAGCGGCCGTCCATAGTCTGGTAGGCGGTCAGCGGGTTTTCCTTATCCTGGGGGCGCGTATAGGGTGGCGAGGTCATGGAGAAATCGATGGGGGGGAAGTCGTAAGTGCTTAAGAGACGGGCATCGCCATGGATAATCCGTTCCTGGTATTGGAGATTGGCCCGAATGAAGTCAACCCGCCGGCGGTCATATTCTAGACCATAGGCGATACGGTCCCCTGCTTCGGCCGTGTAGAGGGTGGTGCCAAAACCGGCGAAGGGGTCGAAGACGATATTACCCGGTTGAGTATAAAGGTCTAAAAAATACCTGACCAGCTCACCAGCATAACGCACGTCGTCATCTTCAAATTGAGCCGGCAAAACAAATTCGTGCTGATTCTTCATGTTTATATAGGTCGACATAGCTTTCCTATGAAAAGATAGAGCTGGTTCTAAAACCAGCCTGCATCAGTGCTCAAGAGATACGGTGGGCATAAGGTAATGACTTATTATAGCCTGGTTGATGATTCAATTGCCTGGCGCTTCATAGTGCCAGGCAAATTAAAATCCAGGGCACGATTGGCACTAGCTGGCAGTAAAATTCGTGGGCTTGGCAGTTGTTTAAAGCGTATGATGGTGCGAACCGTTCACATGTGAACCGTGAATCACTATAGGGCCAATAAAAACGGCTAACTTCAGACAACTTACTAACAAACAGGAGTGAATAATGCATGTACAAATCAATCGCCAGATGACCATTAATGCCCCGGCCAAGGAAGTATGGCGCGTCTTGGCCCATGAGTTTGACCGTATTGGGCAATGGGCCAGTGTCATCCCAACGTCGACGGCCGCGGCCGATGTTCCTGCGCCGGATGGCGCCCCGGTCGGAGGACGGGTGTGCTCTAATTCGGTGCCCGGGTTCGGCGATGTTCAAGAGGATTTTACTCATTATGACGAACAGGCTAAACGCTTTTCTTACTGGGCCACGAAGGGAACACCTTCTTTTTTTAAATTAGCCGAGAATAATTGGTCGGTTCGCTCGTTGGGTCCAAATGAGTCTCAGGTTGAAGCGCGAGGCGAGATAGAGTTAAGTCCCTTCCCCGGTCTTTTCCTGGTACCCCTATTGAAGTGGCAAATGAACCACCTGGCCGAACAGACGACCGAGGAGTTGAAATACTACCTCGAACAGGGACGATCGCACCCGCGAAAGCTGAAAGCGCAGCAACAGGCGGCTGCCCATTCTTAGCCGGCCAGCCTTACGGCCGCTGGCTTATATCTCAGTA
>PVMK01119467.1_pt1 | contig 10294 bp, 9 predicted proteins | sample 1853481 | NCBI WGS metagenome assembly PVMK01 (sample SAMN08533507, study PRJNA380276) | Marine sediment metagenome, whole genome shotgun sequencing project. | reverse complement strand
CACCAACCAGCCTCATCTTCATGCAAACCGCAATGATCAAGCTCATGACACGGCGGTTAGCCCGCTATCAGACTTCTTGAACAGACTCTTAGATCGGCGAGCTGACGGTGGAGCGGGATTTTTTGGTCCGCGGGCTCAAGCGATGAGCCAGGGGAACGCAAGGCAATGATCAAGTCGTAAGTTCTACAGATCAAGGAAGCCCTATGAGAACTCCCGGGCCTGGGCTCGCGACTTGAGTTCCTCCCAATGGCCAAGCATTTTTTTGAGGAGCCGGTTCTTCGGCAGCATCTAGGCCAGGGCCTCATTTAGTTGGCGCGTCTCAGAACGGAGTTCTTTCACCTCCTCAGATTGCCTCACGTGCGGTGTCGGCGTGCTGCGCAGTCGATCCCGAAGCAGCTGGTTACGTCACCTGGCGCTTCATCCAAACCGAATAGATAATTTGGACAGTAGTTCCCAAGAAAATATAGGCTAGAAGTGTAGGTATTACTCCGTTTCCATCTTCACTCACGCTCGCAATAAACATAGCAAGCCCAACATTGCGAGCGAGGCTGGCAATCGCGAGCGCGGCACGCTTATCTTTATGGGGCCCGCCGAGCAGGTGGCCGATGGTCACGGCGGCCACAGCGATGATCACAATCGCCGCGATTGCCGGCCAGCCCAATAGCAGCTTCACCCGCAGATCAGGCGCTATGGCGAGAACGACGACCAGCGCAATCACCAACAATAGAAACAAGACGTTAGCCAGAACATTCAGCGGTTTACCAATCACTGCAACGAGTTTGGGTGCAAAGCTTCTAAGGACCATGCCGACGATCACCGGCAGGAAAGTTACGCTGGCAATTTGCCCAGCCACCTGCAGCAGAGACACACGCTCGGTAGTGAGTTCGAACATTCCATAAAAAACCCCTAAGATGAGCGGTGTAACCACAATGGCCAGCAGGGCCAAAATGAGTTGCAGGCTGGTAATGTAGTCGATGTTGGCTCCCACCATATGCGACCGTTGGGTTGTCAGTGGCGCCCCGGGCGCAGCGGCTAACAGCGCCAGGCCGGTCGCGACTTCGGGCGATAAGTCGAAGACCAACAGCAACGTGAATACCACCGCTGGAACCAAGACGAGCACGGCGAGCAATGCGCGGAGCAACACCGCACGCTGGTGCCACAGAGACGTTAGTTGCTCGAGAGACTGGTTAACGCCGATAGTGAGCATCAGAGTAAATATGGTGAGGCTTGTGAAGGTGAGCAGAATGTCCATCGTAAAATTTCTCGTTTCAGTATCCCGTTAGTTGGGCACTGGATCAGTCGTCTGATCCACCCTTGGTGGCGCTGGCTTGCTCGAACCGGGCCACAGCATCGGCGAGCGACTCGAAGTGCGGCGGGATTGGCGCGCCAGCGTTCGACAGCGCAGAAACAGTGTGGTTCCAATTTGTTTCGCGCACGTTAGCCACCCACAGCGCAATACCCTTTTCGGCGAACTCATCGCGTACAGCAAGGAAGGCGCTCGTAGCTGTAGCGTCGACTACCGACGTCGCGGCGACGTCGAGCAGCACAACACGAATGTTGTCGCGTTCTTCAACGCGCAGGCGTAACTCATTTGATAGTCTGCGCGCATTCACGAACACAAGCGGTGCGTACTGGCGCCAAATCAGCATGCCAGGAATCTCACTAGCATCTTTGTGATCGTCAAGAGGCACAAATATCCCGCTCGACATTCGGCCCACAACGGTCGTTGGCGGTCGGCGAATGTGATCGGCCAGCAGCACCAACGCCAGTATGACGCCTATCATGACGCCAGCCAGTGTGCCGTAGGCAAGCACTCCGGCAAACGCCGCCACGCCTAAAACACACTCGAGTCGGCGCACCCGCCACAGTGCGAAGAAGTAGCCGATATCCGAGACTTCCAACATCACCACGATGACCAAGGCAGCCAGAGAGGCATCAGCCAAAGTTGCAAAGAAAGGAATCAAGAACAGGATAGTCAACAGGGCGAGCAAAGCGGTGAACAAATTTCCGATCTGGGTCACGCCGCCCGACTGCATGGCCACAGCAGTTTTGGAAAGCGTGCCGGTTACCGGATACCCGCCGCTGAAGCCGGCGCCAAGATTAGCAGCACCGATGGCTAAGAACTCACGGTCGGGATCGATGCGTTCGCCCGTTTTTTCCGCCGCCCGCTTTGCAGCAGCCATGCTCAAAGTTGACCCAAGCACCACGACAGCCAGCGCGCCCGGCAGCAACTCAACAAACTGGCCGACATCTAACACGTTCGATAGGCTGAACCCGGCCGCATCGCTGCTTGCGTCCCCGAGCACTGAGACGCCCTGTCCAGCCAAATCCAGTGCGCCTACGAGGACGATTGAAAAAACTAAGACGATGAGAGACGCCGGTATGCGGGGTAATAATCTTGGGATCAGCAGCAAGGCCACTACACTCGATACGCCCACAATTGCCGTGGTGACGTGTGTCTCGGGAAGTGCTTGAAATACTTCGATGAGTTTGGGCACAAACAGCTTGTCTTCGCCTTCAATTTTCAGTCCGAACAGCTTGATGACCTGTTTTAGAATAGTAACCCAGACTACGCCCTCGACGACACCTTTCAGCACAGGATCTGGGATCAGATCAGATACCCACCCCAAGCGTAAGAAAGAGAACAACAGATAGAGAAAGCCAACCAAAAGAGCCAGGGCGATAGCCAAATCGAGAGTGTTGGTTCCTATCCCGAAAGCCGCGATGGTAGCGCCGGACAATACCGCGACAGCCGCATCTGGCCCAACGACGAGCAACCTGGAGCCCCCAAAGATAGCGTAGGCCAGCAACGCGGCGGGCACGGTATATAGCCCAACGATGGGATCCACACCTACAAGCCCAGCGTAGGCCAACGCGGTGGGAATGAGCACTGCCGATACGGCGGCGGCGGACAACAGGTCTGGCACCAACCAAGCCAGCTGATAATTGAGTAACCACTCAGCGATTGCGATCCGACTTCTCACTAGATGGTCTCCGTTATCGTTGGGTCGATAAGCCCTACAACTACACAACCGCCATGCTCAGCGGAATTTTCCGTTCCACTGCGCCTGGTTGCTATCTAGAGCAGCCTCAGCTCGTCCCTTGAGGGGCCTCGTTGCTGCTGTAAGACATATGGTGAGTGGCGGAACAAAATAACGCCTGCCTCAGCTGCAAAGGCGACCCGCGCACTCCCCGCTCGTCAGCGTCGGCTGAGAGTTTACCAGCGTCAGTCCTGTCGGAAAGATCAGTCACCGGCCGACGTGCCTTGGCTGCCCTGCCAGGGCCATCGCCCGTTCAGCTCCACCTCGAGCGCGAAGCTCAAGAAGGTCCGGATTATCACGAGCCCGCCCAGTAGGCCGAGTGACTCCAAGGTCTTCTCAACGGCGACCGTTTCGAGGATATCGGCGGCGATCAGGAATTCCAGTGTCAGCAGCAGGGTGCGGCCAATATTGCGACGATAAGCGAGGTAAGCTTTTGCCCCCTGTTTCTGAGCGATTCCATAAAGATACTGCGCCGTCGAAACCATGAGCCCGACTAACAATATCAGCATGCCTACGGCCTCGACGACGAAGACCACGTCCGCGAAGAAATCCTGCATTTACACCTCGTATCATGATAGTGCGGCCTGCGATGCGCGATCGCAATCCGCACAGTGTTGCATGATCAAAGTTGCAGGCAAGAGGGAAAATGGCTGAATTGAGCGAGACGGAGGGCAGATGGCGGATGCTCATCGTGGCCGCCGTCGCGCTGGCCTACCCGCTAGGACAGACCGGCTTCGAGCTTGGCGCTTATGGCGAGTTGTCGTTCGAGCATAAGTTCGTTGCCTGGACTGCCGTTACCGCGACACTGATCGTCTTCGCCGTGCTGCCCAGGCAGTTCGTGCCGGTGCCCCGCTGGCAATTGTGGATTCTCGCGATCCCGTCACTCTGGATGCTCGGCCGCTTCGCCATCGGCGTTTCCAGCCCTGGCGCTCTTGTACACCCATTGATTTTCGCCGTGGGCATTGTGAGCTTCGTGATCTGTTTCCCGTATGCGATTTACCTGATCGTCCGCGTCGCGAATCCGGGTTTGACGGATATTCGGGGTTTCCGCCCGTGGTCGATGCTGGCGGCAATTGCCGTCATTTTTTTCGTTCTGGGTTTTCTCGTCGGAACCTGGAATGAGTTCTTTATTACCTGTCAGGATGCGCGGATCGGACGGATGGAGGTGCCAGAGTATTGTCTGGGCGGCGCCGAGGGACAGGGTTCGCGATGAACTCGAAATCGAGCGAATTGCAGGATCCCAGCCCAGCGTGCCGTCCTCGCACCGTAGGGTGTTTCCTTGAATTTCCGTTGCTTCCGAGTTACTTCCTTTAGCCGAATTCAACGCCGGACAAATACACAATCATGACGTCCAAGACCCAGAACCCTGAGCAAGTCGACGCTGTACATCCGGCGCTTCAAAAGCCGCCACATCCCAACATGATCTGGATTCCCGGCGGCACTTTCCAGATGGGGTCGAATGATCACTATCCGGAGGAAGCGCCGGTGCACAGTGTGACGGTGGACGGCTTTTGGATGGACAAATACCCGGTGACGAACGCCCGGTTTGGCCTCTTCGTGCGGGCAACTGGCTATGTGACGCTCGCCGAGCGCCGGCCCGATCCCGCGCAGTATCCCGGGGCGCCGCCGGAGAATTTGGTGCCCGGTTCCCTGGTGTTCCGAAAGACCAACGGGCCGGTTGACCTGAGATACATCGACCAGTGGTGGGCGTGGACGCCACGCGCCTGCTGGCGGCGTCCAGAGGGTCCCGGCACTCACATCAGAAAGCGCACCAACCATCCGGTGGTCCACATTGCCTATGAGGATGCGGTGGCTTACGCCGAATGGGCCGGCAAAGCGCTACCCGCGGAGGCAGAGTGGGAATTTGCCGCCCGTGGCGGGCTCGGCGGCGCGGCTTTTACCTGGGGTGACGAGCACACGCCAAAAGGCAAACCCATGGCCAACACTTGGCAGGGCGAGTTCCCGTGGCAGAACCTGGTGACCGACGGCTTCGAGGATACCTCGCCGGTGGGCTCGTTCCCTGGCAATGGCTATGGATTGTGCGACATGGCGGGCAACGTCTGGGACTGGACTGCCGACTGGTGGACGGAAGACCACCCGGCAGACGCAGATAAGCCGTGTTGCATACCCCAAAACCCGCGTGGCGGAAAAATCAAACAGAGCTACGATTCCGCCGCGCCCGATTGGCCCATTCCGCGTAAAGTTGTCAAAGGCGGTTCCTACCTGTGTGCGCCTAATTATTGTCTGCGTTACCGCCCGGCCGCCCGCCGGCCACAAATGATCGACACCGGCACGACGCATATCGGCTTTCGCTGTATCGTTCGCACAACCAGCAGCGCCAGTACGGACTGAACGCGAGAGCAGCGCCTGCCCGAGCGCTGCATGGCTTGCCGCGGCGTTGTCACGGCGGACTTGCTGTTGTGCAAGATGCGGTCGTCCCGCGTCCATCTGCAGGCACCAACCGGATCAACGATATGGGGCTGCTCACTCCCGCATCCGTGGACTTCCGCTTAACCTCAGAAAACGTCCGCCCACCAAATTGGCACAATATCGCTCCGGCCGGTGGCACAATATCACGCCTGAAATGATAGCTAGTTTTGAACTGCTCCAAAGTGATGGTGCGTGTGCCTGATTAATCTCAATCGGCTCATCAATCTGGTCGTAGTGTTCAAAAAGGAAGTGAAAAATGGCGGATAAGAAACCGAATATTCTAATTTTGTGGGGAGACGATATTGGCTGGTGGAACATCAGCTACAATAATCGTGGTCAAATGGGATACAGAACCCCTAATATTGATAGAGTTGCAAATGAGGGTGCCGCTTTCACCGACTACTATGGTCAACAAAGCTGTACCGCTGGGCGGGCGGCGTTCATAACAGGTCAAAATCCCATTCGTACAGGGCTGACAAAAGTTGGCATGCCCGGTGCCGACCTGGGCATGCCGGCTGAAGATCCAACGATTGCCGAATTACTGAAACCCCTAGGTTACGCGACCGGGCAATTCGGCAAAAATCACTTTGGCGACAAGGATGAAATGTTGCCGACAATGCATGGCTTCGATGAATTTATCGGCAACCTCTATCATCTGAACGCGGAAGAAGAGCCCGAAGATCCAGACTATCCGAAGGATCCGGGGTTTAGGGAGAAATATGGACCGCGTGGCGTCTTGCACTGCTGGGCGGACGGAAAAGGCGGGCAGAAGATTGAGGATACCGGACCGCTCACCAAAAAGCGGATGGAAACCGTTGACGAGGAGATTGTTGAGCACGCCCTGCGTTTTATTGACGAGGCGCACAAGAACGATACGCCCTTCTTCGTTTGGTTCAATACGACGGGCATGCACTTCCGCACCCACCGCCCGGAAAAGCACGCAGGCAAGAGCGGGCAGGGTGTCTACAATGACATGATGGTTGTCCATGATGAGCACATCGGCACCATGCTTGATAAACTTGATGAGCTTGGTATCGCCGATGACACGATTGTCATGTATTCCACCGACAACGGCGTGCATTTCAACACATGGCCGGATGCGGGCATCACCCCCTTCAGGTCAGAAAAGAACACCAATTGGGAAGGTGGCTGGCGTGTGCCGGCGTTCGTGCGCTGGCCTGGAAAGATCAAGCCAGGCACCGTTCTCAATGACATTGTCTCTCACCAGGATTGGCTGCCGACACTCCTCGCCGCTGCCGGCGAGCCTGACATCAAGGAAAAACTCCTCAAGGGCCACAGGGCCGGTGACAAGACATTCAATGTCCACATCGATGGCTTTAATATGTTGCCCTACTTCACCGGTGAGACGGATAAAGGGCCCAGGGAAACCATGTTCTATATTGGCGATGACGGCGATATTCTCGCTATCCGACATAAGGACTGGAAACTCGTCTTGATGGAGCAGCGAGCCAAAACCCTGCAATGTTGGGCCGAGCCTTTCGTGGCGCTCCGACTGCCAAAGATGTTCAATTTGAGACGCGACCCGTTCGAGCGAGCGGACGAAAACTCAAACACCTACTGGGATTTTGTGATTTCTCATGCCTATCTGCTTTACGGCATGCAAGGGTTGGTGGAAGAACAAATCGAGTCATTCATAAAGTACCCGCCGCGACAAAAGCCGGCATCGTTCAACCTGGATACCGTGTTGAAACAGCTCGAAGACGCGGGTGGGGGTGCCCACCATTAGTCGCTAAGTTCCGAACGATACTTGGCGCCGCCGCGTCCTGCCATGTCATCAGGGCGCGGCGACCCCGTTTAGGGGCCGAACGACTTTTGCCAACGGTTGATATCAGTCGGTTATGGACGACGAACTCTGTGGCTTGGATTGAATGAAGCACCACAGGAAGCGCGTGTGGATCAAGAAGTGTTGCGCGAGTTTATCAGCGTCATCCCTACCCACCGCCGGTCGCCGATTGTCCCTTGCGTGACACTGCCTTGAGCATCACAACTTCCTCCGAGCCAAGCTTCTTGCGCGGAATAGGCAATCACTCCCTGCAGTCTCACTACCACAAAGTGGAGCCCTGCCGTGCTTCTTCAATCAACCCAGGTCAGGCGCATGACATTTCCTTTCAATCAAGACGGTTTTGTTCGGTTTCCTGACAAAACCAGTAAGGAGGCAGGACGATGAGCAACGAATCGACCGGGAAAATCACTACGACCGAGCTCGCTGGGCAGCGTACGGACATGGCGGGCGACCGCACCCGCTGGGCAGCCGATCGAACCTTGTGGGCGGCCGACCGCACATTCATCGCATGGCTTCGCACGGCGATCTCCATGATCGGCTTCGGCATCGGCATCGGCAAGGCAGGTGACGCCCTGGAGAGTCAGGAAATCTACCTCGACGCATACCACGGCATGCAAGCCGTGGGCCTGGCATTTGTCTCGCTCGGTGTGCTCGGGCTGCTTGGCGCCTTGATCCAGGACATGCGGATCGGGAGACGGCTGGCAAGTCAGGGCTACGGCCGCGTCGAGCCAACGCCGCTGGGCCAGGTGATGGGGTTCCTGGTGCTCGCGGTCGGGGTCCTGGGCGGCGTTATCATCTTCCTCTGAGCCGCCTTGCAAGCCGAGCTACTGCAAACGAATGCCGAAAGCCACGAGACAGGTGACGTCTGTTGCCACAGTTCAGGCTCAGTAAGGAAATTGTCGAGGGGTCCGAATGTCGATTCGCCAGGTTGGAACAATGATCGGCCGGCCGTGCTTATGGCCATCCTTGCGCGGCGATCGCCCTCATTCTGAAGTGATCAAGACCGAAAAATACGCAACCACAAAGAGCCGAATTTCGCCCATTTAGGCTTGTACGTTGGCGGTTGTCACTCTGCCGCGAGCAATTTTTCGATACCGCGCTTCACCAATTCCTTCGTCGGCTCTGATGCATTGAGTATTTCGTCTATCCGATAGAAATCGAGGGCCCCAAACGCGGACACGTTCGGACGAATTAGCAGGTCAGGTGTCTCGCGCTTGAGCTTTTCTGCCACCAACGAATGCAACGTGATCTGAAAAGCGCCAATCCATGTGTCTAGCGGACCGGGAACCGTGCCATCACCCGGACTTTGACTGGCGGTCACATCAACGGCGACGGTATAGCGAGATGCATCACGCAACATCAAATGGCGTCGGATTAACAAAGCCGCCGTCGATGAGCACACGTCCCTTTAGCTTTACCGGAGTCAACAGAACAGGCAATGCCGATGACGCAGCAATCGCCGGCAGAAGGGGGCCATCGCTGATAACCACCTGGCTTTGAGCATGGAAATCTGTAGCGACTATCCGGAGCGGGATGGGAAGCTCTGCAAACGTATTTGGCAGCACGTCCGGAAGCACGGCTTCGAAGAGACTTCTTGAATCAATGATTGCGGGATTGGAGAACGAAAGCAATGATGACCAGGTACTCGATCCGCCGGTAAACAATCGCTTGAAGAGTGACCTGCGTTTTTCGAAGAGATCGATTGAATAGGCCCTTATTTCCTTGCCGGTCATGCCGCTGGCATACAATCCGCCGATGATGGCGCCCATTGATGTGCCGGCGATCACCTGCAATTCAATGCCGAGATCGTCGAATGCTTCAATGACCGGGATATGCGCTAGTGCTTTGGCCGCACCTCCGCCAAGCGCCAGACTAAAGGACTCCCCTGGCAGTGGAGTCGATGACTTTTTTCCTAAACCTTTGGGCCCGGTTCCGCCGATGCAACAGCTCCTGTTGTAGGAATCAAGGATAAAGTAGCGCATCCGGCCGCGGCCTTAAAAAAGTGTCTTCTATGGATCATTTGATCTCGGCCCTTGTCTGTGAAACTGACGAATGCTTTGCACGCCTGAAATCTGGGGAGGCCTCCGCAATTTCAATATTCGACGCAGCCAGTATCGGCTCGACGAATACCCTACCCGTAATTTATACGAAAGCATTCGGTGTCACCCAGTCGCCGTGCTGAATTATTCAAACTCCGGCCCTCACCACAAAGGCCGGGTTGCCAATCAGGTTATGGGACTTGCGAAGACGATAGACCGACGTCTCTGACATAAAGCGGTTTTTGGTGTCGGAAAACCGGACAGCCAGTTCCCGCCGACTTGTCAAGGACCATCCGCACGATCCGGTTCCTCACCTAATCAGGAATCCGATCCCACACTCGGCCAGGTCGTGAGATACGGTCCCCAATGCCTCCGGTCCGCCACACAGATAGCGATCGTACAATCGATGGAATGTGGCACGCGCAATATCGAATTGCGCCAGTGTGCGCTTAACGGGCAGATGCGACTGTTCGACGAGTCGAATGACCAAGGTCTCGAATTTCGATCAAAGTGCCCGATTTAGATTATGGAATTTACGGCGCTCGGCGTTTATCATACCCGCCATAAACACCGAAGCATTTGGGGGCGCCCGACGGCGTCGTAACGGAGGATTTTCAATGCCACTCTTGCATGTGTTTGAATCGATTTTCATGGTTTTCCTGATGGTTGCCTGGATTTGGGTGATCATCGGCGTGGTCGGCGATGTGTTTGCCAGCGATGATTTGAGCGGCGTCGCCAAGGGCGTCTGGGTGTTGTTGGTCATCATCGTTCCCTGGCTGGGCGTCTTGGCGTATCTGATTGCCCGAGGCGAGGGCATGCGCGAGCGGCGCGCACAGGCGAATTCGAGACACAAAAAGCCGGCTGCTCGGGTAATACTCTTGCTCTGACGCACCAAGGCAAACAAATGGGAATTGCGCCCACGGGCATGAAGCCAGCGCGTGGGGGACACATCAACGTTGGACGGATATGCCGACATACCA
>PVMK01184462.1_pt1 | contig 10295 bp, 13 predicted proteins | sample 1853481 | NCBI WGS metagenome assembly PVMK01 (sample SAMN08533507, study PRJNA380276) | Marine sediment metagenome, whole genome shotgun sequencing project. | reverse complement strand
TTTTTCAATTCCATAATTTTTTGTAAAGTTTGATAACTTTACAATGTTTTCTGCTGAAACTTTATCTGCGGAAGGAACAAAGTGATCTTCTGCTACCCAAACTTTGGTAGGATCCCATAATTTATCAACTGAAATTCCTTGATTCTTTAGTTTTTCAAAGACCTTGATGACGCCGGGTCCCGATACATCATGTAGCATTACCTTGTCAACATCGGCAAAAATTACATCATCAGGAGAGACGCTCGATTTTCCAGATGCGCGTGCAAGAATCTTCTCAACAATATTCATAAACAAAAAAGCTTGTTCTACAGATTAAAAGCTTTTCAGAACAATAAAAAAGAAAAGAGTACTCAGAATATTGTGCAACTAACAGTTTTACCACTTTTAGCAGAGAGGATGGAAGGAAAATTTGATGTTTTTGAGATATTATTGGAAACCTTAGAAAAAAATAATACAAAATTGCAAGATGGAGATGTTTTAGTAATTTCAACAAAATACATCTCAAATTCACAGGGAAGAATTATTGAACTTGAAAAAATCAAAACCTCAGATGAAGGTATAGAAATATCAAAAAAGTTTCAATTAAAACCTGAAATTGCTGAAATCATTATCAGAGAATCTGATAAAATTTTTGGCGGTATCGGAGGATTTGTAATTACATCGTCAGATAATATAATGGCACCAAATGCAGGAATTGATAAATCTAATGTAAAAAAAGGCAGAGTGGTTCTATATCCAACAAACCCATATCTTATTGCAGAACAGATTCGTAGAAAAATTTTCTTAAAATCATCCATTCATGTTGGAATAATCCTAGTAGACAGTAGATTAATGCCAGCAAGAATTGGGACATCAGGAGTTGCAGTAGCATGTGCTGGAATTGAACCAGTTTTAGATATGAGAGCAAAAAAAGATCTTGATGGTAATCCATTAAAAGTAACATTTCAAGCAGTAGTTGATAATCTAGCAACAATTGCAAATCATAAGATGGGCGAAGGTGCAGAGTCAAAACCATTTGCCATAGTTAGAAATTCAGATGCAAAACTTACTGATAGAAAAATTAATTCTTCAGAAATGGCAATATCTCCAGATCAATGTGTGTACGTAAGAGGATTATCAAATCCTGCAATGAATTAGGGATCTAGTTAATTCGACTTTAAATAGAGGATTTTACTGGAACAAAATAATGGAATATCTTACTACATATCCAAAAACAATTTCATTTCTTGATGGATTAAAACACAAAATGGATGTAGATAGTAAAAATGGAATTGAGCAACTTCACATTGTTGTAAAGAAAAGTTTTGAAGAATTGATGAAAATTTTTGCAGAAGAAGGATTTACCAAAGTAAAATTTGAGCACAAGCAACCAGAACAAATTGGAAGTGGGATTAATCTAAAATTAAAAAAACCATGGGAGATGCACATTAGAATGGTAGATCTCAAAAAAGGATTAATTGGAATTCATGCAGAAGTAGAAGTATCAAGAGATTATCTTCAACATCTTTTCTCTCAAAGAACTCCAGTAGTTTATGAAGTAGAAGAGATTCTAAAAAAATATCATGTAGATTATAGCATTTGGCATGATAAAATCAAGAAAAATGTTCATTCAATTGTAGATAATTACAAAGTTAAACTTGCATCGCCAAGTATTCCAGTAATTGCATGGAAACCAATGTTATTTGTAATTGGAACAATTGTTGCTATGTATGGTTGGAAATTTTTTGATACAATCTGGTAGTTTAAACTCCAAGAGTTTCAGCTTTAGTCAATTCTAAAAATACCTTATCTCCAACTGCAAGACCCATGTCTTTGTATTCATGCATTTCAAGTTTTAATTGAGTAGTACCTCCTTGCATTCCCATGCCTCCGCCCCCACCAGCAAACATCTTGTTTAGATCTTTCATCATATCATTCATGTTTGTAAATCCCATGACCTTTGGGCTACCAAAAGGAGTTTGTGGGATTTTGAGTTCCTTCTTTAAGATCTTTAATTGAGGATAATGAGACAATAACATATGGTGCCCCATCAGGTGCTGCATCAATGCTTTTTACCACAAATTCTTTCTTCATATCTGAAATTAATTACTCTCTACATATAATTTTAATTTTAAGGTGAATTTACCCCAATATCACCAAGTTTGAAGCTTTAATTACAATTTTTAAGATTTTAAATTATTGCCAGAATATTTGGAGACCACATTACAGTATTATGGAATTTCACCATGGGAAATTGAAGTCATATATGAATTTCTAAATTCTCATTTTACAGTCATTCAAGATGAAATTGAACCAAATGATGAGAATTTTGTGAGTTTTTTAGATATGGAAATTCCTCTTCCATTTAATGATGCATTTTTCCAATGGTTTACTTTTAGACGCTGGGAAAAAGTCAAAGCAATTTTCAAAGAGATGAAGCGAAGAAGAGGTAGTGGTAACGCTTTAAAAATTAAAATAAATTTTTCTGGAAACCCAAAAATTATTTTCATTATTGATACTGCAGATAGGGAATTGTTCAATAATGCTGTAGAAAAAATTGATTTTGTTTTAGAATTATTACCATATCATCTAGATCCTAAAAAAATACCAGTAGGAGTTTCAGAAATTACGTACAAGTTTGATTCAAAATCAATCAGATGGCGTCCAAACATAACATCACCTGAAAATAAGAAATATACTTTCATGGAAGATTCTTGGAAAACAATTAAATGAGATCTTTCTGTAAAGGCTCTAATAATTTATGAAGTTCTTTGTATTTTAATTCGATAAATTTTAAAGCATTGTCTAATTTCTTTGCTTTTCCATACTTGTAACGAATTAGTTCACGATGATGCCAGAATTTTTTTCCTTCATCAACTGAGAGAGTTATAAAATAATCTGTTCCTATCAAATTGTCAGGAAGTTTTATGTCATAAGGAAATAACATCTCTACAATAAACCACTCATCTCCATCAGGATAATCAGAACCAGTCTCTACATCAAAAAATAGATGAAGCAAATCAGACTGCATTAGACCATCATCATTTATGGATGGATGTTTTACTGGCGATTTTTTAAAATCCAGATTTACTAGCTGTGGTTCAAAGAAACCCTTGATAATTGATTTTCTAAATATTTTATTTGCTTCACTAATATTCAAATGCAAAGTAATATGCTACAAAACTTGCCTATAACTTCTTAGGTTCGAAACTAGAGTTATACTTCTAGAGAATCTAATATTTTTGAAATATCAGTATTAGAGTAACCATTTTTGGAGATATTTTGTTGTGCAGGTGGATTTTCCAAATAATTTGGAATTTTATCTTGCAATCTCACATTATAATGAGAAACAGTATCATTTTTGTAAAATACACCTATTGGAATGCTGTTTCCCCATTCAAGTGATTTAATGAGGGATTGAGATAGTTTTTCATTAATTTCTACTTCTGAATCAAAATGAACTACTGGATCAAATCCTCTTTCTTCTAGTTTATAGATTCTAGAATGTCTTTTTTGTGCCTCGTCAACTAAATCAGTTCCCGCATACCAATCCCTTGTATTGATATCATTATACGTAGGACATGGTTGTAAAACATCCAAAAATGACAGTCCTTTGTGTTTGACTGCCTGAATTATCAAGTCTTTAAGATGTCTAACATCATAAGAATAACCACGTGCAACAAATGTAAAACCACTTGCAACAGCCAAACCAATTGGGTTAACATTATAATTTGTATTTGGAGATGGTAATGATTTTGTCTGCTCTCCAAGTCTCAGGGTAGGTGATGCTTGTCCCTTTGTTAATCCATAAACACCATTATCAAAAATTATGTATGTCATGTCTACATTTCGTCTGCCAGCTGCAACAAAATGACCAGCGCCAATTCCTAAACCGTCACCATCACCACCCACGGCAACAACTGTCATCTCAGGATTTGCAATCTTGGCACCTTGTGCAAATGTCAAAACTCGTCCATGTAATGTATGAACACCATAAGTGTTGATAAAATGTGAAGTTTTACCAGAACATCCAATTCCAGAAAACATCACAGTCTTGTCTCTTTGTACACCCATCTCAGCTAATGCCATTTGAATAGCGTTAACAATTCCAAAGTCTCCACATCCAGCACACCAATCATTGTGTACGTCAGTTCTGAAATCAGCCAGTTTAAGCGCCATGCATTAGAACCTCCCGTTTGTTTGCTTTGTTCTGAATAATTTTTTTAAGAGAATCATAAATTTCAGTACTAGTCATTACTCTTCCGGTATATTTTAAGATAAAATAATCAATATCACGCTGGATATTTTGTGTGAATAGTTTTCCTAGCTGTGCAGAATAATTTGCCTCAATATCAATTAAGGTCTTGGCATCTTTTAGCAAGAAATTCACATAATCAGTTGGGAATGGATGTAGTAGTTTTAGTTGAACATATCCAATTGATATTCCTTCTTTTTTGAGCATTTCTAATGCATCAATGATAGGACCCTTTGCAGACCCCCATGAGATTATAGTATAATCTTCAACACCAAAAGATACAGCTTGCTCTGAATCAGGGATCTTTTTGAGAATCAAATCAAGGCGAGACATTCTTTTGTCCATCATCTTTACACGTAAAACTGGATCTTCTGAGATATGACCAGTTTCATCAGACTCATCACCAGTATTCCAAAAGATTCCATTATCAATTCCTAATCTAGAACGAGGAGATATGCCATCATCAGTAAACTCAAATCGCCTATAGCCATCATTGACTTTCTCTAAGAGTTTACCTCTATCAATTGAGATTTTTTGAGGATCAAATCTTTTACAGGTAATAACTGAACTTGCAAGGAATTTATCCATCATGTGAATTACTGGAACTTGAAAAGTATCTGCATAATTAAAGCAGTTACCAGTATCATAGAAACTCTCCTCAATATCACCAGAAGCATAAACAATCTTGGGAAAGTCTCCATGTCCAGCATATACCGAAAAAAGTAAATCATCTTGACCATGTCTTGTTGGAAGACCAGTAGATGGTCCACTCCTTTGATAGTTAGTTATTACGATAGGTACTTCATTGATTCCAGCCCAACCCAACATTTCAGTCATTAATGCAAATCCAGGACCAGATGTACACGTTGCAGAACGTGTTCCAGTTAATGCCCCCCCAATAGTCATTCCCATTGAACATATTTCATCTTCAGTTTGAATAACTACAGTAGAGCCAGGTCTGTCATCAATTATTTCTAAAAGTTCATTTGTTTCTAGATATACTGATTCATCAGAAGCTGGAGTGATAGGATAGTAAGGTTGGAATCTACAACCACATGCCATCTTACCTAATGCGGTTCCCATATGTCCTTGAACCAAAAGAGTTCCAGATTCTTTTTCTGTACCAGACAACTCATGGTTAAAACTTTCAAATTTTGCAGTAGCATAATTATATGAATAATTTGCGGCTTGTCGATTTATTTTTGCAATTTCTGGTTTTTTTGAAAAAATTGTATCTATTGTTTTGTGTAAGGAATCAGTTGGCATCTTTACTAATCCCAAAGACAAAGATACACCAATCACATTATACATTCTAACTAATCCTTTTAGACGAGGGTTTTCAGTTTCTTCAGCAAGACTGGTAAGAATAGACTTGAAAGAAACGGGAAACAGTAATACTCCTTTCTCTTTTGCAATCTCTAAAACTCCTGGAATTGTAAATGGTTTATTTTTTGATTCTAAATCTTTGTGTAATCTTTCTTTAAATGGTGCATCAAGAGTATGGACATCATCTGTTTTTATTTTTTCTAGATCAGAGTCATAGATTATGCCACCACCAGAAATTACTTCATCAAAATGACGAAAAATTGTTTCAGCATCAAATGATACCATCAAGTTTACATCATTCACAGTTGAATGAATTTTCTGATCAGAAATTCTTAATGTAAAATAACTATGTTCTCCTTTGATATTTGAATAAAATTCTCTTTTTCCAAATACCTGATAGCCCATCTCAGCACATACTCGAGAAAAGATGTTTGCACCAGATTCTACTCCACTTCCTTGTGGACCTCCAATTAACCACGTAAAATCAACAAAACTCATAGTAAGTCACCTTTGTTTTGAATAGTAATAATCTGTTTTACCAATTTAATCAACCTCCGGTTGCTGCATCAAACAATGCACATTCACATTTGTCACGTTCTCCACAATAAGGACAAACACAAACACATTTTTCTATTGAATTTGCACATTCTACACAAATGGCGAATTCTTCTTCTTCATTAACTTCAGAAGACATAATGAATTTACAAAGAAATCGTATAAATGGTTTAAGACAAATCCCAAGATTGATGAAAAAAAAAGTGTTTCTTACAAGAATTTTACATGATTTTGCATTAAAGGAATTAAAAAAAAGATACCAAATTGAAATTCATTCTGGAAAAATTCCTATCCCTCAAGCTAAGTTACGATCAAAAATTAAAGAGATAGATGGACTGATATGTTTTCCATATGACAAAATCAATAAAACAGTAATTGATTTGGCTAAGAATCTAAAAGTGATTAGTACCTACAGTGTTGGTTTTGATCATATTGATATTCAATATGCCAAAAAAAAGAAAATTCGTGTGGGTTACACTCCAGAAGTATTAACAGATGCAACAGCTGATCTGACGTTCTCATTATTACTTGACATACTAAGAAGAGTTTCAGAAGGAGACAGAATAATTCGTGATGGAGAATGGAGAGTAATCTATGGAGCACATGATTATGTAGGATTGGATCTGCAAGGGAAAACTTTAGGTATTTTAGGTTTAGGTAGAATTGGAGAAACACTTGCCAAAAGAGCAAAGGCATTTGATATGAAGTTGATATATCATAACAGAAAACATGTTTCTAAAACCAAAGAGAAAAAATTAGGAGTAAAATATGTCTCGTTTGAAAAACTAATCACTCAAAGTGATATCATTTCAATTCATGTACCCCACACAAAAGAAACAGATCAGATGTTTAATATGAAAATTTTCAAAAAAATGAAAAAATCTGCATTTTTGATAAATACATCTAGAGGAAAGATAGTCAACGAAAAAGAATTGATAATTGCATTAAAGAGAAAAATTATTGCAGGTGCAGGATTAGATGTCTTTGAGACAGAACCAATTAGTAAAAAACACGCACTAGTAAAATTACAAAATGTGGTGTTAGCACCACACATAGGTAGTTCAACAAAAGAAACCAGAATCAAAATGGCAGAAATTACTGTAAAAAATCTAAATCTTGGAATGAATGGAAAAAAACCGATCTATTCAGTAGGATATTGATTTTTACGCATAAGTTACAATCAAAAAAATGTTGAGTTTTTATATCTAAATAATAAAACAGTGTTAGATTGAAAAAATTCAAACATACTAACGAAGAATTAGAATTAGCTAAACTACAAACTGAAAAAGATAAGAAGAAAAAAGAATTAGAAGAATAATTTTTCTACTTGTCTTTTTCAGACAAGTTTTTTTTTAAAATTGAATTTTAGAAGAATATTTTTGATTCAAGTTGTCATATATTTTTTTTCTTTTAGAAATTAATGTTTTAGACTCATCATACATTTTTGTAAAAAATGCTGCTAAAACACGCTCTCCATTATTATTAAAGAATCTTACACTAAAACTAGTACGCTCAGGTTTTTCTTCCCGTACAAACTCTGCTGATTTTATCAATTCTGAATTAATATGCATATGTGCTGGCCCATCATTATCACCAATAGTTATCCACTTTTCTTTTTGTCGTATACTAAGAGAATTACTTCTAATCTCACTGACAGCACCATCATTTTTTATTATAAGTAAAATATCATCAATTCTAACCAAGTCAGACAATATCTCTAAAAGCAATAAGGATTCTTGAAATTAAAATTATATCAATTTTTAGAATTATTTCATATCAATTTGGACAAAATCGTCTACATCACCATGAACACAATCAGTTCCAACTGTTTTTACAGGTGAAAAGTTAATTTTACCATCATGAATTTTTCCTTCATTTTGAAGAATACCAATTTTACCAGATACAATTTGTTTATGTTTTTCACATGCTACCCCAACCATGAATTCATCTTTCTCAGAAATAATAGACACAATAAATTCTGGCGGATTAACACATTGTTTTCCTTTTTCTATTACTGAACACCTGTCAGGAAGCATAATCCAATTTTGATTGTTATGGAATATTAAGCTTAATTTGAAGAAATTTAAGTTTGAAAATTAGAAAAGACTAGTAATTTCTTCGAAATTCCAAAATGATTCTTTTGGTTTTTGAGAATAATCTAAGAATCCTTTATCTTGTAATTTTTTTATAATATATGCAGAGTATGCTGGAGCACCAGTAGCTCCTGGAGAATTATAATTTACAATATGAAATGAATTTTTGCCAACAAGTTCTAAAATCTCTTTAACAAATTCACCCTTGGAGGAAACAACTGGCGTTCGTATTCCTGCAGTACCATGTTTTGTGAAATATTCAGGCTTGATTTTTGGAATAAATTGTTGTACTCTATTAACCATAGCAGTTTTTGAAACAGAGCTAAGAAATTCTTTAGAAATCATTGATAGAAAACTTCTATTTGTTATAAGACGTCTCACATTTCCTCCAAATATTTCAAGGATTTTAGAAACTGTGACATTTAATTCACCAGCATATCCTTCATAAGTTTCAGGAGTTGCTACAGGTACCGCATTTGGCCCAATCTCAGTTGTTCCATTAGATCTTTTAATCCAATGAGGATCTAAAAATGGAAATTCAGAAAATCTTGCCACAGTGTAAATGTTTGTTTTAACTAAATCGGCATAGGATTGATCACATATCCAATATTCCCCTCTAAAATGAAGGTCATCATATTCTTTTGCAAGATTAAATTTTTTGGCAATATCTAATGAATTACCACCAGAGCAATTTATCAAAAATTTTGCAGTTAAAGTAGAATTATCAGAGAAAGAAAGTTGTACATCTGAATGGTCACTAGTGTCTATTACTTCTTTGTTAAACAAAAATTTGGTTCCATTTTTTTCAGATTCTTTTTGTAACTCTTTAGTAAAAATTCCCATAATCTGTGGAAACATCCCTTGAACAAAAAAGACCTGAATAAGCATGTAAATTTGATTCTTTTTTTATAAGGTCTTTTGAATCAAGCAATTCAACTTGTTGTTCAGGGATGCCATTTTGTGCAGACCATTTCATGTATTTCTCTAAAGTTGTATGTTGTTGTTCATCAGAGGCTACCTCAATTGTTCCAACTTCAAACCACGGTAGAGATTTCTTCTTTGCCAAAATTTCCCATAAATCATGAGAAACTAAAGATGAAACTGCAGATGTTTTTCTTTTTTTAGGATCTAGATAAAAGGAGAATGAACCACGCCTGTATTTCTACTACTCGTGTGTTGTGCCACACCACTTTCTTTTTCAATTACACATACATTGAGATCATAAAGTGTAGATAGCCAATATGAAATTGTTGTACCTAAAATTCCTGCACCAATAATTGCAATATCAAATTTTTCCAACATAAAATTTAAGCTCTTTTAGGATTTAATTTATTGTATAGTATTAGTCAGTATGATTTTTCTTCATTTGACGATAAGTGTCAATAAACCCGTGAGATATCAGCATCATAAGGAGATAATGCCTTATGGCTTCTGGCAAATTGTACCAAGGAATTGTTGGATACATGTGGTGAATGTAGTGATATCCACCATTATGATGAAATAGATTTTTAAAAATCCAAGATCAGATCTGGCACCGGACTTTGTGTTATAATGCTCAGTGACTTCTGCCCAATAAAAGAAACTTGCATAAGACGACAAGAATGGAACAAACCAATACAACGCCAAAGATGTAAGACATCAAAATACCAGAAAATAGAAACAACAGGTATCCAAAATATTGCAAACTTTATGGAGCTTTTTAGAGGATTTAATTGAATGGCAAATCTAAGATAAAAAAGTCCAGCATACCCAATGATTGGTTTAATGAACCACATCCAGAAAAGATTCTTTTTAGGATTGTTTAGCCCATGTGCTTCATAATCTCGAACAATATGATCTGCTTCTGTGTTCATTTTGTAATGATGGTCTAGATGTTCAGTTCGATATTGATTCATATCTACAAAAAATGGTACTGCATAAACCCATTCTAGATAATCATTTAGTTTTTTTGTTTTAAATAAATTGAAATGAGACGCTTCATGAAATAGTGATTCACCAATTGCATATTGGAATGCACCATTTTTTTGTAGATATGAATCAATATAGAAAAGAACACTTAAGTGTTCTTTTCTATATTGATTCATATC
>PVMK01144591.1_pt1 | contig 10295 bp, 9 predicted proteins | sample 1853481 | NCBI WGS metagenome assembly PVMK01 (sample SAMN08533507, study PRJNA380276) | Marine sediment metagenome, whole genome shotgun sequencing project. | reverse complement strand
TTTGCTCAGTCTTTTTTAAAATAGACAGAATACATTACTTCGACATTCGACATTCATTATTCGATATTCTCTTTTCTATAGTTTCTTTTTCGATTTGACCGGCCGTTTTTTTGGCCGGCGGCTGGGCTGACACCTGAAACCCGAGTGGCAGTGTCCAATTACTTTGCAAATGTGGGATAAATCAATATTTATAACCACTTAAACAATCAACTAATCACCCGGTATACTATATCTGTGGTTGTAAACTGTCAACAATTTATGATTTCGCTCATCCTGTGTCAAGCGCTGTTGTCGTGGGAGTTCACCGCAGCAATCTCTCTGTAAAAGTATGGTGCCAAGCCTTCAATGGTGAATAAGTTTTGACATTGACAGCTTTCTCACATCGCCGGGGAAGCAATTAAATGTTCACGGGTTTAGCCGGTAAACTAGTTATGATTCAAATTTAATGGGTATGATCCATATTTTTTAACCGCATTGGTCATCGCATAGACATTTTCGATTTTGCAGAAACCGGTGATGCTGTTTGCAGTAGCACATATATATCCTCCACCGTCAGCGGCATCCCGGATACGCTGTTTAACTTCGGCTTCAACTTCCTCCACTGTACCGTAGGGCAGCGTTTGTACCAGATCGATATTGCCCCACAAACAAATCTGATCGCCCCATTTTTCCTTGGCAACTTTCAAGTCCATACAGGGCGGTTCAAAGGGGTTGACGCAATTCATGCCCAGGGTCAGTAAATCCTCCATCACGATCGTCAGGTTGCCGTCGCTGTGAAAGGCCCAGGGAATCTTGATGGCATCGGCAACGACTTTCATTTTCGGCAAAAAAACCTCCCGGAAAACCTGGGGAGATACCAAAGGGCCTTCTTTGTAAGCCATGTCACTGTAAGCTACAATGAAATCAATGCCCAACTGCTGTATTTTTTCAATAATGACTAGATTCCACTCGTTGAAAATATCCATCATGGTATCGATTAGTTTCAGATTGTCGCGCAGCGCCACAGCAAAATCCATCATGGGCATCGAGTAAATTGTGTTGAACATGCCAAACGGGCGCAAACCGGCATAAATAGCAAGATCCGAGTCATGATATTTTTCCATAAACCGTTTAGCCGGATCATAAAAGCTGTCGTCATGGGGGTTGGGCAGCACGATTTTATTTAAATCTTTGTCGGTTCGAATGAGCCCCTCGCCGATAAACTCCGTTTCACCGGTCAGCCCGAATGCCTTTGGCACATCTTCATCACCGGAATGACTTTTGCAAAATAGCGGTGTACTGTAATCGGCAAAATATATGGCATCCATTCCGATCTTTTTGGCAAATTCGGCTTCGTCTATCTCTTCGGTGCCCATGATTTTTCGTTTGACGATGGTATCGACAAAGTCCATAAACGGCACCCGATCCGGTTCTTTTAAATTCAAAGCAGTCATGACACGTTCGCGAGAGTTCACTTTTCTTCTCCTGTTTGAAATAAGAAAGGAAATAACAGTAGAGGTAAGGAGGCCAAACGCAATACATTTGGCCTGCCTATCAGAACGACGAATTGTATGGAATTGCTATGCAAACCACCAGCGCTCAGAAGCCTTGGAGCCGTCGGCTTCCCAATTGTTTCCGACACTCCAGTTTCGATGACACCTCCCAGATTCTGAAGGTGGGTGTCATATCGTGCCTGCCAAGACAAGCATACAAATTATTACCGGCCGTGCATGCCCTTGATACAGTTTGGTCGTCTCCCACAGCTCCAGCCACATCGGTCGGTCCATCCGTTCCATGTTGGAAAATTTTTTCATGTTTTCATTAAATTTTACTTGATTGTAAACTGTCAACAATTTACAATTAAGTCTATCCTGTGTCAAACACTATTTTCGTATTATAGGATATGTCGTCATTCATGATACTGAAAATACACACTATATTCCCGTTGTAACTGCAATATATGGTGGCGTACACATGTTTTAAACACCATATATGGTATCAGGTTATCCGGTGCGCGCTATAGTTCACCGGGGCATTCTCTGTGGTGGGTTAAACTTTCAAGGATTCAAACAATCGGAACCGGATTAGATAAGGGTCCATTATGCCGATAAAACTGATTCAAATATGAATCATTTATTTTATATGCAATTCTATAAATTTTAGTAACTATTTGATAAATAACATAATATATATTTTTTAGTGGCTTAGGCATAAATTTTGCTATGGGTGGCACTGAGACCGAATGGATAGGGACAAGTGAACTTAGGGGCTTCGCCCCAATTGGAATGCTGGAATAGTGGAATAAGGGTTCTGGGATAATGAAATGTTGGAATAATGGTCCCGCCACCGGCGGGATTGATGATAAAATTAAAATGGTTAATATCCTTTTGAAAACCAATATTCCATCGTTCCACCATTCCATTATTCCATTCCCAGGACAAATTCGGAAGCCCAAAAAAAATCTCTATATTATCAGTGGGTTGTAGAAATTCCGAGACGTTTTAATTAGCAATTGAGATCAATACTTTTTACCGGCCATTTGAAAAATTTTAAGAAGAGGATATCAACATGAAAAGAATGTCAAGAAGCGGTATCGGAACCACTGCGGGTTTCGGATTGGGGGCATTTTCCAGGGATGAGCTGGATTCCATTCACTATGCCACTCTGCAGATTTTTCAGGATACCGGTATTAAAGTAATGAATGAAGAAGCCCTGGAAATATTTCACGGGGGGGGATGTAACGTTGAACGCTTCAATGGATACGGTATCGTGAAGATACCGTCGTATGTAGTTGAAGAGTGTGCTTTCTGGGCGCCCCATACAATCGTCTATGATGGCCGCGATCCCGATAAGGATTACATCGCTGAACCCAACCGCGTGGGGTTCACAACGTTTGGCGGATGCATCAACGTCATAGATCCCCATACACGGGAGATTCGGCGGGCCACCAAGAAGGACTGCGGTGCAGTTGCCCTGGTATGCGATTGTCTCGATGAAATTTGCGTGGTTACAAGAAGTGTCAACTCGACGGATGTCCCGGAAGGGGCCTTATCCGTCCATAACCTGGACGCGCAGTTGAGAAATACCGGCAAACATATTTTTCTGGGCATTGATTCTCCCCGCTCTTTGGAAGTAATGATTGAACTCGATTCAGCGGCCGCTGGTGTGCGGGACAATTTCATCATAAGACCGAATTTTACCCCCAACATTTGCCCCCTAAGCCCGCTCATCCTTCCTGATAATTCCTGCAGCGTGATTATTAAGTCCGCCAGGTCGGGTTTGGGGGTCTTGGTGCTTCCCATGGCGCTTTCCGGCGGGACATCATCCGCCACCCTGGCCGGCACCCTGGTAACCCACAACGCCGAAGTACTGAGCGGCATTATCCTGGCCCAACTGACAAAAAAAGGCGTTTCGTGCACCTATGGCAGTACCAGCACTATCCTGGATTTAAGGTTCGGCACGTCAGCCATCGGCTCACCCGAATACGGCATGATCAATGCCTCTATAGCCAAGCTGGCTCAATACTATCGTCTGCCCAGTTATGTCGGTGGAGGCGCTTCCGACAGCAAGATACCCGGATATCCAGTCCGGATATGAATTTACCCTCAGCGCCACCCTGAGTGCTCTGGCAGGCGGAAATATCGTGTTTGGATCCGGAGTTCTGGAACAGGGCCTGGTAATTGATTATGCCAAACTTGTTATGGATGCCGAAATGATCAGAATGATTCAGGTTGCCATCAGGGGCATAGAGATTTCAGACGAAAAGCTGGCGATGGATGTTATTCATGAGGTGGGTCCCGGCGGTGCTTTCATCACCCATGAACATAGCCTGCGTACCATGAGAAGTCAGTCCCATACGAAGTTATTTGACCGCAGGTCCCGTGATGATTGGATGGAAATAACCAATGGAATGCCCATGCGTGAAAGGGCTTATGGGGACGCTATTGACATTATCCAAAATCATAAGCCTTACCCGCTGCCGGAAGGCGCCCCGGAAACCATGGACGAAATCGTAAGGGAATTTGAAAAAGAACTCGGTATCGCTAAAAAATAGAGTAGGTGTTCACGGGTTCAAAGGTTCAGAGGTTCAAGGTTCCTTTCTCGTCCCTGGACGGCCTTTGGGATGCTTATTTACGAGAAAAGCGTCAGCTTCGTCAGGCTTAATCCAAAATTTGGAGCCAAATTGGCTATTACAGATATCGTTTATTGGGTGATTAGTTGATTGGTTAAGTAGGTTATAAATATGGATTTATCCCATATTTGCAAAATAATTGGACATTTCATGTTCCAACAATCATAACATCCTGAAATTATGACTATAATTTACCTAATCAACCATTCAACCAGTAAACTATTCAACGAGGACTTCGGGTCTTTAAAGCCTTCTTTGTCCTTAACCCTGAACGTTGAGCCCTGAACCTGTGAACGGTTACAAATCGTCAGCTAAGGAGGTACACACATGTTACGCAAACGAAAGACCGGAATAAAACGCAATTCAGGGTTCAGCCTGAATGTCATGACCGATGATGAGGCCCATGAAATTCATCTGGCCACCCTGGAAGTGCTGCAACAAACCGGTGTCTTTGTTGAAAGCGAGAAGGCCCTTGAGGTGCTGGACGGCGGAGGCTGCCGGGTCGACCCCAAAACAAAAACCGTTAAATTTCCTGCCTGGGTCGTAGAAGATGCCATCCGCTCGGCACCGGCAAGCTTTATTGCATGTGGCCGCAGACCCGAAGATGACGTTGCCCTGGAGGATAACCGGGTTACGTTTACCAATTTCGGCGAAGGCATCATGTTCGTCGATCCTTACACCGGCGAACACAGAGACACCACCAAGGCGGATATAGAAAAAGCAGCTCGAATTATCGACGCTCTGGAACATATAGAAACCTATGAACGTGCCATGTGTTCCCACGATAAACCCCACCAGGTACAGGCGCTGCACAACGCCGAGGCGTCGCTGATCAACACCACCAAACACCACTGGCTGTGTCCGGTAGATGTGTATCAGGCGCCAAAAATCATAGATATGTGCGCCGCAATTGTCGGCGGAAGGGAAAAGCTCAGGGAGCGACCGTTGCTCACATTTGCAACCTGCCCCATCAGTCCGCTCAAACTGCCGGAGCATCACTGTGAAATCATATTCGAAGCCGGCAGAAGCGGCCTGGGTGTTCTGGTTATCGGAATGGCCCTGTCCGGTGCTTCCAGTCCGATCCATCTGGCGGGAACCCTGGTAATTCAAAATTGCGAGGTCCTGTCCAGTCTGGTTTTGAGTCAGCTATCCAGCAAAGGGGCACCGTTTATCTATGGTAGTTCGACCTGCCCCATGGATCTGAGAATGGCCACGGCCACCGTGGGTTCTCCTGAACTCGCCATGATCAGTGCAGCTGTGGCGAGGCTGGCGCGTTATTACAGTTTGCCGTGCTTTGTGGCCGGCGGGTAGGGCGACAGCAAGGTGGTTGATGCCCAGTCGGGTCATGAAAAAACCATCACAGGCATGTTACCGGCGCTGGCAGGAGCCAACGTCATCTACGGTTTGGGAATGCTTGAGATGGGAATCACCTTCGACCTGGCACAACTTGTACTGGATAATGAAATCGCCGGAATGATTCTGCATTCGCTGAATGGAATCGTCGTCAACGACGAAACGCTGTCGGTGGATGTCATCAGAGAATTGGGCATCGGCAAAGACTATATGGCCCATGCGAGTACATATAAACACATGAAATCCCAATCCCAGGTCCAAATCATCGACCGCAGGATGCGTGAGGATTGGGAGGCAGCCGGCAGTACGGATATATACAAACGCGCCCATGACAAAATGATAAACATTCTGGAAACCTATGAACCTTCTCCATTGCCGGACAATGTTCGGGATACCCTTCGATCAATCGTGGAGGAAGCTGAAAAAGAACTGGTTCCTTGATCGATCAAGAAATGGATCAGTACCAGCCGCAACCACAAATGGTTGGGGGAGCAACAACATAATGTTATTACCTGTAATTTCAATAGAATAAAAGTGATAAGCAAAATAGCGTTCACACCAGCTGATCCAGTAATAAATCACTTTTAAGAGCATATCCAGGAAAGAATCAAATATAACCCCAACCCGGACAAACCGGAATTGAATATTGACGATTGAAGATTTGTGGTATCGCTTCGCTCTGTCTTTTCTATTAAAATCGATCGTTCGACCCAGTCGTTAGACTCTGAGGCTCTCTAAGGAAGACTCTCGACGGGTAGAATTGCTTGTAAGCGTTCACAGGTTCAAAGGTTCAGGGGTTCAAGGTTGCATTCACGTCCCTGGACTGCATTTGGGATGCGTATTTATCAGGAAAGCGTCAGCTTCGTCAGGTCTAATTCAAAAGTTGGCACCAAATTGGCTATTGCAGATAAACTATTTAACGAGGACTTCGGGTATTTAATACCTTCTTTGTCCTTAACCCTGAACGTTGAACCCTGAACCTATGAAAGGAGGTAGATACCACTTGAGACGCAACGTGCATGCCGGTAAACGGCAAAGCGGGGGGCTGAGCTTGAAAATTTTTACCGATGATGAGCTCGATGAAATCCATCTGGCCACCCTTGAAGTTCTGGAAGAAACCGGACTTCTTTTCGACGATGATGAGGCGCTGGAAGTCCTGGATGGCGGTGGAGCCATCATTGATAAAAAAAACAAAATCGCAAAGTTTCCCCCTTATGTAGTGGAAGATGCCATCCGCTCGGCACCTTCAAAACTACTACTGGCCGGGCGCAACCCCAAAAACGATTTTGTAATGGAGAGTAACCGGGTCGGTTTTACCAATTTCGGCGAAGGGGTTTTTATTATTGACCCTTACACCGGTCAGCATCGGGAAACCACCAAAGCAGATGTGGCCGCCTCGGCCCTTCTGGCCGACTATTTAGGTGAGATCGATGTATACGAACGGGCCGTGGGTGCCAGTGACGCGCCCATAGAGACCGTCCAGCTGCACAACGCCGAAGCCTGGCTGCCGAATACGTCCAAACATGGATTTATGGGGTCCGGCAACGGATATTTAACCAAAAAACTTGTAGAAATGGCGGCGGCCGTTACCGGAGGCAAAGACAAGCTCCGGGAGCGTCCGATCATTTCCTTCATCACCTGCCCCATCAGCCCGCTGCAGCTGGTTGGGGAAAGCTGTGAAATAATCATGGAAACCGCCCGGGCCGGCCTGGCGGTAAACGTTTTATCCATGGCCATGGCCGGTGGGTCATCACCGGTAACCCTGGCGGGAACCCTGGTGGATCACAATGCGGAAGTTTTAGGCGGCCTGATCCTCAGTCAACTCACCTGCAAAGGGGCCAAATTCATTTACGGGAGTTCCACCACCGCCATGGATCTGAAGCTGGCGGCAGCCTCCGTGGGCTCACCGGAATGTGCCTTGATCAATGCCGCCGTGGCCCAAATGTCGACCTATTATCTGCTACCCAGCTGGGTAGCCGGTGGATAGGGCGACAGCAAAACCTGTGATGCCCAGTCCGGTCATGAAAAAACCATCACAGGCCTCTTACCGGCGTTGGCAGGTGCCAACCTGATTTACGGCCTGGGGATGATCGAAATGGGCATGACCATTGATTACGGCCAAATGGTGATGGACAATGAGTTCGCCCGCATGATTAAGTACCTGGTGCAGGGAATTGCTGTGAATGATGAAACCCTGGCAGTGGATGTGATTAAAGAGATCGGGGTTGGAAAAGACTTTCTCTCGCATGCAAGTACCTACAAGCACATGCGGACGCAATCGCAGCCGAAATTGATCGACCGCCGCATGCGCGAAGATTGGCAAGCGGCCGGTGGGACGGATATCTACCAACGGGCATTGGAAGAGGCGAGGTATATTTTGGAAAACCACAAACCGGATCCGCTGGCTGATGATGTCCTGGCTGCAATACGCGCCATCGTTGAAGAAGCTGAAGCTGAGTTAGGGGTATCGACTACCGATGAAATCGGGAAATGATGAGATACGGATATCTGCCCTAACCCGGACGGACCGGAATTAAAAATTAAGATTGCAAATTGAATCGTTACAAGATAGTGGAAATATCCCAAATAATTTTTTTTCACAAAAAGCAAAGAAATAACTGTTAAGGGCCTAAATCGGAACCGCATTTATTCATTCCCTGACAGATCGGGGAAAGAAAGGTTCCCAAATTTCATATTAAAGGAGAGGATCGAAATGGAAGCATTATATGAAAAGATGGCGGAAGCGTTGATTGCAGGCAAACAAGACGAAGTAAAGGAACTTTCTCAGCAAGCTCTGGATCAAGGGGCTACCGCCCGGGAAGTCATTGATAAAGGCTTGCTGGCCGGAATGGATGTGGTGGGCAAGCGGTTTAAGGCCGGTGATATGTTTATCCCCGAGGTGCTGCTCTGCGCCCGCTGCATGCATGGGGCCATGGACATTTTAAAACCGCTGCTGTCGGAAGGCGATACCGCCGGCGTGGGTATCTATGTGATCGGCACGGTGGAGGGAGATTTGCATGACATCGGTAAAAATCTGGTGTCCATGATGCTCCAGGGCGCGGGCTTCGAAGTTGTTGATCTGGGCACCAATATAACCGCCCAGCAGTTTGTCGATGCAGTCAAGGAGCACAAGCCCGCCATCCTGGGCCTGTCGGCGCTGCTGACCACCACCATGCCGAAGATGGAGCAGACCATACAGGCGCTCAAAGAGGCCGGTATTCGCGATCAGGTCAAGATCATGGCCGGTGGGGCCCCGGTGACCCAGGATTTTGTAGATAAAATCGGAGCTGATGCCTACGGTGCCAATGCCGCTTCCGCCACCGAAAGGGCCAAAGAACTGGTCGCTTGACTTTTAGCTGGACCCGATTCCTCTTTTCAAAAAAATCTATCATAAAGGCGACGGAACGAAGCGATTCCATCATTCGTCATTTTTTTGTCCCGGCTTATCCGGGTTAGGGAGGAGGAAGTAACCGTTGAACCCATGAACGCCTACGAGAGGAGAAATGGAAAAAATATTTACTCGTTATGGTGACGGATCTCCCTTGGAAATGAGCGCAAGCGACCTCATGGCGGATCTTGAGGACGGAACGGCCGAAGCGGCCGAACGCGGCAATATTCCGGCCCTCAACAAGGAAGAGCTGCAATATCTCTTGGAGATATTTAAATCCCCCTACAATTTCGTTAGCGTCGAGCGGGGCAATGAAGTGATTCTCAGTTACGACGCGGGAACACTTAAGATCAGACGCGTCGGGGTAAATGTTGATCGGATTCAGGCCCTGCAGATTTACGAAAAGCTTTTTGGTGCGGACACCATGGAATTGTGTCATGTCGACTACAGTTTCAAGCCGATCAAACCGATTGTCACCATGGAACGGCCAATCCTGGAACAGGCGCTGTTATCCACGCATATCCCCCTGTTTTATGGCGCCATGCCGAATCTCGGTCTCTACAGTCAACCGGACGGTCCCTTCCCGAATCCTGCTGAACTGCTACCCCAGGGAAAAATCAAGGAAGCCCAGGATTCCTATGAAGCCACCGTGGACGCTGCAGTCAATGATATTTTGTATGTGTCCAAAGGCATGCATGAATCCGGGGCTGACGGCATCAATCTGGACACGGTGGGTGCCGCCGGAGACGCTGACTTCCAGGCCTCACTGATGGCCACCGAAAAACTCAGGGAGACATATCCGGATATTTGCATCGAGCTCGGCATGGCCGGAGAATTTATCCTGGGAATGCACAGCGAACTGGAATATGACGGTGTGCGTCTGGCCGGGTTGTATCCCCACGATCAGGTGAAGCTGGCGCAAAAAGCCGGGGTAACCATCTTTGGGCCGGTGGTCAATACCAACACATCCGAGTCTTGTCCCTGGAATCTTTCCCGGGCGATTACCTTCATAAAAGAATGCAGCCGGGTGGCCACCATCCCCATTCATGTGAACATGGGCATGGGTGTGGGCTCTGTGACGGTAACCGATCATCCCCCGGTAGATATCGTCTCCCGGGCATCCAAGGCCATGGTTGAGATCTGCCGTCTGGACGGGTTGTAGGTGGGCGTGGGTGATCCGTTTGGTATGGCTCTCACCCACGCGCATGCCTCGGGAATGGGCGGAATGCGGGCTGCCGGAGATCTGGTAGCGCGCGTGCAAATGGCCCGCGGTATGCGAATTAAAGAAGCCAGGGCTTATGTGGCGGACAGGCTTAAGATAGCGGTCTCGGAATTGACGGATCCCGTCATTATGACCGAAGTACGTGAAGATCTCCGCATCGGCGCGGTAACACCGCTTCCGGGGTGCGCTAAAGGCATCGAAGCCAAATTTCGAATCGCGGA
>PVMK01171382.1_pt1 | contig 10296 bp, 10 predicted proteins | sample 1853481 | NCBI WGS metagenome assembly PVMK01 (sample SAMN08533507, study PRJNA380276) | Marine sediment metagenome, whole genome shotgun sequencing project. | reverse complement strand
GTAGCTAGCGGCAAAGGGGATGTGAGAAAGATGCGAGGCCGTCCATTGACGCGATCAACGTCACGGCGGGCTGGACGGTCAATGTCCGCTATTGGCACTTAGCAGACATTTTGTGCACCCCGCCGGATGTCTGCTTTCGGGGGTAAAGCGGACGTCCCCGACACGTGCTCCGATGTCCGCTTCTGACCCAAAGCGGACATTGGAGCATGCGTCACGGATGTCCGCTTTACCCCCGAAAGCGGACATTCTCAGAGGCGGCTCAGATGTCCGCTAAGTGCCAATAGCGGACATTGACCGTCCAGCCCGCCGTGACGTTGATCGCGTCAATGGACGGCCTCGCATCTTTCTCACATCCCCTTTGCCGCTAGCTACGACCCCATGACGCCTGCGCGGGTGCTCAGGTACTGCGTGTGAATGCGGGCAATGTCGGGATGGGGTGTTCCCTACGGAACAGCCCGCATGGCGCCTTAACCTTATTGTTCCCTTGGTAACACGCGATCAAACAAGTGATAAACGGAGCATTATCATGAACTTGGCGAAGAAAATCTGTGTCGCGACCGCACTCACTGGCGTCTGGGCTATGGCGGGTCTTGGAGCCGTACAGGCCGGAGATTCCACCGCAGAAACACCAGTTTTCCAGCAGGACGAAGACCTGCTTACGCCGCATGACCGAGTCCTCTCTCGGAATCCCCATCGCTATCCAGAGTGGACGTGGATGACGGAATCTCAAGCCATTCTTCTTCTTAAAGCCAAGGGCTTCTCCGACGTCTTACGTCTAGAAAAGGCGGGGTCATCTTGGCGAGGAAAGGCGATAAAGGATAACCTATCCTACCATGTCGCTATCGATCGCTACGTACGACTCGTTGCTCACTTGGATAAAAAAAGCCGTGAGTCGTATGCCGTAGCTGAGCAGATCGCCATGGCTCAAGGGTCTCTATCATATTGCGATCAACGGCGCATGTGTTGAAGACAGCATGCATGCATGGTGGGCGGACATTTGAGCTTGCGTCAGCGATGTCCGCTTTACCCCCAATAGCGGACATTCTTAGAGGCAGAGCCTGCTGTTCTACGGTGGGACGGGGCTAGGCGCGCTCTTCCTTTGCCGGGACCCCGGGTTTGGCGGCTTCATTTGCGCGGGACAGCCGTTCCAATGCCCCCTGGAGGACGGTCGCTGCACGGGCCCGTTCCTCTCCGGACATCGCATCCAGATCAAGCTCGAGTTTCAGATTTCCGGAGTCCTCGTGGATGAGCTGATGGTCCTTTCCGATACTGTCATACGAATCAACGACCTGATAAATGGCGACGGGATGGGAAATGCCCTTCAGGTCGATGTGGCCGCGCTGCTCACAGTAGATATGGTCCTTGACGTGGGCATAGGTCTCGTAAGAGATGAGAATCTCGCCTGACGGGGCCGCCGTTTCGAGTCTGCAGGCGAGGTTCACGCCACTACCGATGATGGTGTAATCCAGCCGGTCCTCGCTCCCGAAGTTTCCAACGGTGCAGAAAGCCGTGCTGATGCCGGTCCGGCACCGCGGTGGCTTTTCTATGCCCGACGCGCGCCAGACGCCATGCAATTCCCGCATCCGCTTTCGCATGGCGATCGCCATTCTCACGCACGCGAGAGCGTCTTCCTTGTCGCCTCGCGTTTCCGGATCCCCAAAGAATATGAGGATCGCGTCGCCGACGTATTTATCGATCGTCCCTCCATGGAGCAAAGCGATCTTGGCCATCTCAGTCAAATAGTGATTGAGGAGCTTGGTCAGGTCCTCGGACTCGAGTCGCTCGACCGTCTCCGTGAAACCCTCAAGGTCCGAGAAAAAGACGGTCAGCTTCTTGCGTTGGCTGGCAACCCTTACCTCACTTTGGCCGGTAAAGATCGACTCATACACCTGTGGCGAAAGGTATTTCGCGAGCTGATTGGAGAGCTGCTCTAGAGCTAAGGTCTTGCCGGAAAGCTGCTCCTCGCGCTGCTTAAGATCAGTAACGTCCGAGTAAACGGCAACCGTGCCGCCATCGTAGGTCTTGCGCTCGCTTACGATGAACCAACGATCGTCGCCGCGCTGCTGCACGAACGCCTCACTCGGTTCGCGGTGGCGTGCCAGGCGCTCTTGCACCCACTCCTCGATTCGGTCTCGCGCTTCCACTATACCGCCACGCTCGGCGGCGCGCCGGATCAAGGCCTCGAACGTCATGCCGATGATGATTTCATCGCCGGTACCCTGATAATGGAGCGTGATATACTTGCTGTTGCAGGCCACCAAGCGGTCCTCGCTGTCATACAGCGAGAACGCCTCGTCGATACTCTCAATCGCTTCCGACAACCGCTGGCGGGTCTCGCTGATTTCCTTGAGGTTCGATTCCTGGACCTCTAATGCCGTGTCACGAAACACGCCGAGCGCCTGCGCCATCCGACCAAGCTCGTCACCGCGTTCGCGACCCGGAATATCGACCGAGGTGTCCCCTGCCGCGAGATCGGCCATGGCGGCGGTTATGCTCTCCAGCGGCCGGATAATCCGTGGCCCGACGTAATAGAGCATCACGAGCGCCGCGCCGGTGAGGCTGGCGACTGTCATGATGATCATAAAAATCTTGCCGGTGTTGATAGCCTCGGCCGACCGGGATGCGGCCGCATCGCTCTCGGCCCGCGCCGCCGTCACCAGTTCCGCGACTTCATCGCCAAGCTTAATCGCGAGGGTGCGGTTGGCTTCCATAGATGACTCGCCCAGGGAAATTTGATGCAGCTCCTCGCGCCGCAAGGCGAAAATGCCGTCGTTGCCCCTGCCCAGGTCGATGAGCGCCGCCGCGGCCGCCGCCACCTCTTTACCGTCCACGGACGCCCGCAGCTGATTGAGCATCCTTTGAATGTGGCCTCGGGCCGTAATGAAACGCTCGTCAAGAGGGCCAAGCAGGCTCCCGTCCAAGGTACCCGCCGCCTCTTCGAGGACGCCTCGCGCCAGATTGCCTTCGGCGCGCAAAGTGAGCAGCAGGTGCAACAAGTTCGCACGCATGTCGATCAAAACCGCGACCGCCTTCGCACTTCGTGCGCTCACCTTTTTGGTGGTAAGCGCCAAGTCGAAGGCGGCATCGTCGATCATCGGTGTCACCGTGACGAGGAGGGCTTCGTGCGCGGTGTTAAGCGCTGCGGTCGATTCTTGCTGCACCAAGCTGACGGAGCCCCCACCGCCAACGGCCGCCGTCAGCTCGCGTTGTCGCGCGTCGAATACGTTGTTGGTACCCATACCTAGGGCCAGCAAGACTTTCGCCGCCTGTTGCAAGGCCGTTGTCTTGTGCGCCTGGGGCAGTTGACGAAGGCTTCTTTCGACCGCCGCCGCGGCGGAAAGGAATCGCTCGCGGATCGGTTGGATTAGCGCCGGATCGGTGATATGCGTGGCTTCCCCCAAGAGGCCCGCCGCGAGATTTCCCTTGGCGTTGATGGTCCACAACAGGTCGATTGTGTTCACCCCACCTTCGACAAGATCGGTGATCGCTTCGCTATTCTCGGCCGTGACCTTCTCGCCGCTGATCACGAGGTCGAAGACCGAATCGTCGACGAGTGGCTCGAGCGCCTTCAGAAGCCTGTCGTGTACGCCGGAGAGTTTAGTGACGGCCGCTTCCCTCTGGGCTTTGACGCGGAGCCGCTTTTCGACCGCGACGTTCAATTTTTCGAGCTCCGCCGCAATCTGCCTCGCGATATCGGAAAGCACTGCCGCTCTTTCTGGCGCCGCTCTCGACGCATTTAGATGGTCAATCAGAGCAGCGAGATCTTGCGCCCTCTGCCCAAGTCTTGCCTGCACCAGAACACGCTCCTCCTGTGTTTCGGTTGTCATTATCGCCGGAGCAGTCGCGGCGATTTCGGCACTCTTTTCGGCTAAGCTAAGCGCGGTAATGATGCCTGGTACGCTTTCGACTGTCACGCGCGTCACCGACCGGTCGATGTGCGTGAAGACATACCAAGCAACTCCGCTCGCGACAGCAGTCAACCCCGCCAGCGAGCATAATGCCAAAAACAGCTTGGCCTTGATGCCGAACCGGGTGTGGTGCGAAATATCGTTGACGGCCGCCTTGGGCCGCGGGCGAGGTGGCGCCGCGTCCCGCTGGAGCGAGGAGACTTCGGCTGTTTCGGGTACACTAGCGTTCTTTTGGTTCACAGCTCTGAAACTCCGCCGATGGCCAGCAAACCCTCGCCGCCCGATGTCGGGGTCACTTCGCTAATCGATCGACGGCCTTAAAGCTCCCGTCCTGCTGGATTACGGTGACGAAGACCCGATCCATTCCCTGGTTGTCATCCGGTCCATAGGACAGCGTGACGCCATCCAGATCGAAGACGCCGACATCCCTGATAGTCGAAAGCAATCCGGCCCGCGTTACGGGATTTCCCAGTCGGTTCAGCGCCTCGACCGTCAGGCGACCGACAATATAGCCCTCAAGCGAGACGAAGCCGACCTTGGCATACGGGTTAGTGGCCTTCATCGCCCTCTGGTACCGGGCGACGAGCGGGATATCTACGTCATCGGGGAGCGGTACCACCTGTGTGACCACGACGCCTTTGCCGTCTTGACCGAGTTCCTCGGCCAGAGCCTTGCTGCCGACGAAGGAAATGTTCACGAAGATGGCATCCAATTTGATCGTATGCGCGAGCTTGATGAATTCGGCGCAGGGTTTATAGGCGCCGACCATGACGACCGCCTGAGGACTACCTTTGCGAATGGCCAGCAAGGCCCTCTTCACGGCGGTGGTCCCACGCATGTATGTGCCTTCCGCGACGGGCTTCAAGCCGCGTTTCTCGAGGGCCTTGGTGACTCCCTTAAGACCGGCGCGACCAAACGAGTCGTCCTGATAAAGAATGGCTATCCGAGACAGGCCGAGATCGCCCGTGAGGCGTTCGATCCACTCTTCCGTTTCCTGATCGTAAGAAGCACGCACGTTGATCACGTTGCGCAGGGACGGATCGCGCAGGAACGCGGCGCCCGTGAAGGGCCCGAGAAAGGGCACGCTCTGCTCGGTCGTAATGGGCTGGACGGCCTTGGAGGTGGGTGTTCCCACTTCGCCAATAAGGGCGAACACCTTGTCGTCGCCGATTAGACGCTCGGTGTTGGCGATCGCCTTTTCCGGCTCGTAACCGTCGTTATAGGAAACCAATTCCAGCTTGCGCCCATGAACGCCGCCGGCGGCATTGGCTTCGTTGAAGGCTGCCAGTATGCCCTCTCGCATTCCCAAGCCGAGAACAGCAGCGGGGCCCTTGAAGGCGGCCGACTGGCCGAAAACGATCCTGTCGTCAAAGACTCCTGGATCGGCACGGGCAACGATGACCAAATCGACATTCAAGGCAACGATGACTACAAACGCCAGCGCCGTTCTGAGAAAGGAGTCACGCATAGACGTCTCTCGTCCCAAGTGCACCATGGAACCGGCCATTCCCGACCTTGTTCTCATTCCTGCCCTTGTAATATAGCGTATAATTTTTAGGATTGTCACGCACGTGAGGGCTTAGGTGATCGGCCCCCACCGAGTGGTCCAGTCAGCACGTTAGTTTGGTGCTGCCCCGGAAGTTAGATCTCTGGTGCGTCGGGGGAATCGTAAACTAGCAAAGTATGTGGGGGGTTCGGCCGAAATACCCCGATGTCCGGTTTTGGCAATTAGCGGACATCTAAGCCCCCTCAGATAATGTCCGCTCTTGTGGGCAAAGCGGACATCGGCGACCCCCACTCAAATGTCTACTTCTGACCCAAAGCGGACATTCGACTATAAATATTGATTTACTGCTTTCGGCCAAAAGCGGACGTTGGCATTTCAAAACAATATACTTTTCTACCCTAGAAAAAACTAGCGGGGAGGATCATAAATAAACCACCACGGCTATATTGCATTCTTAATAATATTATTTTTGCTGGCCAACAAAAATGGCACCAGTTAGTTGACCTTGTTCATCAGTAAGGGGGGCATAGTAGGTCACGTAATCCCTGCCAAATAAAATAGCTTCACCTGAATAAGATTTTCTACGAATCAATGCCGGATAAATAGAATCGTCGCGATTGAGTTTTGTATTGATTGCGGACTTGCCATCAGCTGTTAACAAACTTGTCTCGGATCTAATAAAATCCTGACCATCAAATTTAAAAAGGGTCACCGCCGTCATGCGATTCCGGGCATTTATCATATATATAGTCATCAAGATGCTTACAGCGAGGGCAACTGCAAAGAAGCCAGAAAATACGTGCAATACGGTTTCATAAGAGCCGGTAGCTTCATAGAGACGGGCAACAATCTGTGGCCCAAAGACCCCGGCCATGGCCCAGGCACTCAGTACATAACCGTGAATTGCGCCTAATTCTTTCGTGCCAAAAAGATCGCCAATGTATGCCGGCAGAGTCGAAAAACCACCACCATAGCAAGTTAGAATCAGATAGAGCACAACCTGGAACAGGATGATGCTGGTAATATTGGGCAGGAAATAGAAGGCAGCAATTTGAACCACAAAGAACAAGGTATATGTATTGGCGCGACCCAAAAAGTCAGAAAAAGACGCCCAGCCAAGGCGACCTAATCCATTAAAAATAGCCATCATACCCACCACGGCAGCGGCTTCACCAGGAGTTAGCCCGATGCTTTCCTGGGCCAAGGGTGAGGCGCTGTATATAAGACCAATGCCGCAGGAGATATTGATAAACATCATGATCCACAAACCATAGAAGGGAGCTCTTTTGATTGCTGCATTTGCGGTCATCTGCGTCAAATCTGGTATCAATTTTCTCTTGCCGGACTCCACATCAGCCTTCATACGAGCTGGCATCCAGCCTTGAGGAGGACGTGCGATATAACTGGCGGCGGCAAACATAATAATCAGATACGCCAGACCCGCGAACAGAAAGGTGGCAGAGACCCCTGATGCGATGGCAATCTTGTATTTCTCTGAATCTTTCATCCTCCAGAATGATGCCAGTGCTTGATTGTTCAGTGCTGTATTGAGCCTATCTAGTTGGGATTTGGCATCTATTGCCAGTTTTTCCGGTAACATAGGAAGTATTTCTTCGTTATTACCTGATTTAACTGTGCCCAACAACTGTTCCATGTCATAGCTGATAGCAGATTCATTGTTTACGTGGATGTCTTTAAGAATTTTTTTTGCTGAATTGTAGCTGGACATACCAGCACGATATTCTACTAAAGGTATATCGAGCTTACTGGCAGTAACATTGGACATAATGTAGTTGTAAACAGGGGCACCGATGGCTGCTCCAAAACCAAAACCCATAATAGCCAATCCAGTTGCCAACCCGCGGCGGTCCGGGAACCATTTCACCAGAGTTGAAACCGGCGTTATGTAACCAACGCCTAGACCGATGCCACCCAGCACACCGTAGCCGAGCCAGACAATCTCGATGATGCCCAGCTTAACACCAAGACTGGCGACCATAAGGCCAGTACCCCAAAAGGCTGCAGCGACCATACCGGATTTACTCGGGCCATGACGCTCTACAAAACGACCCATAATTGCAGCAGACATGCCAAGGAAAAAAATTGCCAGACTAAAGGTGATGGCTATATCGCTTTTTGCCCAGCCAAAGGCATTTTCAAGAGGAAGATTAAATACGCTCCAGGCATAGACGGAGCCGATAGAGATATGAATGGCTACGCCAGATACAGCTATAAGCCACCGGTTTTTCATAACGGCCTCCCTACGCTAATAACAACGACTGGATGAGGGACATGTCGGGGCAGGCGACTTGACGATCGATGCCGATCGCATGCGAGAGCGGCAGCCAAAACACGCTGAAGCCGTAGGCCATGCCGATGCAGAGATGGATCGCGAGCGCAGCTGGAGGCACCAGCCATCTGTTAAATCCGGGCTCGGCGATGATGCGCTCGCGCGTGAGCAGTCCCGGGGCGGCCTCGCCGAGGCTTGTATTGTTGGCCGTCATTGTATGCCGCTCCCTGTTACCTCGGGAACACTCAAGCAAGCCGTTCGCCGGCGCTGTTCCCTGGGGAACAGCTAAGGATGCACGAAGCAGGCATTCTATCCAGCCCCAAAATGACAGCTTGCCAACGTGCAGGAACAATTCCAACAGGTTACGAGAAGTCACCCAGCTACGGCGGCCGGCCAGCGGTGGTTCCGGGAAAAAGCCAACCTTCCTTACGATTGGTGCAGGTAATGTCCGCTTTGGGTCAAAAGCGGACATTTCGGCTTGTGTCAGGGATGTCCGCTTTACCCCCAAAAGCGGACATTGGCGTTCTAGAGCCGGGATGGCGAACATGTGGCATACCGAACCCAAGAACGATGGCTGGCGTGAGGTTCATCTGGCCCACGTGGAAAGCCTCGGCAATCGCCTTTGGCTGCGCTGTAACACGTGCGGTCACAGTCTCACACCAGACCCGCGCGAATTCGCTCGGCAGCATTCTCTGGATATGAGGACGCCGCTGCTTTCAATCGCGCGGCGGCTCAAATGCACGCATTGCAATGAGCGCAAGGCGCACTGCTGGCCGGAGCCGTATGGGATTGAGATGAAGAGCTGAGCGTGCCGAGTGTGCGCCGCCGGCGCTGAGGTCGACGAGAGAGAGCTTTATTGCTAAAAGAGCGAGCAGCAACGCACCGCACCTAGAGATGGGCTAACAATGAAGTGGATCTGTTTGGGCGTTTTCATGTTCGCTGTACTCGCAGAGCCAGCGTGTGCCGGTTGCGAGTTCTTCGAAAAATGTCACAGCATCTTTCCGTAGCGATCCAGTATGTGGCATGACGAACCAAGGAATGACGCATGGCGTCAGGTTCACAGGCCGCTGTCGCCGGTCGAGCCATTGCCAGGAGATCCACGATGGAGAGTGAAGAATTTAATCGTTCCCTGCGCCGCTTTCTCAAAGAGGTGGGCGTATCTTCACAGAAGGAAATCGAGCGCATCGTGCGTGAGCAAAACTTGGCGGACAAAGGGAAGCTCAAGGTGAAGATGGTGCTCACGGCGCTAAATGCGGACCTCAACCACGTGGTCAATGGCGAAATCGACCTTGGCTAGTGCCCAAGAACGACGATTGGCGCGAGGTTCATCTCGCGCACGTGGAAAGCTTAGGCCAATGTCTTTGGCTGCGCTGTAATGAATGCGGTCATAGCATCACGCCTGATCCGCGTGAGTTTGCCAGTGACCATCATCTGGATATGAAGACGCCACTCCTGACCATCGCGCGCCGTCTCAAATGCACGCATTGCAATGAGCGCAAGGCACACTGCTGGCCTGAGCCGTATGGGATTGACCTTTAGGCCGTCACTTCAGCCTTTTCCCCATCGCAAACTCGCTAAGGCATGGGCCAGCACGCTTTTGCCTCAATGCGGAGCACAGCCTGTGGGCGTGGCCATTGGGGGCCGACAGCTCAATTGTCAGCCGTATTGAGGTGGACATGACAATGAAGATTGCGACCGCGCTTGCTGTCGTCACAGCTCTTTCGACCGCACTTGGCGTCCTCATCACTGTGTTGGCCGTAACCGTGATGACGACCTATATATAAAGACACAAATTCAATGCTGACGAATGTCCTCGAGGGGCTCGTCTGAGTCAGTTTGCGCGCGGGATGCACCCATTGCAATGAGCGCAAGGCGCACGCCCAGCCTAAGAAGAGACCGGCGAAGCGCCAACGCGCTTCAGGATCGTGAAGCCGCCCCATATCATCGCGAAGGCGAAGCCGTAAAGGATTAGGAGGGCTTGTCACGGCGTCTGCCCTTCCCTCGAAAGGCTCGCGCAATGATTGCCATCAACACTCCGAGTGTGCCCGTTGTAGCAATCTCGCCAGCATAGAAGGCCATCATTGCTTGCCAGTCCCCAGCCCACAGCCCGGACGACGGGAACCCTAACCAGAATCCTAAACCAATGCCCCAAACCAGCGGAGCCAGGCCCCCAAGCAACAGCCCGCCAAGTGCGGCGGACCAGTAGGATCTCGCGAAATAATAGCCCCATGTAAGGCTGACGATGAGTGCTAGGATCATTTGCCCAGCCTAAGAAGAGACCGGCCAAGCGCCAACGCGCTTCAGGAGCCCGAAGCCGCCCCATATCATCACGAAGGCGAAGCCGTAAAGGATTAGGTAGGCTTGCCACGGCGGATCGGGCGAGCGCACGAGAGCCACGAGAGCTAAGAGCGCCGTCAGGACGATCAAAATGAGTCCGTAAGCGACGAGACCCCAGCCGATGTCTTTGATTTTGTCTCGCATGGGCCAAGCGTACGCCTGTGAGCGCTGATGGCCAGATAGCAATCGGCCCGCTGTGTTTTCCACAACGGGCCGTTGGAGTGTTTAGGTCTGTCGCATCGAGAAGGCCCGGA
>PVMK01118501.1_pt1 | contig 10296 bp, 7 predicted proteins | sample 1853481 | NCBI WGS metagenome assembly PVMK01 (sample SAMN08533507, study PRJNA380276) | Marine sediment metagenome, whole genome shotgun sequencing project. | reverse complement strand
GGGCTTCTGATCATAGTCATATTTTATTTGATGAGTGTTTTTCCAATTGTTCAGCTTTTCTTCCATCTCTTCTAAAACCACAGGTAATTCTAAACTTAAATTATTTAATTCTTTTGGGTCCTTTTCCAGATCGTAAAGTTCAGGATCAAAAACCTTATTGTCTCTCATATACTTGTATATTCCATCATAGAGAGCATAGTGTTCACCAAACCTCTTGCTATGTAATTCCGCGGCAACCGGCAAATTTGTGCCAAAAGGACGCCCTGAAATATTGCCGGCTATGGGAAAATCACAAATCGACAAAACAGTGGAACAGAGTTTCGCTAATGTAATTTTTCCGGATAACTTCCGACTCTCCAGCTATAGTGATATTTAATTTTAAAAGGAACTTTAAGTACCCTTGATACATATTTCGTTGACATACAGTTGACACACAGTTGACATACAGTTGGCATACAATTATTGACTTTTTTAGTAGGGGTGTTAGTTAGACCAGTAAACATTGAGTGTTTACTCAATAACCTCTACGAGGTACTGTATGTTTTTCTGACATCATCCCAAAAGGCGTTATTGCTGTTTCAGCAATAATGCCGCCGCCATTTTTATGCATGTGCCTTTCCTGTGGAGTTGAAGGTAGTGCAGAAAAAGAAAAATATAATTTACTGGTGTGGGCGATTAATAGCTGCTTTTCCGTACCGAGTGAATTGTCAAAAATTAAGTCTGATAAAAAATTATGACGAATACAACAAAACGATATTTAATAAAAATTCTTCTATTCTGGCAATCCTCATTATATGTTTCTTGTTGCTGAGATTATCTCTCTTGTTAACAGATATTAAACATTTAGAAATGGACGAAGAAGCTGTATGTGGAGTTCTGGCAAACGAGGTGATGAGCAACAATATAAGGCTTTCGATATTAGATTACCAGCATGTGCCCTGGTGCGGAGATACCCTGGTTGTAAGTTTTGTTGCCATTCCCTTTTTCTTAATTTTTGGTAACTCCATTATATCCCTTAAACTGATTCCCCTTTGCTTCTCATTGGGACGCTCATTTTATGGTATCTTTTTCTTAATAAATACATCAGCAGAACGGTTGCAATACTCATGAGTCTCCTGCTCATTGTTCCACCTCCATACTATACAAAACTAACCCTTTGTGCCGCCATTCCCCATACTGAAATCAATTTTTTTTCCATTGCAGTTATTTTCCTTTTTTTCAAAGTCATTCATTGTTTTCACGAACATGAAAAGGGAAAGCCAAAGGATGCTCCTTTGATTTTGTTGATCCTTTTAGGAATAATTTCAGGTTTAGCTGTTTATGTTAACTACACAATTTCCTTAACTTTGTTAACTTGCCTTGTGCTGTGGTTTGCAATAGATAAAAGGTTTATCTTAAAAAAATATTTTTTGAAGCTTTCATTGTTTTTTCTAATAGGCCTTATACCCTGGATAGCTGCCAATATTTATTTCTTCCCTGCAGGCATTCGCGGGTTAACTCCATATTCCGCTTATGAGGTTCAACGATTTCTGAAACTACTTAGACTTTTAATATACAATTTACCTCATTCCTTTGGTTTTGGCTTTGACTATACTGGGAATAGTGGAATAAATTTACAATCGATAATTTATTATGTAATATTTTCCCTCTGTTTTGGACTCCTGTTATTATTCTATAGGAAGCCTCTATTAACCTTTCTAAAAGCACTTTTACCTTCCAATCAGCTTGAGATTAATTCTAAAGCCCCTATTGCAATACTATTAATCCTTGTTTTCCCCTTTGTATTTCTCTTGATCTTCACATTCAGTAGTTTTGATATAGCACCATTTTTTGCTTTTATTAATGTTTACGATTTCACAAAACACCCTGACTACCTTTACAGATATAGATATTTAGTTCCATTCTACCCTTTTATGTTTGCTATAATTTCTTTAGCCCTTGGTGAAATAGGGCTGAAATCCAAGAACACTATTCATCGGTATCTTACATGTGGTGTAATATTTTATTTGCTGGCACTCGGCTCTTATAGCAATTATAAATTGATATCGTGGGATAAGTTTGGACAGGGATTTATTTATAAAGGGTATCGGGAACGGTATTTTGCCAAGGATATCGTTCGGAAAAATTGGTCTTTTCAAAAAATTTCCGCCTTAATAAGTGATTTGGAGGAAGAAACAAAATTTTATGGTTATACTTTCCTGGGGGAAAAGGTGGCTCAAAAACATGCTGACAACCTCTCACTTGCTATAGATAAAATTGAAAAAGTCCCTATTGAATATCGTCGCTACACATATTTCGGGCTGTTTAGTTTTTTAACTAAAGTCCATTGGAAAGATCAAAAGAGAATAATAAGCCAGGTCAATATGGTAGCCGGTAAATACAAGTCTTACTGTTATGAAGCATATGGCTTTGAACTGGCTTATAAGCTTCTTAAATCGAGAAATAATGCCTATGATCTTTTTCAATCTTTCTCGAAAGTCGAAAAAATCCTCTATAGTGAAGTCTCTGAGGTATGGGAAAAACCAAAATGGGATGTTGCCCATTATATTGATTCTATAAATGAAATAGAAGAAACATACCGACCATTTTGCTATATAGGTTTTGGAAAATTTCTTGCCAGGGAAGATGCAGGGAATCATATTGATAAACATATAACTACTATAAACAAAATTGACAAAAACTATAGAAGATACTGTTATCTTGGTTATGGGCAAGAGCTGGGAGAGCTATTCTATGCTTTAAATCCGAGTCTATTTCCCCTCGGTCAAATAGACAAACCATTCCAAAAATTTCTTTTTGAAGAGATTGATATTCGCCTCAATAAAATATTTTCTTTAACACATAAGATTGATAAAGCTTTTAAACCTTATGTGTATGAAGGTTTGGGCATAGCGATAAGAAAATATTTCGAAGAAGATGTACTAAGTCATACAGTAAACAAGGTTCCTAGTGAGTATAGGAAGTATTATTTAAATGGCTTACGTGGATAAATCATTTGTGCGGTTTATTTTGATACCTGCTGAATGTGCTCTGCTTAGCTCTGTTCATATTATAAAGACAAACCAGAATGAAAGCATAGCATATCGCTGCGATATAAAAATTAGTGGAAATACCAAAATTGATCGAAAAGAAAACAGCAAGTGCTGAACAAAGCACACCGAAAGATGCCATTGAGCGCCCAAAACCAGGGAGTCTCGGCAGCACTAACGGATTCAACCATTCGGATGCCTGTCGGGAAAAAGATACCCATAATCACTCCCAAGGGGGAAACTACAAGGACAGCTATGATAACCTTTTTCAGTATTGCAAAGGTTATCATGGTTGACGTCACAACCGGTAGCACAAACTGCATAACCAGGATAGCCAGCACCATAATTATGGGATACGCAAATATCCAGGGGGAACGCTGAGGCAAATACTCGCTCAAAAAGCTGCCAATCCCTGCACTAAGAATTATTGTAAATAGCAAGACCCCTAAAGCATATACAGGATGCCCCAGGAACACCGATAATCTTTGAATAAGTGCGATTTCCACAAACATGAATCCCGCGCCGATCAGAGAGAAATATAACGCTCCCGACCAAAGAATTTTAGAACGTTTCTCAGCCGTCCTTTCCGACCGAGACTTTACTATCAAAGGGAAAATGATTGTAGCGATGGCAAGTAATAATAACGATAAAATAAGTCCGGCAAGATATAACGTTGCGACTAAATTTCCATATACAACTCCCTTATTTATGCGCGCGGCCCAAAGAGGTGCCAAATTTCCTAAACGAAGCATATTAAAAAAATAGGGGTGTTCATCTGTTGTCGGTTCAAAATTTAAAGGCTCATCAGCTATTGCCGAGTTTAATTTCTTTAAGGAATCGGCAAAGATTATTTTTTTTAATATTTTGTTCGAGGGGGGGCTGCCCGGCTGAATGGCCAAGGTGAATTGCAATTCCGAGCAAACTGTTTTTAGCTTCGTGATTTCCTGTTGGCTGAATGGTTGCCTGCTGAGCAGTAAAGTTGAAATTCGATCCGTAGTTACCATCGCAATGTGTTGAGAAGGATTTTTTATGCCATATTGAAGAAGTGAAGCAACCGCAAGGCTGACAATACGTCCCGTTTCACCAAGATTTTTCGTACTGTGCCACCTGGAGACTGTAAATATTCCATCGTCATTAAGGCGGTTCAAAAAAACTTGCCAGGCTTCTAAAGTGTAAAGACAATTCTCAGAAAGAGTAAAAGCGCCTGCAGCGGTTGCCGCAAAAGTATCAATCAATGACATTTGGACAATAGAGTATTTCTCCTTTGTTTTCGATAAAAAACTTCTTGCTTCATCGACGACTAATTTTACCTCTTTACGATTAGCGATCCCGGCGAATTCTTTAAAATCCCCTTGCAGCAAATCTATAAAAATAGGATTTATCTCAATACCTGTAACATTTTCATGGCCAAACAACAGAGCACTGTGGATATCTCTGCCTCCACCAACACCGATAATACATACGTCCCCCTTGGGTCTCAAATAATGAACAACATTTGTCACGTCAAAGCGAAGGTGACTAATATCTTCAGGGGAATTGAATCTTTCAAGTAATGTGCCGGCCCCGCCGTCTATCATCATTATATGACCGGAAACCTTTTTTTTAGGCATTTTAGGACTGCCGCCCCAAGTTGCATATTTTGACGTGTGCTGTGCTTTTTTAAGGACGGTTATGTGTGAAAAAGAGTTCCATTTTTCAAGAACAGTATCAGAGGCTAGTATTGCTTGGCCTTTATAAAAACTTGGGCGTATTCCAAACGATGTATAGGGATTGATAAGTGCCAAAATGATAAGAATAAAAAAAATACCTCCGTTAATGTTTCGGAGTTTGGTAATAGAATTGTGCCAGGCAAAACTAACCCCGGCCAATGCCCCTATAGAACCACATAAGAGCAGCAGGCTTGGTGCGTCAAGTATTTCAAGCCCTCCCAGAACAAATAAGCAACCTAATGCAGCGCCGACAAGATCACTGGCATACAACTTTCCTATTGGAAGCTTATATTTTGTCAAAATCACAGTAATGGCAATCCCTGAAAAATAAAAAGGCACAGAACATGCAATCGTTGCTACGAACAAAACAAAGATACTCTTTATGGATATGTTCGCATCCAACCGCAGAAGGCAGAGAATTTTGATAACAAAAGGAATAACCAGCGCAAAAGCAATACATGATTTGGCCAGGCTGTCATTCAATTTTTCTTTAGTAAACCAACCCGGCTTTAGATAAACAGTCGTTGCGCCGGCAGTCATACCTAACATGGCTGTTGAAATTGCAAAAAAAGCCAGGTGGTACCACGTAACCACACTTAATAAACGTGATAATGTCACTTCAAATGCAAGTGACGCAAAAGCAATTAAAAATGTGCCTAAATAAATATTCATAACTTTTATCATCTATTTGCTGAGATTTTATGATAACTACTCGTATTTCATCGGGTTAAATATATATAGACAAATCCCTTTTATGTGTCAATAAGTATTTGCTTTATAACCATAAAGTATATATATAAAGTCAGGTGGTGAGAATGAACTTAGATAATAAGCTAGAAAAACCTGCCATATCAGCTGACCCAAAAGATAAGACTAAAGGAATGATAGGAAGACTTATGGAAAGAAATAACCTTTTAACGTTAATAGTTTCGTTGCTATTTTCTCTTATTATTTTGGAGATAGGGCTGAGAAATTTTACTCCATATCCAATCAGTCGAGTATCGAATAGAGTTGAACATGAAAAATTGGGACACATAAATGATCCTAGCATGAGTGAAATTGATGAGAATGGATTCAGAAATGAGAAACTTACCTCAGTTGATATCGTTGCATTGGGTGATTCACATACGTATGGGTACAATGTCTCATCTGATAATTCCTGGCCAAAACTGTTGGGTCGAAAGCTCAAGAAAAATGTATATAATTTTGGAGTAGGGGGTTACGGTATACTTCAATATCAAAATCTATTAAGCAAATCTATTGAATTAAACCCTGAAGTTATTTTGCTCGGTTTATATCTCCCAAATGATCTGAATGACATTTGCATTCTGGTTTCTTCTAATAAATATTGGGAATCAAGAGCAAAAGAGTTTCACATCAACAGTAGCGTGTGTTCTGAAATAAAACCATACTCTGCTTTAGGAGCATATGCCAATAAAAAAAGCAATATAAGTATTGGAAAATGGTTAAAAGAAAATTTAGCCATCATTTCAATTGTATCAAAATATTATCATCGTTTTTCTACTCCTAAAAGGATCAATATTAGAGAACTAAATGCAATAAGTAAAATAGAAAAAGGTGGAGCAACAAATGCATTAGAGATCAATGATGGAAAAATAAAAACAATGATAGACCTTGAAAGAATTAACCTGAATAAAGAATGTATGGATATGAATAGTCCACATATTCAAATGGGCTATGAAGTATTGAAAGACTTCTTTTTAGAAGCCAAGAAAAATACTGAATTAAACAATATACATTTTGGTGTTTTACTCATACCTTCAAAAGAACGGGTTTTTTATGACTATTTAAAACAAACGGGTCATTATGTACCTGAAGAATATGAAGACCTGGTAGATAATGAAGACGAACTAAAAGGAATGACTTCTGTATTTCTGGAAAACACAGGGATACCATTTATTGATGTTCTCCCGGACATGGAAAAGGCTCTATTAAAACATGGTGACATTTATCCTGCCTGGGACGATGGGCATACAATTCTTATTGGTTATAAAGTGTTTGCAGAAAATGCATTTAACCTGTATCAACAGATCATTTCATCCACTGATAGTAATGAGAATTGAGTATTCCGCCACTGTTATAAACATGAAAGCAACTGTCTGCCTGCCATTAACGGGCATCAGATAATATCCGGATGAGCTCATGTGTACTAGCTTATTATTTATAACCTATCTCTATTCATCTCAGGAGTAGATAAGATACGGATTCTCCTTCTGGCAAGTTCTTCTGTGGTTCTTATCCTTTTCTCTTGTGCTTCTGTAAAATTATGTTTTTTATTAAGTCCAAGCAGAAAAACAACCGTTTTAGGAAAGCCTAATTCATTAAAAAGTTCTATCCTTCTCACCTGTATCTCTGAAGGCGAAAGCCTTATTTCTGTATATTTATAAATACTGTTACATGCAAAAATTATAAATATAATTATAATCCATTTGTTTAGCAGGGGTTTAATCCATGTCCTATTCTTTAGCCCAATGCAGGAAATAAAGTATGAGCAATAAATTATAAAGAGTGGCATCATAGGAAGTCTAAGCCTTGAATGTCCTACGGCTAGAAATATCAACACACAAAGGTATAGTATGAAGGAGATGAAAATAAGACGAAAAGGATCTTTTCCCATAAAAAGACCACACACACCCCCGCAAACAACCATGACATATAGCAAACTTATTAAGAAACACATCAGCCCAATAATCAGACTATTGCGATTTGTTGAGCGTGACTTTATATAACTTATAACATACTGATTTGGCGACCATAAGCAACTGATTTTTCTGAAAGAATTTTTTACGTATGTCATGGGATCCTGTAAGACAAGTACAGCTACTTTATTTAAGATCTGACTTGTATTTAATTCTGTTATGTCTTTTGGATCAATGCGGCTGCCTTTCGGCCACTCTTCTCTGCTTTTTTGAACATACCAAAGACTGCCTTTGACATCACCGTAATCTGTACATGGGGGTGCAATCCTGTTTGCACCAAGAGCTACTGCTGAAATACCGCTCTTTGCATTAAAAGAGGTGTTTCCCTGGATAGGCGATGTTATAATGACTATTGCAAGGATTGTAAGGTAGGTGGGTATAAGAAAGGCGGATAAGGATTTTAATAAAAATCTCCATCCTTGTCTGAAGTGTGCCCCCAAAATGATTACAGCAATACAAACAGGAAAATACTGCAGCCCTCCCCTGGTTTGCGATGCCAGCCCCCATAAAATCCCACCGAGGAGCAGATAAAAAGATTTAGATGTACAAAAATATTTTGCAATTGCTAAAAAAGAGACTACAATCCAAAAGACAGCAAGTGTTTCAGCATATAGAGTTACTCCATAAAAAATAAAATTTGGGTAAAGACCACTTATAACGGCGGCAATCAGCGCTGTTCTTTCGTCAAATAGGGTCTTTGCCAACAAGTAGATCCCAACAACAGTCAACCATCCCACAACAGCTATTGCTACTACTGGTGGAACTACATGCCCATTACCAGGATATAAAAAGGCTGCGATAAAAAGAAAATTTAAAGGGGGGAAGCCATTGAATGCGTTGGTACCGGCTTTAATTATTCCCCGAGCACCCCGAAGGTATGAAGTTGAGTCAAGGTCACCAGCCCTTACAGCTACATTACTTTCCGAACTGTATATAAATACAAGCGGGCTAAGCCTCAGCAAGAGGATGAAAAATAATATTAGACATATAGTTAATTGTTTTTGTTTCATCTTGCTGTTATGATTTTGATGTCTTATCTGTGCAAGAGCACGATCTTTGCCCTGTCTACTTTAGGGGTTAGTCTTTTGTGTGTCAAGATCCTGTCTTAATCAATTAACATACCCCAGAGCCTTGAGGCGTTCCAGATCTTCCTCAGGAATATTTTCTTGTTTTAACCCCTTTTTGGTGTATTTTTTTACCCAGTTTTCCAGTTGAGCTGAGAGTTCAGATGCCTTGTCCGGGAACTTAGTATCTATGTTTTCCAATTCCTGGGGATCAGATAAGAGATCGAACAGTTCTTTTGAGTTTTCCTCCTTGCCTTCAATATACTTCCATTTCCCTTTCCGAATTGCAAATTTTTCCCCTTCAACAAAAGTTTTCTTGTAAAGTCCTCGATATCTGCCAATGTAATATTCTCGGAAAAGGTAGACGGGTCGGTCTTTATCAACTTCAGAACCGCCGCGAAGGGCAGGTGCCATACTCTGTCCGTGGAGAGAGAGACCTTCCAGGTTAACACCGATTAAATCAAGTATTGTAGGCATAATATCCACACCTTCTACAGGTACACTGAGTTCCAGGCCCTTAGGAATATGATTGGGCCATCGAAACAGCAGCGGAACACGCACAGCTTCCTCATAAATATTATATCCATGCCCCAAGAAATTATGCTGACCCAATCCTTCACCATGATCAGAAGTCAGAACGACAAGCGTATCCTCCTCCAAACCCAAATGTTTCAGAGCCTCAAAAACTTTTCCGATTTCCTGATCGGTAAAAGCCAATTCTCCATCGTAGAGACTGATTATCCTCTCCAGGTCAACAGGCTTTTTATTTTGTATTTTAGCTATTATCTTCTCCAGATAGCTTGGTTCATTTTTCCGAGAGAGAAATTGAGACTTAAAAGGTTCGGGTGGGTCATAGGGATCGTGAGGATCAAAATAATGGAGGAACAAGTAAAAAGGAGCGTCCGGGTTTCGTTTATTCTTAAGCCAATCAATCGCTTTCTGTGTAGTCGCGTCGGCTCGCTGATCGATGATGTCTGGTTGGCCAGGATAGTGTTTTTTTGTAACACTCTGGGTTCCATCTTTAAAATCGTCGTCATAAAAAGTGAAGCCCTGGGCTAAACCGAACTTGGTGTTTAACACAAAAGATGAAACACAGGCTGCGGTTTGGTATCCCAAAGAGCTAAGCTGCTCTGCCAGCGTGTTATATTCAGGCCCAAGCTTGTAGCCGTTTTTTAAAACTTGATGAGCCGGGGGATACAATGAAGTAAACATCGATGCATGCGATGGTCCAGTTGTAGAACAAGCCGAATATGCCAAATCAAACTTTGCACCTTGTTCGGCAAACTTACGGAGATTTGGTGTGGTATCCCGATTGTAGCCATAAACAGAACAGTGATCTTTCCTTAGAGTATCAATTGAAATAAGAAGGACGTTAGGGCTTTTTACCTGATGCCTACTTCCCCAGACCGGCCAAGCACCGGGAAGGAATAACGATGCTGCACTGCCGTACAGTCCATATTTCAGAATCTCCCATCGGGTCAAATTCTTTTTCATCTTATTTCCCTTTTGTATACTTAAATATTTTATCCTTAATATTTGAATCTTACAATAATAAAATTGTTGTTTCAACTTTATTATGTATCGCAACATGCCTGAAAAAGTTTTAGAAATGGAAGAACTGCTGCATACCTGGGGAAAAAACCATAAACCCAAATATTCTTTTTCACCAGACAAATCCGTTCCAATTGATCAAGACACACAAGCGGCTCTTAAAGCTTTAGGATATATTCAGTAAGTTTAAAAATAAATTTACTCCAGCACAACGCAAATCCTG
>PVMK01165974.1_pt1 | contig 10297 bp, 6 predicted proteins | sample 1853481 | NCBI WGS metagenome assembly PVMK01 (sample SAMN08533507, study PRJNA380276) | Marine sediment metagenome, whole genome shotgun sequencing project. | reverse complement strand
TTGAAAGTCCAGCCGTGATACGGGCATTCGATGCAATCGCCGCGTACCCGACCGTCGCCCAGCGCACCACCGCGGTGGCTGCAGGTATCACTGACGCATTGCACCGCGCCGTTGGTATCACGCCAGAGGGCAAAGTTGTGACCAAGCATCATGGCTTTCAACGGCCGACTCGCACCGAAGGTCAGCTCGGAACTTTCACACGCGACATACCAGAAATTCATAAACATAATGACTTCTCCTCAGTGGGTCTGACCCCACACTCAGTTAAATAACGCGGCCCGTTTGATCAGGTCATCGAGGCCGGGCTCATCCGAATTTTTCGGTTTACCCGGGTGAATAATGCAAACCTGGCAAGTCTCGGCAGCTTCCACGAGATCGCGATATGTTCCGGCGCTAACATCGGCGATATATGCCTGCTTGTTCTCGTCATAGGCGAACATCCGGTTATTCAGATCGGTGCACTCATCACAGGTAGTACAGCGAGGGGTTTCGATGCACGGCTCGTCTGAAGGCGGCGCCGCTGCCGCGGGTTCGACTTCGTCTTGTTCAGACTCGGCCGTTTCCGGGACGACGGCTTGCCGCTCAACCGGTTCCGGCGCAATGGGTGCCGCCACACCAACCTGAGACAGTTCGGCTCTGAGCTTAGCAATTTCCTGTTCTTTCTCGCGTTCCCAGATCTCCCGTTCGCGCGCCAGCAGCGCGAGTGCATGCGAGTTGTTAATCCCACCCTGCTCTTGAAGACTATGCCAGTGCTCGCTGCAACGACGGGCCGCTCGAATGAGCCGGTCATCGACGACGAGCCGGTGCAAGATGTCTTCCCCGTCGACCGTGAGTACATACGGGACCATCTCGCCAACCTGCTCATCGCCGAGCGACAGGTACTCGGCAACCGGCACCATATCTGCGGTCCAGCTGTCGCGAGGTATGTCGGCAAAATGCTCGGCGTAGCGCCGATCATTAGCGACAAAATCCACAAACGTAAAAGCCACATCCTCTGAAACTCTTTGCACGTCTTCGTCTTCGTAACAAAGTCGGTGATGTGACCAGACTTCCTCGACCTGCGGATTGTTCCGTACCGAAAAGCGTGTTGCCTGGTCTTGTCCGGCCGCCGGGTCGTAGCTAAAAGCGGGGAACGCACGCGACTCCATCGCCGCAGCAGCGGACAGGTAAAGCGGAAGATCCGGAGTCGCTTCGGACGAGCCCGTGAAAACACTGAAAAGAGCGGCACCCTGGTAAACCAGTCCCCGGCGAATCTCATCCCTGCACTGGTACAGGTTCGAGTTCACCGACTGCAGGGCGTACGCATCGCCGAGCCCGGCCACCATATTCGCGAGTCGTTGGCCGCTCACACCGTGGGGTGTGTGGCCGCTCTGCAACGCCGATTCACCGAGCAGATCGCAGCTTTGTACGAGCACCTTCATGGGCAGTTCCGCGGAAAAGATCTCCATGAGTTCCGCCTGCACCCGCGCGCCGCAATCTTCTTCATTAAGGCAAATCAAATACGACGGGAAAAACAATAGGTCAGCTTTTGCCAGAACCCGCGCATCGAGACGCCGCAGGAAGGAATCATGCTTCGACTCACGATACCGGTTCTGTATTTCCAGTTCCGCGATCGTAATCGCCTTGATGAGTTCGGCCATCTCGGCTAGCCGCTCCCGGTAAGCTTTCAGGGCATTCGCAACACTGCTGAATACGAAGCGGTACTGCGTCTTATTCTGAATTCTCTTATCGCTTTGGCCCGCCGACGCAAAAAATTTCTGTGTTTCGAGAACCGCGAGTGCTAACTGGATCCGCTGCCGGCGGGCGGGCGGCACCATGCTCTGCGGGACCGCTTGATTCAAGAGCCGCGACATGAGTTCAAAATCAAACGCATCCTGGTAACGTCCGCCTAGCGAGTTCTTGAGGTTCTGCGGCGTTCGCGCACCGGCCGATTTGAGGTCGTCCACCTTCACGATATCGCCGAGCTTCAGGATAAGCGTGTTGATTTTTTCCAGTGCCCGGCAAGCGCGTTCCGCTTCGACCACCGTCCAGGCATGCTGCAAAAGCCGGACCGGGGTGCTTTCGTCACAGCCGATGACCTGCCCTTTAATCTGCAGCGCACCCCGCGCAATAGTCAGACTGTCTCTGAGCAATTCCGCTTCGGCCTCGCTGCTCGCAGACAGCAACGCCTCCTCGGCCAGCGCCCAGAGTCTGGAGAGTGATGTTTCGGTGTCAGCCGAAAGCAGTTCGCGCATTTTCGCTTCGAGACGAAGGACGTGCGTTCTGACGCGCTCGCCGCCAATGCCCTGTGGTGCAATCTTTTGCAGCAACCGATCTACCACGCCCGAGAGCGTGCGCACGAAAGCGTCTTCATCGTTGCCTTCGACCAGGACCAGCGGGTAGTCGTAGCGCAGTTTCTCCAGATCACGATACGAGGCGAGCAGCGCTGAGCGAATTCCCGGCTTTGCCACATCCTCGAGTTCACCTTCACCACGTTTTCCCGTCAGGTGGAAGTGGACCATTTCCTGAAGTTCGACGCTCATTCGTTTATACCTAATTGCTAATCATGCCGATCAATCCGCCGGCCAGATCGTAAATCTGTCGAGTTCTTCCTCCAGCCCGCTCTTGACCATGCCGGGCGTATACAGCCGCGCGGGTTTACGAAGGTCCTCGTAACGCGGCACATCCTCATTTCGATAGAGGATGCCAACCGGGATTTGCTTGCTGGTGCCGGCGATTTCCCTGGCTTTTACGAGGTCCCCGGGGTCGTGCTGTTGCTGGTTCCGGTACACACTCGAAAGGCCCGGAGTCATTTGAACGCCATCCTCGTGTGTAAGTATCAACACCTCATTCGGATCCTGCACACAGGCTTCGAAATGGTCCGGCAGAAACTCGGGGCAACGCTGCAATATGCGAATAAATGAGAAACCTCGATGATGAAAACCCAGCGAGATGATTTTGTATAGCAGCTCCGGTATCCAGTCCGCCGCCTGCGCGACGAACGACAGGTTCGACATGCCGAGTGTCGCGATCAACGGATCGAACGCTCCGAGATCCGAGCCGCGCGGCGTGGTATTGCTGACGGTTCCTTTCGGAGAAGTCGGCGACACCTGTTTTTTGGTCAGACCGTAAATGTTGTTATCGTGCATCATCACGGTCATATCCATGTTGTAGCGGATGGCATGCACCCAATGAGCGGCACCGATGCTGCAACAGTCGCCATCGCCGGTGTTGACGAAGACGTGCAGATCGGGTCGCCGCATCTTGATGCCTTCCGCAACCGGTAGCGCCCGACCGTGCAGACCGTGGAACCCATAGGCTCCCATGTAATGCGGGAACCGGCTGGAGCAACCGATCCCTGATACGAATACGATTTTCTCGAGCGGCAGCTGCTCGTCCCGGCACAGGCGTTGCACGGCCGCGAGGATAGCGAGGTCACCGCAGCCGGTGCACCAACGGGGCAGACAGCCTTCGTATTCCTCCAGGCTGTGCCGCTCCTCGCTGGAGCGTAGCAGGAACTCCGTTGTACTCACCGCCATCACCGATACCTCACTAGTGGTCCAACCTGTAACCGCTCGCGAATAATCCGCTCGACGGTACCTGGCTTAATCGGCTGCTCGCCGACTTCACCCCAACAATCAATGTCGACCAGGCACCTGGCACGTAACAGCCACGCCAGGCTCGAATAGCGGCGGTTTTCCTCGTCAATCATCGCGTCATCCAGGCTGTCGGCCCAATTGTTCTCGACCGCCAAGACTTTATCGAACCGCTGCAATACTTCTTTGATCCCCGATGCCATCGGCTGCAGGAACCGCAGGTGCATCGCAGACACGCTGTGCCCGTCGGCGCGGACGCGTTGCACAGCCTCTTCGATCGCGCCCTTGGTGCTACCCCAGCCGACCACGAGCAACTCGCCTTCATCGTCACCGAACACCGACGGCGTCTTCAGCGTCTTCTGCAGGGCCGCGAGCTTCAGGCTCCGATGCTGGATCGCCTCCCGGTTGATTTCGAGGTTATACGCCACGCAACTGCCGCGATCGTGAGCAAGGCCGGTCAGTGTATGCATGCCGTTCGGCTGCCCGGGTATGAAGCGATGGCTCTGCCCGGTCCGCGCGTCCCAGTCATAAGGCTTTTCACCTTCCGCGACCGGGCTTTGATCCACCGGTGGTGCCAGCCATTCCTCGCTGAACTCCGGCCGCCGGAACGGTTGCTGAGCGGTTGCCAGACTCGCATCCGACAACAGCACGACGACCGTGTTGAATGTCTCGGCAATCCTGCGGGCCGTGATGACCGAATAAAAACAATCCTCTATGTCGCTGGCGGCCATGACGACTTTCGGTGCGTCGCCATGGCTGCCGAAAATCGCGGTCAGCAAATCGCCCTGCTCAGCCTTCGTCGGCTGCCCCGTGGAAGGACCCCCGCGCTGCACATCCACGACGACCAGCGGAATTTCTGCCATGACTGCAAGCCCGATGCATTCCTGCTTGAGCGAGTAACCAGGTCCCGAAGTGATCGTTACGGAGCACTTCCCGGCATAGGATGCGCCGATCGCGAACGCGCAGGCCGCGATTTCATCCTCGGCTTGGTGCACGACGCCACCGACTTTTTCGAACACGTCACTGAGATAATGGGATGCGGATGTGGCGGGCGTAATCGGATACATGGCACAGACCTCCATACCGGAGGCCATAATACCGAGTGCCAGTGCCGTGTTGCCGTTCACGACGATCCGCGGCTCCTTGGCCGGAGACGCGGGGATCTTGAACTTAAAGTCAAGATTATCCTCGGCCCAGGCCCAACCAGCTTCCAGTAGTTTCCGATTGGCGGCGACCACCAGTTCGCCCTTTTTACCAAAGATAAACTCGATCTGTGCTCGCGCGAGCTGCATGTCAAGACTGTAGAGACTGCAGAGCAAGCCGAGGACGAACATATTCTTGCCGCGTCTTGGATCGGTCACGAGCTTCAGGCATTCGACTTCCATCGGGATCTCGCAAACGACGTAGCCTTGTTCGACTAATTCGTCGTACACACGCGCGTAAGAAGCTGCGACCGCCGGATCCGAATCCGTTCGCCACTTGTTCTCCAATAGAATGATGCCGCCGGGTTTCAGCTCATCCGCCTGCAACCGACCCAGCAACACCTGCTCGTTAAACGCGACCATGAGGTCTGCCTGGTCACCGCCGTTGGCGACCGCCTGACTGGCGACGCGAATGCGATTACCGCTCGCGCCTTCGATGCTGCGGGCCGGTGGCTGGATCTCGGCCGGAATGATTTCGACGGTCCAGATGCCGTTGCCCATCCGCGCAGCAATGGACCCGAACGACTGGCCGCACTTCTGTGCACCCTCACCGGAATCGCTCAGGATCTCGACGACGTGTTCATCGATTGCGACTGCCGGTTTGCTGACGGGCGACCGGATTTTCGTTTGTTGCTTTGCAGGCATTTACTCTTTCCCTATGCCACACGAACGCGGGAAAACGTTCGCTCCTCGATATCGATGCCGAACATCTTGCATTCATTGCCGGCGCGTTCGGCACGATAGACTGTCTCCGAGTCACGGATGCCGAGATAAGCTTTCATGCTGCGCGCCGCATGACGACCCGTGCCCATTGCGAGAATTACCGTGGCTGCGCCGGTCACGATATCCCCACCGGCGTAAACACTCGCCATCGATGTCGCGAAATTATCGTCCGTCTTGATGTAACCCCACTCGTTCAGTTCGATCTTCGAGGTCTGACCGATGATCGGGTTTGCGTTCGTGCCGATGGCGTAAACGATCGTGTCGACCTCAAACTCAAAATCGCTGCCCTCGATCGGCACGGGGCGCCGGCGACCGGAATCATCCGGCTCGCCGAGTTCCATGCGCAGACAGCGCATCGCGCGCACGTTGTTTTCGCCGTCGTCCAGGATCTCGACCGGGACCGTCAGCCACTCGAACAGGATGCCTTCTTCTTCGGCGTGCTCGATCTCCTCTTCCCGCGCCGGACTTTCGTTCCGAGTCCGCCGGTAAACGCAATACACTTGTTCTGCGCCGGCTCGCAGCGCAACGCGCAATGCATCCATCGCCGTGTTACCGGAGCCTATGACAGCGACGCGTTTACCGAGACCGAGCGGCGTGTCGTATTTCGGAAACTCGGTCGCGCCCATCAGGTTGCAGCGGGTCAAAAGTTCGTTCGCCGAAAGCACGCCGTTCAGAGACTCGCCGTCGATCCCCATGAATGTCGGATAACCCGCACCGCTGCCGATGAACACCGCATCGAACCCGAGTTCCTCACGCATCTGCTCGATCGTGAACAGGCGTCCGACAAGCGTGTTGCATTCGATCTTTACGCCGAGCCTGGTCAGGTTTGCGAGCTCGGCATCGAGAACTCCATTCGGTAGCCGGAATTCCGGAATTCCATACCGCAACACGCCACCGGCCTGGTGCAGAGCCTCGTAAACAGTTACATCGCAACCGGCTTTGGCCATGTCCGCGGCGCACGCCATGCCTGCGGGTCCGGAGCCGACGATGCCAACCTTCAAGCCATTGCGTTCGATGTACGGAGTGTTGTCCCAACCCTCGGCGATCGCCATGTCGCCGACCCAGCGTTCGAGCCGCCCAATCGCCACGGGCTCCAGCGTGTCGCCGACCGGGCAGACCCCCTCGCACTGATCTTCCTGCGGGCAGACCCGGCCGCAGATTGCCGGCAACAGCGTCGAGTCGGTGAGGATGTTATAAGCGCCACGGAAATCCTGCTCGGCGATCTTCGTAATAAACCCCGGAATATCGATGTTGACCGGACACGCCGGGACACATTCGGCATTCGGGCATACCAGGCAACGTTCGCACTCGTTCAGCGCGTCCGCCTTGCGAAAGCCGAGCGCAACTTCATCGAAGTTTGCTGCCCGCACCTCAGGGTCCTGCACCGGCATCGGTGAGCGATCCTGCGGGATGGTCCGGATAGTTTTCTTGGCCATCTATGTTGCTCCGGCCGCTTCGTTCCATCTTTCCATCGCCAACGCTTCCTGCTTCGAGAACCTTCCGAGCCGGCTCATCAAATCATCGAAGTCGACCTTATGGCCGTCGAACTCGGGACCGTCGACACAGGCGAATTTTGTTTCGTTCCCGACGATGACGCGGCAACCGCCGCACATCCCCGTACCATCCACGACGATCGGGTTCATGCTGACGATGGTTTCGACTTTATGCGGGCGCGTGGTCTCGGCGCAGGCCTTCATCATGATAGGTGGACCGATGGCGATAACTCTGTCGACATCCGCGTGCACCTGCAATGCCTTCTCGATGCCGAGCGTCACACGACCCTTGATGCCGACCGAGCCGTCATCCGTGCAGATGATAAATTCATCACAGTATTCCTTGAATTTCTCTTCCCAGAAAATCAATTCCCGGCTTCTGAAGCCGACCACACCGATGACATATGCTCCGCTCTCCTTGAACGCACGCAGTTGCGGATAGATTGGCGCCACGCCGAGTCCGCCGCCGACGCAGACGACTTTCTTCGCATCGAGGTGACTCGGAATGCCCATCGGGCCTACGACGGCATGTAGCCGGGTTCCGGCATGGCAGCGCTGCTGCATCTCTTTCGTGGATTTACCGACTGCTTGAACAACCAGCGTGATCGTGCCCTTGTCACGGTCGAAGTCCGCGATCGTCAACGGGATACGCTCACCGCGTTCATTCGAAATCACGACGACGAACTGACCAGGTTGCGCCGCCTTCGCCAGCATCGGCACGCGTACCTCGAGAAGATAGGTGGCGTCCGAAAAATCTTCGCGCCCGACGATTTCGTAACCAGTTCCAGCGACCGGTCCCTTCGACTCGTGGCAGCCGGGACCCTGGACTTTCTCCTCCGCAGTCTGCCGCTCGCGAGCCTCGGCAATTTTCTCGCGCATTTCGGCGACGACCGGATCGCGCGCCGCCCGGGCGGCATCCAGATCAATCGTATATAGCGACCGGCGCAGGTCGCAGCCCAGCGTGTCACGCAGAGTTCGTGGTACCGCAACCTTGACCCACCAGGTCTGATCACGCTTGAAGAGGTATTTCGCGTCACTCATGGCTTTACGGTCTCCCGCTGCATCCGGGCATTCCGCCGGGAAACAACACCATCCTGTACCTTTTTCAACCTTCAGAAGCTTTTACATATATTTCGGCAGGTCCCTTTTCCCGACCAGCTGTACCTTACGTTTACTTGCTTACCTGTACCTTACGTTTGGCTTCATCTGAAGCATCAATTTAATTTTTTACCTGTACCTTCATAAGATGCCCTGAAACAACCCGGCTTGCATATAGGGGAATACCGAATGCTGATTAGCGGAGGTTAGGTCTATAATCAGAAATCCCCTGGGAGAATTGTTATGGCCATCACACCTCAAGAACGGGAACTCATCATCATTGGTACCGCGATCGCCGCCGGTTGCAAGGGATGTTTGCGGGAGAACGCACTCGCGGCACAGCAGTTGCATGTGACCGCTAAGGATGTTGACGACACGATTTCCAACGCGATCCGTATTCGGCAAGCTGCGACGAACGGTATCGAAAAATTCGTATCGTCGGGTTTTACCGAATCGGCGGCATCGAAACCGCATCCTCTTGATCAGGACAATCAACGTATTCAAGCGCTGGTTTCCGTGGGTGCCGCGTTCGCGATTAACTGCGTCACAAGCCTGAAGGAACAGATCACTAACGCAAAAACGATTGGCATTTCCGAAGACGATATCAACGCCGTCATCAGTTTGTCCGCTTTTATGAAAGCCAATGCAGCCTCACATGTGGAACGCCTGATGAGTCCGTATGAAGTCGAGGACGATACAGACATGCTGGCCGCATACGGGACGCCGTTTGGACCTGAACGCTGTGCGTGGACCGAGGTGTGCAAGTCAGATAAGCCACTGTATCGGACAGCGGCGCGTTCTTCGAGTGCCGGGGACAGCGACCTGATCGAAATCACTGGCACGCTTTAGGAATTAAGGGGACAGTGACACTAATTCAATTAAGTACTCGACAAATTCCTGCATTTGCTGTGAATTAAGGTCACTGTCCCCTTAATTCCCTATACGACAACGGACCCCCAGTTATCGCGCAAGTATTCCGCGCCCATCAGCGCCAGCGCGTGCAAGTGAAAGGTGGAATTGACCGCCGAGCTCGTCGGAAAGACTCCGGGACCGCCGATAAACAGATTGGGAATGTCGTGAGTCTGAGATACCGCGTTGGTCACGGAAGTATCGGGCTTATCGCCCATGATCGTGCCACCCATGACGTGTTGACCACCCCGCGGACCGTGCCATATCTCGTCGGCGCCGGCCGCTTTGACCAGTGCCTCGCCCTCGCTGACCGAGGCGTCCCACAGGCCTACTCCATCGGTACTGGCTTCATAGACGACGCGCGCGAGCGGAAATCCATGTGCGTCTTTCTCGTCGGCGAGCTCAATGCGATTTTCGGCTAGCGGCTGATCCTGGCTAATCGCCACGATGGTACCGAGTCCTCGTGCTGCACGCTCCATGAATGATTGCAGACTCGGCCCGAAAAGATCGGCTCGCGTCATCGCAATACCCAGCAGATCATTCGGCTTCAGCGCCGGTGCGATGACCCACTGCCGGCTGCCATAGGGGCCGTCCTTACGAACTTTGTCAAAGCGGTCCTGACTGAATAACTGGCCACCGTTCACGCCCATGTAATTCTGCATATCTTCATCGAACAGTCCGAAGATGTTCACCGAAGGATGTGTCATCAGATAGCGCCCGAGCAGGCCACTGGAGTTTGCCAGACCATCCGGGTGCAGATTCGAAGCCGAGTTGAGCAGAATCCGGCTATTCTCAACCGTGAACGCAGCCATCACGACAGAGTCGGCCAGCAGGGTCTGGCGCGTCCCGGTCGCGTCCACATATTCGACGCCGGTGGCATATTTCCCTTTGGCGTCAGTCAATACTCTGGTGACATGACTCTCGGACTGCAGCACGGCCCCTGCCTTGATCGCCCGCGGAAAATAAACGACCAGCGGGTTCGCCAGCGCGCCGGTGGGGCAGCCGGCCTCACACCACCCATCGTAGATGCAGGCGGGTCGTCCCTTGTAAGGCGCGGTCAGGACAGCGAGCGGCACTGGCGCTACATTCATATCCAGCGCCTCGAATCCCGAGGACAAAATCCGGCCATGCGGGAACACCGGTACCGGCGGCAACGGATAGGGATCGCCGGGAGGTCTCCAGATTTCCGCGTCGGCGTCTCCGGACAAGCCGACCTCTGCTTGCACCCGATCGTAATATGGGCGCAGGTCTTCGTACTCGAGCGGCCAGTCGAGACCACGACCGTATAACGACTGCT
>PVMK01161266.1_pt1 | contig 10297 bp, 8 predicted proteins | sample 1853481 | NCBI WGS metagenome assembly PVMK01 (sample SAMN08533507, study PRJNA380276) | Marine sediment metagenome, whole genome shotgun sequencing project. | reverse complement strand
GGGGACGCCACCAACGTCCACCTTGTCGAAGTTGACATAGGTGCCGTTGATGACCTCGACAATCCCGTCGTCAATCACCAGATTGCCGCCGGAGGCAAAGGCGAGGGTGTCGTAGATGGCGAACTGGTAGGTGCCGTCGGCCGATCCCGCCCCGGCGCCGAAGGCAGATTCGAGGGTGGTGGGATCCAGGCTGTTCTCGTCGACCTTTGAACCGAGGATCACTGCCGAGCCGGCGGAAACCCGTGCCAGCAAGGTGCCGTTGTCATATGCACTGACATCCCAGAGATCGGTTCGGAAGGACAGCCACGGCTCATAAGCTCCCAGGGTGATCCTGGCTGTGTCGAGGACATTCCCATCGGGATCGAGGAGGTCGAGGTCCATGGTGACGCCGTTGGCGCCGGCGAGGGCGAAAATATTTGTGTAGAAGGCGCTGGTTGAGGCGAGGCCCATGAGCGTCGTGGACTCTCCCGCCCCGGTGGCGGCGGATGCCGGGATGGCCTCGAAACCCGAGCCGAACGTGCCGCCGGCCGTGTCGTTAAAGCCCGCAAACACAAGGAGATTTGCGGTGACTTCGCCTCCGGTCGTGGTGATGCGCATCGCGCCGCCGGCGTTGTTCATTCCAAAATCGTTCAGAATGACATCGTCCAGGATGAGCGTTTCATCCGCACCGATGCTGAAGGTGCGCGACACGGGGTTCGGGTTGGCCTGATTTTGTTCCAGCCAGAGAACATCCACCGAAACCGTGGTCGTGCCGGCGTTGTTGATATAGAGATCCGAGTGCCATCTATTGGTTCGTGCCGCTCCTGCGATCAAGAGATCGTCGCCGGGTGCGATGGCCAACACCGACGAGGCGACAACCATCAGCCCGAGACAAGCGATTCCGAATATTCTACGATTCATACGAGACCTCCCTGGTTCTCTCAACAAAGCAAACCACGCAGCACCATATCAGCTTCCGCGCACAACGGGCAGACACGGCCATGCCGTGTCTCCCGATGTTATTACGCGGCAAACCGGATTTGGTTGACGGCCTGACATAGATGGCGGGCGGTAATGTGTTCCGGCGCACATTTTCAATCTGCACGGACGTGGGCACGACCCGCGGACCGCCTCACGAAGTACCGTCGGCAAGGGGGTGGGTTGCCCGGCATTCCTAATTCCTAATTCCTAATTCCTAATTTCCGGCTAAGATACGGGGATGACCTATCAAGTGCTCGCTCGCACGTGGCGGCCGCAAAAATTTGCCGACCTCCTCGGCCAGGAGGCGGTGGTGCAGACGCTCACCAATGCCCTGGGCGCCGGCACCTTCGGCCAGGCCTATCTGTTCTCCGGTTTGCGGGGCGTCGGCAAGACCACCGCCGCGCGGCTTCTCGCCAAGGCCGTCAACTGCTCAGAGGGACCGACGGCGGAACCGTGCGGCGAGTGTGTGTCCTGTCGCGAAATCGTCGACGGTTCGAGCATCGACGTGATCGAGATGGACGCCGCCACGAACACCGGCGTCGATGACGTCCGTGAGCTCCAGGAGCTGCTCCGTTACCACCCGACCCGAGACCGGTTCAGGGTCATCATCGTGGACGAGGTCCACATGCTCTCGAAATCGGCGTTCAACGCCCTCCTCAAGACCATCGAGGAGCCGCCCCCTTACATCCTCTGGATCTTCGCCACGACCGAGCGCCTCAAGGTTCCGGCGACCATCCTCTCGCGCTGCCAGCAGCTCGAATTTCGGCCGGTGGGAGCGGAGCTCATCCGCGGCCGATTGTGCGAGATCGCGGCCGCCGAGGGCTTCACGCTTGCGCCGTCGGCTGCGGCTGCGATTGCCGGTGCGGCGGAGGGCAGCGTGCGCGACGCGCTGTCGCTGCTCGATCAGCTGCGGGCCTTCGCCTCGGACGAGGTTGACGACAGGGCTGTGGCGACGGTGCTCGGTGTGCCGCCCATGGAGGCCACAGCCGGACTCGTGGACGCTCTCGCTTCGGGGCGCATCGCCGAGGGTTTGTCATCACTCCACACCCAGCTCGCCGCAGGCCAGGATGCCTCGGTGCTGTATCGAGAAATCGGCCGGGTTCTCCGCACGATCTTGTACCTTGCGGTCAGCCCCGACCTCGATTCCTCGATCTCGGATGCTCACCGTGCCGTGCTGCAGCCGATTGCCGAGGCCCACGGTGTCGACCCCTTGAGCCGAATGCTCGGTTTGTGGCTCGAGCAAGAGGGTCTTCTCCGAGAGGCCGGGAATCGAGAGCTGGCGCTCGAGGTCGCGTCATTGCGGCTCGCCCGATGGCCGGCGGTGCGCACCGTCGAGGACTGGCTTGCCGGATCAGGCGATCTCACGCCGACCCCGAATGCCACATCGGGCCCCACAGAGATGCCGCCACCGGTGGCCGGCGGCGCCTCCGGCGCCGAACCGAGCTCGGCGCCGGGCGGAAGCGGTGCAGCAGAGGCATCGCCGCCATCCGCGCCTGAGCTCATCGGTACCACCGGGGAGGCCATTGATGATGTGACTGCCGACCCCACCGCCGGCGAGGCCGAACGCGCCTCCCTGGAGGACGAGGTTCGCTCCGATCCGGGGGTGATCCTGGCCACCCGGATTCTCGGGGGAGACGTGGTGGCGGTGCGCCCGGACGGCGGCGATTGATGGAATTGCGGCCGCCCGCGGTACGCAGCCTGTTGGCTCACCTCGAGCGTCTTCCGGGGGTCGGCCCGCGGACCGCGCAGCGGCTCGCGGAGCATCTTCTGACCATCGACCCGAACGAGCTCGACGCCTTTGCCGCAGTGCTCGCCGGATTGCGAGAGGCGGTGCACTTGTGCTCCGAGTGCTGTCTGCTTACAGAATCTGACCCATGCGCGGTCTGCGAAGACCCGAGTCGCGACCGTGGAACCATCCTGGTCGTCGAGGAACCGACGACGGCCTGGGCGGTGGAAGCGACCGGCGATTATCACGGCCTCTACCACGCCCTCCTCGGACATCTGTCGCCCCTTCACGGGGTCGGACCCGACGACCTGACCATTGCTCGTCTCGAGGAACGCTGTCGGGCTGGCGGTGTGACTGAGGTCATTCTCGCAACCGACCCGACGGTCGAGGGCGAAACCACGGCGCTCTTTATCGCCCGTCGTCTGCAGCCGCTTGGAATGGAAGTCAGTCGTCCGGCGTCGGGGATTCCGGTGGGTGGGGAGGTGGCGGCGGTCGATCGGGTGACGCTGACCCAGGCGCTCAAGCTCCGGCGCAAGATCTGACCAGCCCACATGTTCCACCGGGTTTCTTGGCGAGGGCGGCGGAGGGCGGTGCACCGCCGGCCGCAGCAGGCGATTGGTGACAAGTGCGAGCCAGCTATTTATCGGTTAATAAAGGCAGTTATCGGTTAACACGGGTACGCTGTCCCCACCGGGACATTTGGCCTCGAGAGGGCGGATGTGCTATAAATTGAGACTGTTGGGGAGTGTGAGGGGTTGAATAACACACTGGTCATGTACGAAGAGGAGTTCCAGGCCATCAAGGTGCTCCTCAACACCTTGCGGATGGACGCAAGCGCCAAGATCGTGTTCTTGGTTGACAAGAACGGCCAGCAAATCGCGGACGCCGGCGAGGTCGATCTCATCGACACCACCTCCCTCGCTTCGCTCACCGCGGGCAATGTGGCCGCCACAGACGGTCTGGCCAAGCTCATCGGTGAAAAGGAGTTTTCGATCCTTTTCCATGAGGGTCGCAAGGACAATATCCACATCTCGATCGTCGGCCAACGGCTGATCCTGGTTGTGATCTTCGACGAGCGTTCGTCGTTGGGTCTCGTGCGGTTGCGGGTCCGCAAGGCCTCTGTCGACCTCGAGAGGGTGCTCCACGACATGGAGGCCAAGGCGATTGAGGTCGGCGCCGTGGAGGCCGTTTCACCGTTTGCAGAGATCACTGACGACGACATCGACGCATTGTTTTCTGAATGAGCTTCATCAATTACGCAGCCCGTGAGATCAACGTCAAGATCGTCTTTTATGGACCCGGTCTGTGCGGCAAGACGACGAATCTCCAGTACATCTTCGAGAAGTCGTCACCACAGCAGAAGGGCAAGCTGATCTCGCTCGCCACCGAGACCGATCGCACGCTGTTCTTCGACTTCCTGCCGCTCGACCTTGGCTCCGTGCGCGGTTTTAAGACCCGTTTCCACCTCTACACCGTGCCCGGACAGGTGTTTTATGATGCGAGCCGGAAGCTCATCCTGAAGGGGGTCGATGGTGTCGTGTTCGTGGCTGACTCGCAGGAAGCACGAATGGATGCCAACGAGGAATCCCTGCGAAACCTCGAAGAAAACCTCCAGGAGAATGGCTTCAACCTCAAGAGCGTGCCCTACGTCCTCCAGTTTAACAAGCGCGATCTGCCGACCGCGGTCTTGGTGGACGACATGTACCGGCTCCTGAATTTCAAGGGCGAGCCGACCTTCGAGGCGGTCGCCACCAAGGGCATCGGGGTCTTCGAGACGTTGAAGGCGGCCGCCAAGCAGGTTCTGTACGAGCTTCGCAACCGCTGAGAGCCCGCGGGGCAGAGGCCCGGAAATATGGTTTCCCGATTGACACGTGGTGGTGGGCCTCTGCCCCCCGGGCTCTGGGGATGCGCTGCGCGCATCCTGAGGTAATGGTTTATCGGGTTAACCCGCACTTCTCACCAGCTTTCGGTAGGAGGTCGGTGAGAGGTGCCGTGCCCAGCGGGATTTTCGACCTGAGGGGCGCGGATTCGTACTTGACAGTACGTCGAGCACCCCGAGGTGAGAAAACACCGCTGGGTGCGGTGCATCGCAGGCCGTAGCAGGAAGCTGGTGAGAAATGCGGGTTAGGGAAGCGGGCACACTACGGATCGATTACGATGGCCGCCGGGGGACACAGTGACCAAGATTTTTGACGATGTCGATCAGCTTGCCGTTACGACGATTCGCACCCTCTCAATCGATGCTGTCGAACGCGCAAACTCCGGGCACCCGGGCGCCCCGATGGGTTTGGCGCCGGTGGCCTATCTGCTGTTTACGAGATTTCTCAAACACGATCCTTCCGATCCCGGGTGGCCGGATCGTGACCGCTTCGTGCTCTCCTGCGGGCATGCATCGATGCTCCTGTACAGCGCCCTTCATCTCACCGGCTACGATCTGCCGCTTGAAGAACTCAAAAACTTCCGGCAGTGGGGATCGAGGACCCCCGGCCACCCCGAGGTCGGTCTGGTTCCGGGTGTGGAAATGACCACCGGACCGCTCGGCCAGGGGACCGCCACCTCGGTTGGGATGGCGGTGGCGGAAGCCCATCTGGCGGTGGAGTTCAATCGCCCCGGCGAGCGTGTCGTCGATCACCGGACCTGGGTTCTGTGCTCGGACGGCGACCTCATGGAAGGGGTGAGTTCCGAGGCGGCTTCCCTCGCCGGGCACCTGCGACTCGGCCGTTTGGTGTGGATATGGGATGACAACCGCATCACGATCGAAGGAGGAACGGATCTCTCCTTTTCAGAGGATGTCCCGGCGCGTTTTGCCGCCTATGGTTGGCGAGTGCTCGAGGTGGATGACGGCAACGACCTCGATGCCCTTGGAGCAGCGTTCGAGACGGCGGTGGCAGACGACGGCCGGCCGACCCTGATCCGGGTTCGCACCCACATCGCCTGGGGCGCTCCCACCAAGCAAGACAGTGCCGCGGCCCACGGCGCCCCGCTCGGCGCCGACGAGGTGCGTGCGACCAAGCGGGCGTACGGGTGGCCCGAGGACGAGACCTTTCTCGTGCCGCCGGAGGTCGCGGTCCGTTGTCGGGAGGCGGGAGCGCGCGGCGCCGATGCCCACCGCGGTTGGCAGACAGTGGTTGATTCCTGGGCCGAGGGCCACCCCGACCTCGCGCACAACTGGCGGCGACGCCTCGAGCGCGCGCTCCCCGTCGGTTGGACCGACGCCCTGCCGTCCTTTGACGCCGGCGGTCCCAAAATCGCGACCCGCACTGCCTCGGGGCAGGTCTTGGCCGCCCTCGCGCCCGTGCTCGACGAGCTGATCGGCGGATCGGCAGACCTCGCGCCGTCGAACAAGTCACTGATCGATGGTGGCGGGGATCTGCTTGCAGAGACTCCCGGCAATCGGAACTTCCACTTCGGCATCCGCGAGCACGCGATGGGGGCCATTCTCAACGGACTCTCGCTGCACGGGGGAATTCAGACCCTATGGGGCGACCTTTTTGGTTTTTTCCGACTACATGCGACCGGCTATCCGCCTCGCTGCGTTGATGGAGCAGCCGGTGATCTACGTCTTTACCCACGATTCGATTTGGGTGGGAGAGGACGGACCGACCCATCAGCCGGTCGAGCACATACTGGCCCTACGGGTGATCCCGGGTCTGGTGGTGGTGCGGCCGGCCGACGCCAACGAGACCGCGGCGGCATGGCGGGTCGCCATCGAACGCAGCGCCGGTCCCACGGCCCTGCTCCTCAGCCGACAGGGGCTGCCGGTGCTCGAGGAAGCCCGCAATGCCGGCGCCGACGGGGTTGCCCGCGGGGCCTATATCCTGATCGATGGTGAAGGCGGGGCGCCGCAGATCGTCCTCATCGCCACCGGTGGTGAGGTTTCGCTGGCGCTCGACGCACATAGGGAGCTGACGCAGCGGGGAATCAGGGTGCGAGTGGTGTCGATGCCCTCATGGGAGCTCTTTGCCGAACAGACCGAAGAGTACCGCCGGCAGGTACTGCCGCCGTCGATCCCTCGGCTGGCGGTGGAGGCCGGAGTGACCCTCGGCTGGCGGGACGTGGTTGGCGATAGCGGGGCCGTCATCGGCATCGACCGTTTCGGCGCCTCGGCGCCGGGCGCGGAGGTCGCCCAGCATCTGGGGCTGACCGCCGAAGCTGTGGTGAATAAAGCGATAGAGTTGGTAGGGGACGAGGATTGATTCGAACGGTGTGCCGGTCGGAAACAGAGGCAAAGACGGAGACGGAGGCGGCATGAATCCACTGAAACAGCTGTGGGAGGATCAGAAGCAGGCGGTTTGGTTCGACTTCATCGAACGCGCGCTGCTTTCAAGCGGCGGTCTCGCGCGGCTGGTAGCAGACGATGGGGTGCGCGGTGTGACCTCGAACCCCTCGATTTTCCAAAAGGCCATCGAGGGCGGCGACGCGTACAAAACTGCGGTTGCCGAGCTGCTCGCAAGCGATCCAGGAATGACCACGATCGACCTCTATGAGGCCCTGGCGATCGAGGACATTCGTGGGGCGGCCGATGTCCTGGAGACGGTGTTCGAGGCCAGCGGCGGTGATGACGGCTACGTCAGTCTCGAGGTCTCACCCCATCTCGCGCATGACACAGAGGGCACGATCGCCGAGGCCGAACGGCTGTGGCGATATGTTGATCGGCCCAATCTGATGATCAAGGTCCCGGCCACCCCGGAGGGCATTGAAGCTATCGAGCGGTTGATCGCTCGCGGCATCAACGTCAATGCCACCCTGATGTTCTCGCTCGGTCACTACGAGGCGGTGGCCGGGGCGTATCTGCGCGGTCTCGCGGCGTGTGCCGAGCCCGCGCGCGTCGCCTCCGTTGCCTCGTTTTTCGTCAGCAGGGTCGACACCAAGATCGATGCGGCGCTCGAATCCCTCGGAAAGCCTGCGGCCCTCGACCTTCGCGGAAAGGCTGCCATTGCCAATTCCAAGCTTGCCTACCGCCGCTTTGAGGAGCTTTTCGGCGGCGAGGCGTTCGCGCCTCATGTCGCGCGTGGTGCGCGGGTGCAACGGCCGCTGTGGGCTTCGACCAGCACCAAGAACCCGGCCTACCGCGACGTCATGTACGTTGAGGAGCTGGTTGGTCCGGACACGGTCAACACCCTGCCGGTCGCCACCCTGGAAGGGTTCCGTGACCACGGCGTCGTGCGCGCGAGCTTGCGCGAGGATCTGGAGGGCGCCGAGCAGGTCTTTGCAGATCTCGCCGCCCTCGGCGTGGACATCGACGCCGTGACCGAGGAGCTGCAGGTGGAAGGGGTCGCGGCCTTTGCCGCATCCTTCGACCAGCTCCTCGCCGCCCTCGACGCGGCTCGGGTTTAAAATGTGCGGGATCATCGGCTACGTGGGCGCGGACGAGGTCGTGCCGGTGCTGCTCGACGGGCTGCGACGGCTCGAGTACCGCGGCTACGACTCGGCCGGCATGGCGGTGATGGATGCGGATGAGATCGGCATCCTGCGCGCCGCGGGCAAGCTCGAAAACCTCGAGCAACGGGCCTATCACGAACCGCTTCATGGCACCGTCGGCATTGGTCATACGCGGTGGGCGACCCACGGCGCACCCACCGAGGCCAACGCCCACCCGCAGACGGACGCCGCGGGACAGGTGGCGGTGGTCCACAACGGCATCTTGGAAAACTACTCGGATCTGAGAAAGGAACTCTTAGCGGCCGGCGTCGATCTGCAGTCGGACACCGACACCGAGCTCATCGCCCAGCTCCTCGGCAGCGCGGAGGGAACCCTCGCACAACGGGTGCTCGAGGTGCGGTCGCGGCTCGAGGGCCAGTACTCGGTGGTGGCGGTACACCGGGCCGAGCCCGATGTTGTCGTGGCCTTTCGTAACGGACCACCGTTGGTGGTCGGTCTCGGCGAGGGCGAGAACATGGTGGCCTCCGACGTCACCGCCCTCCTCCATCGCACGCGTCGGGTGATCTTCCTCGAAAACTCTGATGTGGCGGTGGTGAGGGCGGATGGTGTTGAGATTTTCGACGCGGTGGACGGCGAGGTCAAGCGACCCGTCGAGATCCTCGACTGGGATGCTGCGCGGGTCGAAAAGGGCGGCTACCGCCACTTCATGCTCAAGGAGATCTTCGAGCAGCCGGACGCGATCCGCAACACGGTCCTCGCCTACCTCGACGCCGACCGTCGCGGGGTCAACCTCGGCGGTCTCGGTTTCACCGCCGAGGAGCTGGCCGGATTGCAACGAGTGCATCTCGTCGCTTGCGGCACGTCGTGGCACGCCTGTCTGGTGGGCAAGTTTGTGATCGAGGAGCTGACCGGTCTACCGACCGAGGTCGACTACGCCTCGGAGTACCGGTACCGCTTACCGCTGATCGGCGACGACGTTCTTGTGGTGGGCGTCACTCAAAGCGGAGAAACCGCCGACACCCTGGCGGCCATGGAGATGGCGCGCGAGGGCGGCGCCCTGCTGGCGACGGTGTGCAACAATCGTGGCTCGTCGTCATGGCGTCTCGCTTCCTCGCGCATGCTCACCCAGGCCGGACCGGAGATCGGGGTCGCCTCGACCAAGGCCTTTACCACCCAGCTCGTGGCCCTGGTCCTGATGGCACTGGCGCTGCGATCCGCTCGCGGTCTTGCCGACGCCACCGACGAGATGCTGGTCACTGAGCTTCAGCACCTGCCGTTGGCGGTGGAGCGCGCTCTGGCAGTCGGCCGCGAGACCTACCACCAAGCCACCGAGCTCCTGGCCGGCGCCACCGACTCGCTCTACCTGGGTCGTGGCATCCTCTACCCAATTGCCCTCGAGGGAGCCCTCAAGCTCAAGGAGATCTCCTATCTCCACGCCGAGGGCTACCCGGCCGGCGAGATGAAGCACGGCCCCATCGCCCTCCTCCAGGAGGGCTTTCCGGTCGTGGCGGTGGTGCCGGAGGGTGCGAATCGGGAAAAGCTCATCAGCAATCTGATGGAGGTCAAAGCGCGTGGTGCCCGGGTGCTGGTGATCTCCGAGGAAAACTCCGGCGGCCTCGATCACGTGGCCGATCTGGTGCTGCCGGTGCCGCGGGTGCACCGATTGTTGCAGCCGGTGGTGACGGTTGTGCCGTTGCAGATGCTGGCCTACCACGTGGCGGTGGCACTCGGCAACGACGTCGACCAGCCGAGGAATCTGGCCAAAAGCGTCACCGTCGAGTGACGCAGCCGCGTCACTCGACGAATGAGGAATTAGGAATGAGGAATTAGGAATGCCACCCACCTACCCCTGAAACCTTTGGAGATGGCGGTCAGGAATTCCTAATTCCTAATTCCTAACTCCTAATTCAATCGGTTGTTTCTCCTACGGTGCACTGTTAAGTTCTTTCCTCCTCCGGAGGTGTCCGTCCCTTGAACTCTCTTCTCGATGATCTCAACCCGCCGCAGCGCGAGGCCGTGACCCACGGCGAGGGCCCGCTGCTGGTGCTCGCCGGCGCCGGCTCCTGGAAGACCCGCGTTCTCACCTACCGTATCGCCCACCTGTTGGCCGTGGGCGCGGCCGAACCCTCTCAAATCACCGCGGTGACCTTTACCAACAAGGCGGCGCGGGAAATGCGCGAGCGGGTCGAAAACCTCCGCGGCCGCCCGCTCGGCGGTGGTTTTGTCGGT
>PVMK01134295.1_pt1 | contig 10297 bp, 9 predicted proteins | sample 1853481 | NCBI WGS metagenome assembly PVMK01 (sample SAMN08533507, study PRJNA380276) | Marine sediment metagenome, whole genome shotgun sequencing project. | reverse complement strand
AGGTGCGCTCGGTGATTTCCAGAACACACTCAGCCGGAGACCGACCCGATTCCTTGACCTTCCCGGTAAGACCCGGCTCCTCGGACTCGATGAACTCGAGACCGAGCATCGAGAGGTTGAGGAACAGAATTGACCCCTCGGGGAGCTTCTTGGCGTTGGCGAGAGCACGATCGACGCACAGCATCTCGACCTCGCCGAGCATCCCCGCCCGCTCCGTGAACCCAAACAGATTGTCGGCGGTCTCGAGGTATGACCCCTCCGGTCCCCGACTGAGCGCCTCGAATCCCAGGATCTTGCGCCACGGCAGCCGCACAATGGGCTGGAAAAGGGTGCGGATCGACTCTTCGCGTAAAATGCGACGGACCTCGTCAAGGCGAGTCTGGTCGAGGGCCTCACCCCGGCGGTGGAAATCCTGTCGAGCGTCCAAAGTGCCGTTATAAATGGTGCGCTCAACCCTCAAGGCGGGTCTCATTCTGATCACTCCTTGACCTACCCGGACTGCGACCCGCTCGTCCTCGCCATGTTCATTTGTAATCTTGATCCCATCGATCAGGGTGTCGTGCAATTTCCCCGCCTCGAAACGGTCGGCCAGAATCATCAGAAAAATATCGCCGCGCACATTTTCCTGACACAACAGGTTTGCGGAATCGGTCACGGCTTCGAGAAGCCCACTGAGATGGCCGGCAACGCTCCGGAGCACTGCATCGTAGCGCTCCCAACCGACAATCCGTTCCAGGTTCTGTTCGTGCTCGATCCGCACCAACAACACCTGGAGACTTCCCCGTTCATCCAGCATTTGACGCACCCGATCGATAACAACCGGCAGCGTGGGCAGCTTCGTCAGCGGATCGAAGAGTCCCGAACGGTACTGCAGAATTCTCGTCTGCAGCTCAGCTGGATCGACGTCTGAGAACCCGTTATGCACTCGTTTCGCCCTGAGGTGCCGCGAGAAGCTGTCGCACTTGGCGCACGAGTTCACGGGGCGAAAATGGTTTGCAGATATAGGCGTTAGCGCCCAACTGAAGCGTCCCGAGCTGATCCTGATGTCCGGTTCGAGCGCTCACGACCAACACCGGAACCAATGAGCCTTTCGGGTCCAACCTCAGCAGCTTGAGCAGTTCCATGCCATCGAGATCCGGCATCATCAGATCGAGAAGCACGAGATCGGGCGGCTCCGCCAACAGCCGCGCCAGGGCGGAACGCCCATCGGTATCGGTGTCGACCTCGAAACCATCCGCTTTGAGAATCGTCGCGAGGAGGTCCACCATGTCGGGTTCGTCATCAACCACGAAAACACGCGCCATCACGCCTCCTCCACTCCATGGCGATCTGCGCCATCACTGTCGAGTCTAACAGAGGGCTGACCCGCAATCGGCGCCCGGTGTGCTTTTTCGACGATCGGCAGCCATACGATGAATGTCGATCCGATTCCTTCCTCACTCTCGGCCCACACCGCTCCACGATGAGCTTCGACGATGTTACGAACCAGGGAGAGTCCCCAAACCCATGCCACCGTACCGCCGTCGGGAGCTGGGATCCACTTGGTGGAATCGATCGAAAATCCGAACCAGAGCCGCGCGCGGAATCCCAACCCCACTGTCCCGCACCTGGACCAGAACTCCGTCCCGCCCCTCGTGGACGTATGGTTCGGCGACGATCAGAATCGTCCCCCCCGCAGGTGTGAACTTGACCGCGTTGTCGAGAATATTGAGAAAGACCCGCTCGATCTGCTCGCCATTGGACTCCAGCAGAGGCAGGTCTCGGCCCAATCGGAGAACGAGGTCGATCTCACGCTCTTCCACCCGCGGTCGAAAGGTTTCGACAATGCCGTCCAGAAGAGAACGCAGAGCAAGATCTTCCCGCGTCGCGTCAAGGGATGCGAACCGTCGAGATGAGACAGTTGCACGAGCTCTTCAACCCTGAGTGAGAGCCGCTGGACATTCTTTCGGCAGACCATCACCGCCCTCTGCGCCTCACCAGGGAATCACACCAAGACCGCCGTCCGACATCAGCTCCAGATAACCGCGAAGGGCGGTGAGCGGAGTTTTGAGTTCGTGGGAGACATTGGCCACCATGTCGGCCTTGGTCTGGTCGAGGGTTTCCAGCTCGCGATTTGCCTCGCGCAACCGGTGAATGGTGCTCTGAAGCTCACTCGCCATCGCGTTGAACGTCTCGGCGAGCTCCTCAATCTCATCTCGGGAACTGACGGAAACCCGCTCGTTCAAATCACCCTCACGGAGCCGCTGCGCGCCCTTGCGCAGCCGTTCCACCCCTTGCGTGATACCGCCGGCGAGGGTTACGGAAACCCAGTGGGTCAGGCCGAGGCCGACCACGATGATCAGCGCGGAGAGCCACAGTGACGAGCGAAACTGCCGATCGACCCTCTCGTAGCTGAAGGTGCCCACGAGAGAGTACATGTGCCCCCCCCACTGCTGGACAACCGGCGCGACAACCCGGTAGACGCGGCTCCCGTCGGGTTCGGTGACGCGAGCAGCGGTGGATTCGATCCTGGAGACGGCACGCAAAATCTCAACATCGGTTATCGCGGGGGAATCGACGCCGTCACCATATACGTTGACCGCGCCCCTTTCGGCATGGAGCACGATGTCACCGCGCACATCTACGATCTCGAGTCGGGACACATCCTGGTTGAGCTCGCGCAGAGCAGCCACTTGCTGATCGAGAATCCCCCCGCCCGAAGGCCCGAGATACGCGGCCAGCGCGACCAGCGGTTTGCTGACCAGGGATGTATAGGTGCGCGCCGCCTGCTCCATGTTCCGTTGTACCGAGCGATGGCGGAACACCACCAACACGAGCGCGCTCAACACCAGACTCACCACCACCGCAAATGCGATGTGGCGGGCAATCCTCGTCTGTAACCGGCCGCGCATCAAGCCGCCCCCACCTGCATATCCTCGTCGATCATACCGCGTTTAGCCCGCACTTCTCACCAGGTTTCGTTGCGAGGGCGACGCAGTCGTAGTTACGCTACGTCGTGGAGCACGATTTGAGACAAAGATTCGCCGTCCGCAGTTGACACCCGGTGAGAAGTGCGGGTTAATCTCATTCGATATTCTGAACCTGTTCGCGGACCCGTTCCGCTGCGGCCTTGGCATCGATGATCCGCTCGGCGACACCGAGCTCCCGGCATTTCGAGCCAAGGGTGTTGAGCTCACGGTGAATCTCCTGGCACAGAAAGTCCAACGTTCGGCCGACCACTCCTCCGGCCCGCAAACGGTCGCTCATGGTCTCGAGGTGGGCCCGCAGACGAACCACCTCCTCTGCCACATCCGCCCGATCGGCAAGAAGCGCAGCCTCCTGAATCACTCGCTCCGGATCAATCGCGGCTGCTGAGCCGACAAGGGTCTCCACACGCTCCTTGGTTCGTTCGAATATCCGTTCGCGCATATCGGGCATCCGGGGCTCGAACCAGTCCGCAAAAGCCGTCAGCTCGGCCAGCTCGGATTCGATCTGCCGGCCAAGCTGAGTTCCCTCGGCGACCCGCATCCCTATGGCCGCATCCACCGCCTCGGCGGTCACTTCCTTCAACGCCGACAGCTCACCATCCTCGAGAATCGTCTCCGACGCCGTGACCGAAACCAGGCCCGGCACAGCGAGCACGTCACCCAGGTCTACCGTATCGGTGGCGCTTTCGGGCATTTCGATCCGGGAGAGCTGATCGAGGACATCGCGCACCGCCTCGGCGTTGACCCTCACATCTACCGGCGCAGCACTGTGACGCTCGAGATTGAGCTGGGCGGTGACCCTGCCGCGCTCGAACCGATCCGCTACGACCGCCCGCACCACCGTCTCGACCTCGGGGGCCTCCTCGCGGAGATTCGTGCGGATCTGGATGTCGAGGTAGCGATGGTTGACGGAACGCACGACCACAGACGCAGCCAGCCGATCCGAAAGCTCTCCTCGCGACCGACCGAAACCCGTCATGCTGACCAATGTCATGATAACTCCAATGTCACTCGTACCTTCAGGTTACCCGGTACCGGCCCGACATTCAAACCTCGAACCCTGCTCTCAGGTCAGCTCCCGGAGCTCAACAACGCACCGATCGCCTGTGACGTGATCATGGGTACGCCGCTCGGTGATGCCACCGTCTACTCCAATTCCGGGTTCGCAGCGAGGTGGGGAGAAATGCGGGTCAACTTCTCCGGGAGACAGCCGAGAAAAATGTCCTAAATAATTGATTCCACACAAGATCGGCGAGCATCTCGAGAATATGTTACAATTCGCGGCCGAATTGATTTTGAGGGAGGGTTGATCTCACCTAATGGCAGATCTTTACCAGTTTCAAATCGCCTCCGAAGAACCTCTCGATTGTATTTACATCCTTCAGTGCACCGACACCGATCCGCTCACCGGTCTCAAGTTCGACGCCAAAGAGCGCAAGGCGTTGCGGGCCAAGGCCAAGGCACTCGGTCCTCGCGGCGAGGAGGGTGAGCTCATCTCGGGTGAATGTCCACTCGACGTGGCGCACCGCGTGACCTTTGTTGGCATCGGCGAGGAAAAAAAGCTCACCCACTCCAAGCTCCGAGAGGCGCTTCACCGTGTCATGCAACAGGCGACCAAGAATCGCGAGTACCAGATCGGTCTCGGGATTCCGGTCAGCGTCTACGGTCTGGCCGCCGCCGAGTCACGGCTCTTTGCGCTGCGCGAAGCCTCGATTGCGGACTATACCTTCGACCACTTCAAATCGAAGAAGAACGAGTTCGAAAAGATCGATGGCCTCCATATTCTCCCCTTGACGGGCGAAAGCGACGAGGAGCTGGAGGCGCGTCTGAAGCGTGTACGCTTGCTGCGTACCTCGCAGCAGTTAGCGCGCGACCTCGGCAACCGGCCCGCCAACGACCTGACCCCCGAGGCCTTCGCGACAGCAGCCAAGGAGATGGCCGAGGATGCTCCCAAGCTCCGAGTCACGATTCTCGGGATGAAGGAGTTGCAGAAGGAGAAGATGGGCGGCATCCTCGGTGTCAGCCAGGGCTCCGTCGAAGAGCCCCGAGTCATCGTGATCGAGCACCGTCCCAAAAAGCCCAAGAAATCGGTGGTCCTCGTCGGCAAGGGCGTGACCTTCGACTCCGGTGGGATTTCGATCAAACCGGCAGCCGGAATGGGATGGATGAAGTACGACATGTGCGGCGCCGCCACGGTGATGGGAGTCATGCGGGCGGTCGCGGAACTCGACCTGCCGATCAAGGTTGTCGGTCTGATACCCGCGGTTGAGAACATGCCGTCAGGAACCGCCACCAAACCGGGAGATATCCTGACCATGTCTAACGGCAAGACGGTGGAGGTGGACAACACCGATGCCGAGGGGCGCCTGATCCTTGCGGATATCCTCCATTACTCGGCGCGCTTCAACCCCGACATCGTCATCGACTATGCGACCCTCACCGGAGCCTGCGTCGTGGCCCTCGGTCACGAGGCAGCCGGGATGATGGGCAACGACCAGGAGCTCATCGACACTCTCCGCAAGCTCGGCGAGGAGGTCGGCGAGCGGGTGTGGCCGTTGCCACTGTACGACGAGTATCTGAGCTACCTCAAGAGCGACTGGGCAGACCTCAAGAACGCCGGCAGCCGATGGGGAGGCGCCGTCACCGCCGGCACGTTCCTCAAGCAGTTCGTGCCCGAAAAGGTGAATTGGGTGCATCTTGACGTCGCGGGCGTCGCATACAACGAGAAGGAGCACAACGGGCTTCCCAAGGGGGCATCCGGCTTTGGGGTGGTCCTCACGGTGGCCTTCCTCGAGCATTTGCTGAAATAGCCGTGCACTTCGAGTTTGATTTCGAAAAACGCCGCGGTCGCCGCGGCGTTTCTCGTTTACGGATATGGCGATAACCCCACCCCCACTCCGCATAGGCCCGATCGAGGTCGGTCCACCAGTCGTCCTCGCGCCCATGGCCGGGGTGACCAACTACCCCTTCCGGTCTCTCTGCCGACAATTCGGTGCGGCTCTGTTCATCAGCGAGATGGTCACGGCCAGGCCACTCGCCGAGGGCCGCGAGAAGACCCTCAGACTGGCCGAGTTCGGGCCCGGGGAAAAGCCGCGCAGCCTCCAACTCTACGGCGTCGACCCGGTCTGGGTCGAAAAAGCGGTGCATCGCCTCGTCGAAGAGGGCCGCATCGACCATCTCGATCTGAACTTCGGCTGCCCGGTACGCAAGGTCACACGCAAGGGAGGCGGTGCGGCGATTCCAGCCAAACCGCGCCTCCTCGCGTCGATCATCCGCGCCGCGGTGAAGGCTGCCCGAAACGTGCCGGTAACGATCAAGTTTCGGATGGGAATCGACGACGATCATCTAAGCTACCTCGAGTCCGGGCACATCGCCGAGGAGGAGGGATGCGCCGCGGTCACGCTGCATGCCCGCACCGCCGCGCAGCTGTACGACGGCAAGGCATCGTGGAAGGCCATCGGCGAGCTCAAACGGGCGGTGCAGACGATCCCGGTGATCGGCAACGGTGATATCTGGGTCGCCGAGGACGCCCTGCGCATGGTCGAGGAGACGGGCTGTGACGGGGTTGCTGTTGGCCGCGGCTGCCTCGGACGGCCGTGGCTGTTCCGCGACCTGGCGGACGCCTTTGCGGGCCGTGAGCAGCAGCCCCCGCCCACATTCGGCGAGGTCGCGGAGATCATGACCGAGCATGCCTCGATGTTGGTCGATTGGTACGGCGAACGCCCCGGCATGCTCAGCTTTCGGAAACACGCGGGGTGGTACACCAGGGGATTTCACGACAGCGCACGGCTCCGCCACCGGCTGATGGCGGTCCGCACACCAGCCGAACTGAAAGAGGTGTTGTCCACCATCGACCGCGATGAGGTATTCCCGGAACACGGTCACCTGGTACGCCGCGGCAAACGAAGCGGTACCCAAAAGGTGGTACTGCCCAAAGGATTCTGGGACGATCCGGATGACGACACTCCGCCGGATGCTGAGGCGGAACAAGCGATATCCGGGGGCTGAGGACGAGGGTACAGGGTACAGGGTACAGGGTTCAAATCATCCCTGCACCCTGTACCCTGCACCCTGTACCCTGTATCAAGGCTGTTGGGTGGTCAGCGCCGTCCACACCTCCGTGTGAAACTCTTCGAAGTGGTTGTCATCTATTCGGACGAGGAGGAACGCGGGAATGTCGTACTTTTCGGCCAACGCGAGCCCTTCAACCGGCCCCAGTACCTCGAGGGCCGTTGCCAACGCATCAGCGGTCATGCAGTTCGAGTGAATGACCGACACAGAGGCCAGCCCATGGGCGATCGGGCGGCCGGTGCGCGGATCGATGGTGTGAGAGATCCGGACGCCGTCGTGCTCGACATAGTCGCGGTAGTCGCCGGACGTAGCCAGGGCCAAGTCTGACAGAGGTATCGTGACATAGACAGCGCGGGTGTCGGAATCAGGTCGTTCGATGCCGATCCGCCAGTGTTTTCCGCCGCCGTCCCGCCCCCGTGTTCGGACCTCGCCGCCGATCTCCACCAAAAAGTTCTCAAACCCTTCCTCATCGAGGGCCGCCGCAACGCGGTCGACGGCATACCCTTTTGCGATGGCGGAGAGATCAGCGCGACAGTCGGCGCGCGCCTTGCGCAGAACGCCGAGATCCGAATCAACGACGATCTGTTCGAATCCCGTTACGGCCAACAACCCATACAGGATCTCCTCGCTGGGAGGTTCGGCGGCGCCGAGAGGTCCGAAGCCCCACGCATCCACCAAGGGTCCCACGGTGATGTCGAACGCGCCGCCCGAGAGCCGAGCAACCCGTTGCGCTTCGGCAATGACCTCGATCATTTCCGGGGAGGCCTCGAAGTCATCCGTGCCGTGACGATTGAATGCCGCGATCTCGGAGTCCGTCCTGTAATTGGACATCGCGCTGTCGACACTCTCGAGCACATCGCGGACAATCCCTGCCAACCGCTCTTTGAGCGTGTCGTCTCCGGTCTGGGAAACAACCTTCACTACGAAGGTCGTCCCCATGGTCGGGCCCGTCACGAGGTATTCGCGCAGGGCCGACGACCGGTGGGGCTGCCACAGGAACACAACCGCGAAAAGCGTCGCTGCAACAATCGCCGGCAGCACGAAACGCCGTGCACGCGGCAAACTGCTCCGAGTCGTCATCATCCCTCCGAGCCCGGTCTTCTCACCGGGTGTCTACTGCGGGCTGCGAATGGCAGCCATCTGTCGTGCTTTTCGTAAATCGTGCTCCTCAACGTAGTACGACTACGCCTGCGTCGCCCGATTGGCGAAAATCCCAACATCTGACTACCCTTCGCCGCCCTCGCTACGAAACCCGGTGAGAAGACCAGGCCAGTTCATCATCGGCGGCCCACACCCATAATAACGAAAGCCTCCACCCCGCAGATCGAGAATCAGCTGTGTGCGGAGGCGAGATTCTGTATGATGCCGATGGCGATCACCTGCGTGATCTGGAGGTTCATCGTGAAACCCCTGCAGTTCGCAAAAAAAATGCTGCCGGTCGTGGCCGCAATCTCAGTGCTGTCCGCTTGCGGCAGCGAGCCCGTAATCGGCGTGCTCCTGCCGATGACCGGATCCGCCAGCACCTATGGCCAGTCGATGAAGAACGGAATCGACCTCGCCCTTGACCACGATAAGGCAATCCTCCCCGATGGGTTCAAGGTGCTGTGGGGCGACACCGCCAGCGATCCGGCGACCGGCGCCGCCGAGCTGAAGCGGCTTGCGGGCGAAGGCGCGGGGTTGTTCGTGGCCGGTACCACGAGTGACACCGCCCGCGCCCTTCTCCCGGTTCTCGACGATACCGACACAATCGCGATCTCACCCTCGGCGTCAGCGCCCAGCTTGACCAAGGACTCGAAGCGGTTTTTTAGGGTCTTTGCGTCCGACGAGCTCGAGGGGCGCCGCGCGGGCCGCTTTCTCTACGAGGACCGGGACAAGACCTCGGTCGTCATCTTCGCCGAGGACTCTGCTCAGTCCCGAGGCATCGAGCCCCCATTTCGGCAGGTCTTCGAGCAGGCGATGGGAGGCGATGTGGTGGGCCGTATCTTGATCGGTTCGCCCGGATGGGAGCAGGAGTCAGCTGACCTCCTCGCCGCATACCACCCAGCGTCCGTCTACATCATCGCCTACGGTGACCAGACGATCAACGTTCTTCGCTTCCTTCGAAAGAAGGGCTATGAGAGTCCAATCTGCGCGAGCTCCGCCTTTTACACCGGTCACATCGTCGAAACCTACCCCGATCTCGTTGAGGGTGTGTTCTTCCCCCAGCCGGCCTTCGACATGAAGTCCGAAACCCAGCCGACCCAGAATTTCGTGGCCACCTATCAACAACGGTTCGCTCATGACCCCGACATTTACGCGCCCATGCGTACGACGCCATGCGGGTTGCGATTTTTGTCTCGAATGAGGCCACCTCCTTCAGCGCAACCGAGATCCGCAGGGTCCTGGCGTTTGGGATCAGGGAGTTCCCGGGGGTCACCGGCATCATCCAGTTCAACGACTACGGCGACGTGCGCCACAACCCGATCATGTTCATCGTCAAAGACGGCCATGTGCTCAACTACGAGCGTTACATCGCGGAGGAGAGAATCAAGATCACGGAGAGGATCAAGAAACTCCTCGAGAACTGAATCGCATTCCTGGCAACTGGCATGAATCGAATGAGAAAACGATGAGGGTTCGTCTCGAGTCCATCGGGTGCCGGCTCAACATCGGCGAGATCGATGCCATGGCGCGTGGTCTGGCAGCCGCCGGCCATCGGGTCGTGGGCCCTGGAGAAACGGCCGATCTGTGCATCCTCAACACCTGCACCGTGACCTCCATCGCTTCCCAAAAGTCGCGCCAGCTCATCCGTCAGCTTCGTCGTGGCAACCCGGAGTCCAAGGTCATCGTCACGGGTTGTGATGCCGAGATCTCCCCTCGTGAGATCCGGGAGGTCGGCGTGGATTTGGTGGTTGGCAACGCCGACAAGGAACGTCTGCTCGAGCTTGCCGAAGCGCGGGGACTGCTCGATCCAGCGAGCACCGACCCCGACGCGCAGGTGCTTTTCGAGCCTGGCGACGCGACCAGGACGCGCGCCTTCCTCAAGGTCCAGGACGGCTGCGACAATCACTGCACCTATTGCGTCATCACCGTTGCCCGCGGTGCGGGCCGAAGCGTACCGGACAGCTCTGTGTTGAACGAGGTCCACGAGCTCCAGGGACTCGGTTACCGGGAGGTCGTGCTGAGCGGTGTCCACCTCGGGTCGTACGGCCACGACCTCGGCGATCGACACGGTCTGCAACATCTGGTCGAACGGATCCTCGCCGAATCCGATATCGAGC
>PVMK01158188.1_pt1 | contig 10298 bp, 8 predicted proteins | sample 1853481 | NCBI WGS metagenome assembly PVMK01 (sample SAMN08533507, study PRJNA380276) | Marine sediment metagenome, whole genome shotgun sequencing project. | reverse complement strand
ACAATAGTTTTAAAAGGAACGTTGCGGGTTGAATCGAAAGGGAAAACAATTGATGTAAAACAAGGTGAGGCAATAATTGCGCATAAAGGAGAATGGGTAAAGTACGGTTCTCCCCTGCCTGAAGGTGCAGAATATATTGCCGTATGCATTCCTGCATTTTCTCCGGATTCAGTACATAGAGATTAATAGAGAAAACCGATTATCATCAATATCTTTTTTATTCATAAATTAATTTTATTTTTCCACAGAAAATAATTATGTATGATCTTCGCGTTATTTAAAGTTAAAATCTTAAGAGTCTAAAATGACACAATCACATTATATAAATAAAAGTTTAATTGTCATCTTCCTTCTTTCCCTCTCCTTAAGTTGTGAAGAGCATAATCTGCGAACTAATAATTCATTATTATCCGGTGAGTTCTTAGGACAAACAAAACCTGATTCAACTCCTGTAATCTTTGCTCAAGGATTTATCTCTACCAATTTATCGGAGCGTGATGTATCCTTTTCCCCTGATGGGAAAGAATTTTATTACACTCTTTGGACTGGTTCCTTTGGTGTGATAGTAGTCTTAAAAGAAGGAGAGGATGGTTGGAGTGTGCCAGAAGTCGTTTCATTCTCAAAAAAGTATAGTAATATTGAACCGTTTATAAACAATGATGGAAGTAAATTATTTTTTTCATCAAACAGACCGAAGGAAAAGAATGGTGAAGAGAAAGATTACGATATTTGGTATGTTGAACGTATAGACTCATCCTGGGGTGAACCGGTGAATTTAGGTGTTCCAATAAATACAGATGCAGATGAATTTTATCCTTCAGTCGCTGAAAACGGAAATATTTATTTTACTGCTGCATATGATAATTCAATGGGCGGCGAAGATATTTGGATGTGTGAGCTGAGTAATGGAAAATATTTACCTCCCAAAAATCTAGGTGAAGCAGTTAATGGTAAAACAGATGATTTCAATGCATTCATTTCTCCGGATGAGAGTTATATAATTTTCTCAGGCTGGGGAAGAGACGATAGCTTCGGCAGCGGTGATCTTTATGTTAGTTTTAAGAATATGAATTATGAATGGTTGCCGGCAATAAATCTTGGCAAAAAAATAAATTCACTTGCACTAGATTTTTGTCCCTACATAACACGAGATGGAAAATATTTCTTCTTTACAAGTAGAAAACTTTCTGAGGATCTGAACAATAAAGAATTTAAGGAATATAATTCCTTGACAACCTTATTGAATAATACTCAAAATGGACAAAATGATATTTACTGGATGAGCAGTAATTTTATTGACTCATTGAGAAAAACAGAATATTAAGAATAGTAGTTAAATTTATTGAGTTAAAACTATGAGAGAAGTAAACTCTAATAAGGTAATTAAAGAAGTTGAACAGATTGTTGAAAAAGCATGTTCGCGTGATACAAATGTATTTGGATATGGTATTTGGACTCATCATATTTTACAGGTCGCAATGATTGGTAAAAAAATAGCCGAACGATTTAACGCCGATCCTGAAATTGTTGAGATTGCTGCTTTACTTCATGATTATGCCGGGATAAAAGATCACTCTTTGCATAAAGAACATCACATGCACGGTGCAATTGAAGGGGGAAAAATATTAAAGAAATCTCAATTACCCCGAACAAAAAATTGAAGCCGTAAAACATTGCATTAAAAATCACAGGGGCAGCGTACCCGGTAAACGAGGCACACCGGAAGCAGAATGCCTGGCAAGTGCAGATGCAATAGCTCATATCGAATATGTTCCTTCCCTCTTTTACCTGGCTTACGCAAAATTTGATATGGAAATTGAAGATGGTACAGATTGGATTCGTAAAAAACTGACCCGAACATATAAAAAGATCAATCCTGAGATAAGGCATCTTAGTTGATGAAAAATATAACGCAGCACTGTTAATGACAGTTCGGGTAGTAAATACAAGAGTTTAGTTTAGGCAATGATAAAATAGTAGACTAAGAGCGATCGCCTATTCTGTTTGGTGGATAATTGTTTGGGCAAACCTGGATCACTAAATTCATCACAGGGGTCAGCTTTCATCTTATCTAAGAGCAATTGAAACACAATCATTAGATACCAATTAGGTACTCTCTTCTTCCAGTCTTTATTAATACTTGATGAATTCTTGCCTTTTATTCAAACCTATTCAGCACAATATTTAGAATGCAAAAAATGATGATGTCTGATCATCTCCTTCTATAATCTGACCACACCTGTCTTGTGCAGAAGCCTCCTATAGTGGTCAGATTAGGCAGTCGGGTAAAATTGGTAATACTGTAGAAGTCCTCCTCACTTTATTCTCATTACTAATGAACCCGGCTGCCTGTTTTTATTTTCGTTGAAGTTCTCAATAACAAATCTATTTTGATTCATTGTTTTCAGTTTCAAATAATTCATCCGGAAGACCTTGATTGACTTTATAGTTAGCATAGTTTATGTAAACCTTTCCCTGTTGTGCTATTTGATTTTTTATCGCTATCGTCATCCTCGTCCGACTGTCCATCCATTCCTCGCGGGAACATCATTCTGTCAACAGTAAATGTAAATTCCATTTGGGAAGGCAGTTCATAATAATCATCATATTTCTCATAAGTAAAATCGATTGTGAATGTTCCGGTTGGTTTTTTTGTTGATTCCACCCGAATGATCAAATTCCTGGTTTGATCGACCCAAAATGTGCTGAGAATAATATCGCCATCATTCCCCAATGGAATAATCTTTACAACAGAAGTTGGAATGTTTCGTATTGTATCTTCCTGCTCGTATAATGCCGTGTATTTACCACTTAACAAACCTAATGGTGAAAAATCCAAACCCTGCCTTGGTAAAATTGCAAATTTCTTTGACTCAACATGAATTTTATTCGGCTGTTTAAAATAAAGTTTGGCTTCAGAATCAGGAACTATTAAAAAATCCACATCAATTTTTACACGAATATCAACTTCATAATCTTCAATCTTTTTAAAAGCTTCTTTAACCCCCTCTAATATTTCATCCGGGTCTGTACTCTGCGGAGAAAATTCACTCACAGTATGATCATCAAAAACAGGAAAACAAATTTTAGCTTTCTCATAGTTATCATCTGCATTTTTAAGATAAGATATCCTTTCTTTTAAAAATGAATGCTGTAACACCGTATAATAAAACTATATGACCCAACAATATCAATACTGCATTTAATAACTTCGAAGTATTAATAGGATCACTAAAAATAAGGCGCCAGGAAAGAATATAATTTGTAAAAAGATATGGTTTGATCGAACTAAAAACCTCAATATTAATTGCCGAAACAATTACAAAAACAATTATTACTGCCATCGTTGCTACAATGGGTCCGATTGCATTTTCAACAAGCGATGAAAAGAAAAAAGCCAGACTGCAGACAACAGACATCCCTAAAGCAGCAAAACCATAAGCCAAAAGGAAACGCCAGAGCACATCGTTTCTATCAAATATTATTACAGTGCTGGATTTGATAACGATTAACTCACCAAACCCAAATAGAATTGCACCTATTCCTAAACTAACAATTGCAAGCCAAAGAATTAAAGAGAACGTATAAATATTTCCTGCTATAAATTTTGAACTAAGCACCTGCAATCGAGATACCGGTCTGGTAAGCAAAATTCTGTATGTTCCTGCAGTTGATTCCCCGGCAAGCAAATCTCCCGCAACAAGTGTGATAAGAAACGGGATATGAACTGCAAGCATATTGAGTATCAAATATGAAATAAAAAATCCGTTTAATAAATTACCAACGAACAGGAAGGAATCCTGTATGTTACGTGTCATATAATCAAGCGATTTTTGACCTTCGTAAAACATAGCAGTTTGTATTATTGCAACAAGCAACCCGATTGCAATAAAGCCGATATATGTCCTCCACTTTTTGAAGATCTTGTACAATTCTATTTTAATTAATTCTGTCATCATACAGCATCACCTGTTATCTTCAGGAAATATTCTTCAAGTGACCTGGTTGGAACAACTGCGCTGACTGAAATATCATTATCTACAAAGAACTTATTTATTACTGCTATATCTTCAGGTGAGAGGTTAAAAATCAGTTTGTTTTTTGTGAAAGATTCTACTTTATCATCCCAGCGAGACGTGCTTATTAAACGTTTTGCAGAATCTAAATCATCCACTTCAAAAGTAACTTTTAGCTCGGCTGAGTTAAGCAAATCCTGTACATATCCTTCAACCACAGTTTTGCCTTTATTAATTATTATCATCCTGTTTGCAATCTGCTCAACTTCCGAAAGTAAGTGTGAAGAAAGAAATATTGTTTTATTCTTCTCATCACGCAGATGAATTATTAGATCACGTATTTCTTTCATTCCCTGCGGATCTAATCCTGTTGTAGGTTCATCCAGAATTATCAAATCAGGATCGTGCATAAGAGCTTGTGCAATTCCCAATCTTTGCTTCATACCGTGTGAATAAGTTTTTACTTTACTTGTTCTTCTCTCTTTCAGCCCAACAGTTTCAAGGATTTCCATAATTCTGTTTGATGATACTTCCCTGCCCGAAATACGGCCTAAAATTTCGAGGTTTTTATAAGCAGATAAATAATTGTAGAAATCAGGTTTCTCCACAATAGCCCCAACGTCCCTTAATATAAGGGCTCTCTCCTTATTTAAAGGTTTACCAAATAACTTTATTTTTCCCGCGTTCGGACGAATAAGGGTAAGCAGCATTCTTATTGTGGTACTCTTTCCAGCACCGTTTGGGCCTAAAAATCCGAAGATATCTCCTTTATATACATTCAGGGAGAGTTCATCTACAGCTTTTACATCCTTGAACTTTTTTGTTAAGCCGATAATTTCAATTATTTTTTCTTCGGTATTCATTCCATCTAATTCAGATGATTGTCATCTGTTTCGAAATAATCGAAACGTGTTTTTCAAAAATTTAACTGCCAATATAATGCATTGAATAGCTTAAAGCGACATTAATTTTTTTCTAATATTTTACGGATATTTCGAGGTAAAAAATCCAACAAGTCAAAAATTTTTTTTACAATTTTTTCTTTGTTTTCTAACTAAAATTAAGTCTTCAGAATTTCATAAAAGATTTAATTTGTTTTTGTTTGAAATTATTCTAAAGTTAGTCTTGTTATTAAGTGGGTCGAAAAAATATTTTTACTTTTTGTGGCTATCAATTTCATTTTAATATTTTTTTTTATAACTTCCTTCAGACCCCGGTCATGAATGAATTTTTTTGAGATCAAAAATATTAAAGTGGGAAATTGAACCCTTCAAAATTATATAAGTGTATAACTATTAATCTTTGGTGATACTATGAACCAAAACTCAGGAGAATTGAATGCAAATTACTAGACTATTTACGAAAGCAGGAAATGATCCTTTAGCATCCTTAAAATTTTTCAAAACCACTTCAGAAATTAAAAACCCGGATGGCTCTTTAGTCTTTAGAATGGAAGACGTAATGGTTCCGGAGGGCTGGTCGCAGGTAGCTATCGATATTATAGCACAAAAGTATTTCAGAAAGGCAGGAGTTCCTAAGTTACTATCGCGGTTAGATGAAGAAGGCGTTCCTGAATGGCTTCAACCATCTGTTCCCGATGAAGAAAAATTAAGCCAGCTTCCTGAAGAAGACAGGTTTACTTCTGAAAAAGATTCAAGACAGGTTTTTCATCGTTTAGCTGGTAACTGGACTTACTGGGGATGGAAAGCGAATTACTTTGATTCTGAAGAAGATGCACTGGCATACTTTGATGAAATGAAATATATGCTTGCCAATCAGATGGCTGCACCCAACAGCCCTCAATGGTTTAACACCGGCTTAAACTGGGCTTATGGTATCTCAGGTCCTTCACAAGGTCATTACTATGTAGATCATGAAACGGGTGAATTAACTCAATCATCGGATGCTTATACACACCCGCAGCCGCACGCTTGTTTTATCCAATCAATAAATGATGACCTGGTTAACGAAGGCGGCATAATGGACCTTTGGGTAAGAGAGGCAAGACTTTTTAAATATGGTTCAGGAACAGGTTCTAACTTTTCGAATATTAGAGGTGCAGAGGAAACTTTAAGCGGTGGAGGAAAATCATCCGGATTGATGTCGTTCTTAAAAATTGGTGACCGTTCAGCGGGCGCTATTAAATCCGGCGGAACAACACGAAGAGCAGCTAAAATGGTTACCCTGGATTTAGACCATCCGGATATAGAAGAATACATAAACTGGAAAGTTATTGAAGAACAAAAAGTTGCTGCTCTGGTTGCAGGTTCCAACCTTGCAAATTATCACCTTAACTCTATTATGAAAGCGTGTTACGCTGAACATCCGGAGAACGATAGATTTAACAAGAAAGAAAACAAGAAATTAAAGCGTGCAATAATGGAAGCACGAAAAGCAATGATTCCCTACAATTACATCGATAGGGTTATTCATCTTGCAAAACTTGGATTCAAATCAATTGAATTTCCTGTGTACGATGTTGATTGGAATTCTGAAGCATACACAACTGTTTCCGGACAAAATTCAAATAACTCAATACGCGTTACAAATGAGTATATGAACGCAGTTATTGATGACGGAGAATGGAATCTTTACTGGCGTACAGAAAAGAAAAAAGCATTAGAGGAAGAAAGAGAACCCAAACCCTGCAAAACCTTAAGCGCAAGAGATCTTTGGGATCAAATTTCATATTCTGCTTGGTCTAGTGCGGATCCCGGCATTCAATATCACACAACAATTAATGAGTGGCATACCTGCCCTGAAGATGGCGAAATTAAAGCTTCCAACCCTTGCAGTGAGTATATGTTTTTAGACGATACTGCCTGCAATCTTGCTTCGCTTAACCTGGTTAAATTTTATAATACCAAAACAGGTAAATTTAATATTAAAGATTACAGGCACGCATCAAAATTATGGACGATTGCTCTTGAGATAAGTGTTCTTATGGCACAATTCCCAAGTAAAGAAATTGCAACGAAGAGTTATAATTTCAGAACCCTCGGTTTAGGGTACGCAAATCTTGGCTCTCTTCTAATGCTCCAAGGAATTCCTTACGACAGTAACGAAGCTTTTGCAATTTGCGGTGCTCTAACAGCTATTATGCATATGACTGCATATTCTACATCGGCTGAAATGGCTGGTGAGCTTGGACCTTTCCCAAATTATGAAACTAATAAAGAGCATATGCTGAAGGTTTTAAGAAACCACCGCAGAGCAGCTTATAATGTGCCAAATGAAGAGTACGAGGGACTGTCGATCTATCCAATGGGAATCAATCCACAACATTGCCCCTCAGACCTGCTGAAAGCGGCAAGAGAGGATTCTGACAGAACTCTTGAACTGGGAGAAAGATATGGATTCAGAAATGCACAGGTAACCGTAATTGCTCCTACAGGTACAATTGGATTATTAATGGATTGCGATACAACTGGCGTTGAACCTGATTTTGCTTTAGTGAAATTTAAAAAGCTTGCCGGCGGTGGTTACTTCAAAATAATAAATCAATCTATTCCGCCTGCGTTAAAAAATCTTGGTTATAATAAAGATCAGATCAACGAAATAGTAAAATATGCAAAAGGACAGGGAACTTTAAACGGATGTCCTTACATCAATCCCGAATCACTTAAAGCAAAGGGATTTACGGACGAAGCAATTGTAAAAATTGAAAAAATGCTTCCGGGTGTATTTGAAATTGGTTTTGCATTTAACAAGTTTACTTTGGGTGCAGATTTTCTGATAAAAAAACTTGGATTCACAAAAGAATTAATTGATTCATTCAGCTTTGATCTTTTGAGTGAGTTGGGATTTTCGAAACAGGAAATTGCATCGGCAAATGATTACGTTTGCGGCACAATGACGATTGAAGGTGCGCCTTTCCTTAAGCATGAACATTACCCTGTATTTGACTGCGCAAATAAATGCGGAAAAAAGGGCACCCGGTTTATTCATCCTCTAGCTCATATTAAGGTGATGGCATCTGCACAGCCCTTTATTTCAGGAGCTATATCTAAAACAATCAACTTCCCTAATTCAGCTTCCATCGATGATATGAAAGATGCCTATATGCAAAGCTGGAAATTTGGTGTTAAAGCAAATGCGTTGTACCGTGATGGTTCAAAGCTATCTCAGCCTCTAAACACGGTTAGTGATGATGATATTGAAAGCTTGATGGAAGACAAGGAAAATAATGATATTGTTAAAGTAGCCGAAAAGATTATTCACCGCTACATTGCCAAGAGAAGAAGATTGCCGGATAGAAGAACAGGTTACACTCAGAAGGCAAAGATTAATGGACAGTCTGTTTACATTCGAACGGGTGAATATGATAATGGACAGATTGGAGAGATATTTATTGATATGCACCGCGAAGGCGCTGCCTTTAGAAGTTTGCTGAACTGTTTTGCAATTTCTATTTCTCTTGGATTACAGCATGGTGTTCCGCTGGAAGAGTTTGTTGATGCTTTTGTTTTCACAAGGTTTGAACCAAGCGGAATTGTTACGGGAAATGAAAGAATAAAAATGGCAACTTCGGTTATAGATTATATTTTCAGAGAGTTAGCAGTTAATTATATGGGCAGAAACGATCTTGCACACGTTGAACCTGAAGAGATTACATCTAAAGCTTCGCGCGGTATTGTAAAAAAATTAAGCCAAGAAGTTGAGCCTGATTTTGTTGACGAAGAAGTTGTAAGTGAAAGATTGGTTGAATTAGATAAAGAAACAGATTCGCCTTATAATTATAATCTTGCAACCAACACTACATTAGACCAGCAGAAAGTTGTTGCAAATGAAAAAGTAATTATGAATACCAAGGTTATAAAAGCCAGGCAGCAAGGATATACGGGAGATATTTGTACAGAATGCCAGAGTTTGACTATGGTAAGAAACGGTACCTGTCTTAAATGTATGACTTGCGGTTCCACTTCCGGTTGTAGTTAATTTTTAGAAGTTTTTATTCTCGTAGAAGCCGCTCAGAAATGGAAGGCTTTTTTATGAACTGGTCACCAAATATATCCTGTGAAAAACTTTTGTGATAAAGAAGTGCTTTAATTATTTTAGCAAAGTGATAGGAAGAAAAAAACAGCATATTCATTTTACAAGTAGAATAACTTAATAAACGAATAATTATATAATTGTCCTGCTATACGCAATGCGTGTAGCAAGACGTTATGGCCAAGCATGGATTAAAAAAAGAAGTATGAAAATCATTGTTACTCTTACTGCTATTCTTATCACTACAATAGTGATTGCTCAGGAAAGGAAACTTCCAATTATTGATATGCATTTGCATTCATCTACTGAAATATGGAGTGATGTATCTCCCTGTTACCCTCCGGATGATTGTGAAGGAATTAAAACAACTGTTTCTGATCCGAAAGAACTTTTGGGTTTAACAATAGCACAAATGGATAAGCATAATATTGTATTAGCGGTTTTAAGTGGAAATGATTTGGACGAATCCTATAGATGGGCAAAAGCTGATAGCAGATTCATAGTCGGTCCAATGATAGGGAATCCAGCAGATGTAGACCTTAATCGAATTAGAAATGACATAGAAGATGGGAAGATTAAAATAATAGGCGAAATCACATCCCAATATTTTGGTATTGCCATTAATGATCCATCCTTAGAGAAAGTAATGGAATTAGCATCTGAATTTAATATTCCAGTCCAAGCCCATGTAACAGGAACAGGTGGGGGGCCAAATTTCCCTACTGCCAAGGGTGATCCTTTATTAGTTAGCGAGGTGATACAAAAGAATCCAAACTTAAAAATCTATATCGAAAATGCAGGATTCCCATATGTCGATAAAACAGTTTCACTAATGTATACTTATCCCACTGCATATGGTGACCTTTCAACCTTAACGTGGATTGTACCTAGAAATGTGTTTCATAAGTATTTGAGAGAACTCATTGAGGCCGGACTTGGGAAAAGATTAATGTTTGGCTCTGATCAAATGTTGTGGCCACAAAGAATCGAAGATGCAATAGACGCTATAAATTCTGCTGAATATTTGACGGAGGAACAAAAGCGTGATATTTTTTATAACAATGCAGCAAGGTTTTTAGAACTCAGCAATGAAGATATAAAGAGGCATCATGAAAATTAAAGCAAGGCCATAACAAAAGATAAAATGCATTTAAACGCATTTTATCAAGGTCGTTATGTGCAAGCTAAAAAAACGAACTTTCCTTAATCGGTTAGGAACAAAATAACCACTTTGCTGTAACTTGAACTTGTAGAAAAAGAATCAAAAAATATGAAAGAAAATAAAGCATG
>PVMK01165095.1_pt1 | contig 10300 bp, 11 predicted proteins | sample 1853481 | NCBI WGS metagenome assembly PVMK01 (sample SAMN08533507, study PRJNA380276) | Marine sediment metagenome, whole genome shotgun sequencing project. | reverse complement strand
CGCGGTGCGCAGCAGGACACATTTTTCGGTAACTACCTGTCCGGTCGAAATCTGGATGAGTTGCGTGCCGAGATTCGCAAGCTGCAGTCGGTTCAGGGTGATGGTCCGTTGGATCTGTCGATGAAGCGGGATGTGGCGGATCTTGGTGAGCGTGCTGATCAGTTTCGCACGCTTAAAGAAGAAGGCCTGCTTCGATACGTCGGCATCGGTCGACCACACCGGCGATTCTATCCGGCGATGATGCAGCTCATGAACGACGGCGTAGTCGACTTTATCCAGGTTAACTATTCAATGATGGAGCCGGAGGCGGCGGATGAGATTCTGCCACTGGCGGTGGACAAGAATATCGCTGTTGTCATAAACCGCCCCTTTATCAATGGCGACTATTTTGGGCTGGTCAAAGGACACGAACTGCCAGAATGGGCGGCAGACTTCGACTGCGAAAGCTGGGCACAGTTTTCGTTAAAATATATTCTGTCGAATGCCGCCGTCAACTGTGTGCTGACCGAAACATCAAACCCAAGACACGTAGTTGATAACCTCAGTGCCGGCTTCGGTGCAATGCCGGACGAAAAGACTCGCAAGAAAATGCGTGAGCACTTTCTCAGTCTGTAGTGAGCACGAAGTAGTAGATCGACACGAAGTGACAGGCGCTGCCGATCAGGCAGAGAATATGAAAGGTCGCGTGGCCGAAAGGCATTTTCTTGATGCTGTATGTCAAGGCGCCAACTGTGTAGGAGACGCCGCCGGCAAACAGCCAGATCAGACCTTCAGGTGGAAGGTTTGCGATAAGCGGTTTGATCGCAAACACCATCATCCAACCCATGAAGACGTACATCGCAGTAGAGACTTTATTGTATCGCCCGGTGTGATACAGCTTAATAACAATCCCGGTGACGGCCATAGTCCAGGTCACGCCGAATATTGCCCAGCCGGTTTTCCCCTGCATGACCAGAAGTGAGAAGGGCGTATAGGTTCCTGCGATCAGAACATAAATCATCGCGTGGTCAACGGTCCGCAACCAGACTCGTCGAGGGACATCGGTCGTACCGTGGTAGATCGTGGATGAGCCGTACAACGCGATCATGCTGATGGCGAAAACCGATACACTGACAACTTGCAACATTCCGTGGGCTTTCAGTGTCAACATAACCAGTGCAACTACACTAAGAACAAGGCCAATGCCGTGCGAGTAGACATTGATGCGTTCTTCGGCCGCTGGGTAGGTCGTGTATTTAAGAGCTTCGGACATGTGAGCGTTTTGACTGTGAACTGGCATAATAGGTCAATATGAAAATCGCGGTACTAATTATTGGCAGCATGCTTGCCGTTTCGTTGCCGATGTCGGCCGCGACGGCCAGGCAAGACGTTTTCAGTGAACTGACTGCCGGGTTCGATTTATTGAGTGCCGACGGTGCTGAGATTTCGCTGTCCAGCTATCGTGGCAAAAACGTGCTGCTTGCTTTCGGCTTCACTCATTGCCAGCACATATGCCCGATGATTGCCGCCAACATGGCGCGTGCGCTCAAAGCCAGCGATACAGAGGCGATTGGCATATTTGTCAGCGTGGATACTGAAAGAGACACAACAGCAATCACAAATGACTACGCGCGTGGTTTCGGTGACCGAATGATCGGCCTTGGCGGCAGTTACGAGCAGGTTGCTGTCGCGGCCAGGAATTTCGGTGTCACTTTTGTTGTGACCAAATCCGAGGACAATTACACGGTGCAGCATACACCCAGTATTTTTCTCATTGGTCCGGACGGAACTATCGTGGACGTATTTGCGATGAATACTCCGACAGGTGACATCACGGCGGCGATGCGCTGAGTGACGTCATGACGACCGGAGTTCGCAACAACTACGCTCGTGTCGGACTGGTGCTGTTCATCAGTCTGCTCATCTCATCTGCCTGGCTCGTATTTCCGTACCTGATTCAAGGTAAGCAATTACTGAGTAATGTTGGCGACAACGCGCGAATGACCAAAGCGGGTCATGTTTCCATGTATTTGACCCGCTACCTTGTTGACCATCCCAGGCTTGAGCTTACGGCAACCTTCGCCACCGACGAATTCTTTCAGTACGTTGACCAGGCATCTTCGATAGGCAACTTACGCCCCGATCGAAACTTCATTTTTTTTGTTAGTGAAAATATTCACGAAGGCAAGCTTGCGTTTGACCTGCCGAAAGTTCGATTGCATATCGGGGACGAGGTCTACGAGCCTGATCAGTCTATCGGACCAAATGTTGCTGAGCATCATCGTATTTCTGTTTACAGTATCCCGAAGCGCGCCCCTGACGGATCAGTGATAGACCTTTCGCAATACGACAGCATTCGCTTGTATGTTTCAAATTTCTATCTTGATAGCGATGAAAAACTCACTTTCATCGGGCGTTGGGATGCACCGTTCGACTTGCCTGATGAGTTGAAGTCACGCGCCGACATCACCCCGATCGCGGTGCTGGCACTGGGTGCGGGCCTTCTGTCGGCCGTGCTTACTCCCTGTTTGCTGCAACTTGTTGTGATCTTCGGTTCGATTATCAGCTCGTTTTCAACCGTGCCGGGAGAGTCGGGTTTGAATACGAACGAGGTCACACCTCATGTACGTCGAAAAATCATGCAGATTGCTCTGGCATTCGTCGCGGGATTCACGTTGCTTTACACCTTGGCCGGGGCAGTTATCGGGCGCGTCGGGCACACGGCGCAACTACTGTTTGCAGAACACAGCCGTAACGTCGCCATCGCGTCAGGAATTGTTGTCATATTGATGGGCGTCTGGATTGGTATTCGCGGTGGCCGCAACCTCGCCTGTCGGATTCCGGATCGCAGCGCGATGCAAGCGACCAACAGACGTGATGTTGTGGGTTCGCTACTGGTGTCGATGGGCTATGCGCTGGGTTGCACCGCATGTTTTGGTGGCGCAATCGTCGCAACACTGATTATTTACGTGGGTGCGATCGGCAGCGCTACGGTCGGCGCGGGCATCATGCTGACCTTCTCTATCGGCGTTGCCATTCCGTTCTTGCTCGCAGCCTGGTACATGTCGCGGATGGACAGTGTTCTGGTTTTCCTGGCGAGCAAAGCACGCGCTATAAGTCTGGTTAGCATGGTGGTTGTCATCATTTTTGGACTGATACTGATTACCGACAATTTTCACGTCGTCAGCGATGCGATTTATCCGTACCTGGGTCTGAACTGATGAGGTTGAAGCTCGCAGCACTCATCCTCCTGTTCTGCAGTGGTATCGCTCACAGCGTTGATTTAAGTGACCCGAAACAGTTCATGTTTGTTGGTGACCGGAGCAACAATACGATTGACGTTGTTGCGCTGGACGACAACACGGTTGTGCATCGTATTGAGACCAGTATCCATCCGGATCACATAATTGCGGCGCCGTTCGCGCCAATACTCATGTATGCAGACACCAGCACAAAGCAGGCCGTTTTCTACGACCTTCGCAAACTAATCGAATTCAAGCCAATCGATCTGGCCGTAACACCGCGGCATGTGGTGCTTGATACTACGGGCGCGAAGATCGCGATAACCGATGATGTAGACGGTGGGTTCATGCTGTTGCACGCCTACAAGATGGGTATTGAGTTTGTGCTTGAGGATTTCCCGCCGACGGGCGATGTACTGTTCGACCCGAATGACGTTGACATTTATTTTAGCAATCAGTCGTTGGGCTCATTGGGGATGCTGGACGTTAATACGCACCGCATCTACGAAATGCCATTGACTGATGTAGCGGGGCAAGTGCTATCCGCGCCCAGCCGTAGTCTGGATGCGCGATATGTCTATGTATCGAATGTAACGACTGGTGAGGTGTATAGCCTGAATGCGTATTCACGCATTATTTTCAATACATTTAAAATTGGTGGCACAGCAGCACGTCCATACACGACACCACAGGGTGCATTCCTGTACATGATGGATGAGGCGAGCGGGCGTTTCGTGAGTGTCGAGCAGCGCGGTTTTACGGAATTTGCCGAGGTATCGTTCGAACACGGGGTGGACCTGGTCGTAGTAGGGCGTTTCGATCGAATGAATTTGCTTGCGAGTTCCTCGGGCAAGCACTGGTCGATCTTCGACAACGTACGCCAGAAGATCGTTGCAACGGGTGAATTTAACGGCGTTCCCATTGAGGCACTGGGTTCAGCCGACGGCAAGTACGCGTACGTCGCGTTTGCTGATGCCGCCGAAGTTGCGATCGTCGATCTGGAAAGTCAGGACGTTGCTTATTCTGCGGCAACCGATAACGGTAGCGGCGCATTCACCGTAGGGCTAAGCAACAACGTATGCCACTGAAGACTTTATTGATATTCGTTCTGCTGGTGCCAGTGCTGGCGGATGCAGAGGGACGCCCCCTCGTCAGTATCGACAGCAATTTGTATCCGTACCAAAGCCAGATCGACAACGACACGGACCTCACCTTCATCACTAATGCTCGATTACCTGCCCGATTTTCATACTTCAGTTTCGTCAATTTTCGAGGAGCGACGACGGGAGATGACTTTGATTTCAGTCGTTCGGAACAAACTCTGCGTTGGCGTATGTCCGAGAAATTGCCGCTGGATCTGAGCTTTCAGGCTGTCTTGGTAGACGGATCAGGCAATGACTTCACGCAACTCGGTATCAGCTGGCGAGTTCACAATACGCCGGGATTGAGCGATTTGTTCCGCCGCATTAATCTCATCTACCGGATCACTTTTCAACTCAAGCGTTTCGGTAGCGCAGACGACAAGGTCTGGCAAACGGAGCAGTATTTTGGAATGAAGTTCCCAGGCCTATCCGATCGGCTCTACCTGAGTGGATTCATAGATCAGACCTATGATCAAGAGGGCCCGGACGCATTGCCAGAGAACCCTGTGGTGGCTGAAGTCCAGGCAGGTTTCAGACTCTGGAAGAACTTCTATGGCGTCGCGGAGTATCGCGTGAACGATTTTCGCCTGGGCAATGAAAATAATTTAGCCGTTGGCATCGAATACAAGCATGCCTGGCACTAACCCGCCAGCCCGTTAACCGCCGGCGAGAGGTCCATAGCTGTCGATGCCGTCGTTATTCGCACGGCGCTCATCAAGCGTTCCCAGTACCATATCCATGAGCTTTTTCGGTTCCCAGCCATCAAGCGCTTTCGAATAACTGGGTCGCGCAGATGCGGTTTCAAACCAGCGCATCAGGTTTGGATACCGGTCGAGCGGCCAGCGCAACAGGTCGAAACGATGGAAGTTCGGCATCCAGGCGATATCGGCCAGCGAGAACTGATCACCGGCCATCCATTCCCGGCCATCGCTTAGCACCTCTTCACGGCGCAGGAAGTCGTCATGCACCCGACCGACCATGTCGTGAATGCGCTCGCGACTGAAGCCCTGTCGATACTCGCGCCAGAAAGCCTGCAGGAATTCACTGTGCAAACCGTTGACGATTTTCTGAAATGTTTCTTCAGAAGCGCGCGGTCCATGCTGAAAGAAGAACTCGAAGGTGCAGTATTTGAGCGCCAGCTGCGATTTGTCAGCATGGTCCAGTGATTCGGCGACAGCATCGTCCAGGTGTGCTGGCCGTAAGCTGCTGTTGCCCAAGGTATTGTCGAGGTAATCGATGATGTCGACGGAGTTAATGATCACGGTGCCATCGTGTACCAGCACCGGCACCACGCCGTTCGGGTTGATCTGTTGAAACGCTTCTGTTGCGTGTTCGCCTGCCTGCAGGTTCATCAGGTGGCTTTCGAAATCGAGGTTGAGCTCGGCCAGGGTAATGCGGCAGCGCTGCGAGCAATTCGACATGCCGCCGTGCCAAAGATGCAGGCCTTTCAAATCCTTAAGGTTTTCGCGACCGGGCTCGATGATAGGCATCTATTTCTCCAATCCGCTTGCGCGTGCCTGTTCTTTTGCCATGACCGCCCAGTCGAGGTGTCCCTCGCCACGTTCTATTGCTTTTGCCAGGTAGTCCCGCCAGACATGAGTGCTGGGCAACGGAACTTCGGCCTCTGCGGCGGCTTCCAGCGCCAGATCGGCATCTTTCAGTCCAATAACCGCAGTCGCGCCGCTGGTTTCCCAACGCCCGTCAACAATCATTCTCCCGTAGACCTCATAGGCAGGCGCGCCGAAGAGACCTTGCAACAGGACATCCAGAAATTGTTCGGGCTGCACGCCGAGTTTTTCAACCAGGCTGAATGCCTCTCCCATGGTTTCGATCGCACAACCCAGGACGAAGTTATTCGCGATCTTCACCGCAGTCGATGCCTGTGGGTCTTCGCCAACCTCAATATTCCGCTGCCCCATGGCATCGAGAAGGGGACGAACCCTGTCTACCGCGGCGGCCGGTCCACCCGGAACCAGATTGAGCAGTCCTTGCGCCGCGAGGTCGGGGCGGCCAAGAACCGGGCACGCGATGAACGTTTGACCCGCATCGCCGTGCAGTTGATTGGCTCGATTGATTGCCGGAACCCCGTGCGTACCCATTGCCATGTGTATGCAGTCGCCGGCCAGACCAGCTATCAACCCGTTCTCTCCATCGAGTACGGCTTTCAAGATCGCATCGCTGGGCAACATGGATATGACGACATCGCGACCTTTTGTTGCAGCGGCCGGAGAATCGACCGCTACGGCGCCTGCAGCGACAAGTTCATCAGTTTGCCCTGGCGTCGGATCTGACACGAGCAAATCGTGGCCTGCAGCCAAAATACGACCAGCCATTCCCTGGCCCATACGGCCCAGGCCAACAAATCCAACCTTCATGATAGTTCTTCCTATTCGAATCGGCCGCTGGCGAGCAGTATTTCTGAGGTTATCGTGTAGTGCTTGTTCAGTAGTTCCACGGCGAGATCGGCATCGCGACTTAGCACGGCTTGTTGCAGTTCCCGGTGTTCTTCCAGTTCGTGGCGGCCCCGATACTCAACAACTTCGGCGAGATTCCGATAGCGATACGAGCGCTGGCTTAGTTCCGCACAGAAAGCCATCAATATGTTGGAATTACAGGCTGAGATAAGAGCCAGATGAAATTCATGATGATGCTGCTCCCACTCGGGAGATGTGTAAAAGGAAGCGTCCTTTGCGTTCTGTGCAGTACGAGCAAGCCAGTGAAATGCCAACACGATGCGTTCTTCCCAAGCGGTATCGCCATTCGTGATCGATTCGCGAAGAGCGATTTCCTCTAGCCAGCAACGCGTCCGGGTCAATTCGGCAAGTTCACTGTTGCTGGCGGTCGGTACGCGAAATCCGCGATTCTCTTCGCGAACGACCATACCGTTAGCAGACAGGCGGTTTAGCGCCTCCCTGAGCGGACTGTTGCCCGTATCATATTTCTCAATCAGGTCTTTGAGCCGGAGCTTCAGGCCGGGTTTTAGGTTTCCGGTCAGAATATCGGCTTGAAGTCGGTCGTAAACCGTTGATGCCTGAGTGGAAATTTGAGAATCAGGCTCGGAGGATGCCACTTCGGATGATGGTTTTTGCATTGCAATCGCTACCTGTCTAATTTCGATTTATCACGCTGGTATCTTACTTTCATCGATATTATTTGTATATATCGGTCGTGTTTCCCAGCCAATTGCTCCCAACAGCGCCAGATCAAACGGTTTTGCAGGCCCTGGCGCGATTCAACTGCTTTCAAGCAAGTCATATTTTCGTTAATATGGCCGTCAATCAAATTTTATCGAATATTTACTTGTGCCGAATCATCCTATCCAGGGGAAATAAGAAATGAGCCAAGCAGAAGAAGCTAGTCAGGAAACCTCCGAACATTCCGGCCCCAAAAAGGCCGCAATGGCCATGTTTGGCCTGTTGCTGGTTACTTACATATTGATGGTGGCAGATCGCTTCCTCGTCAGTATGCTCGCTACCGATATTCGGGGAGCCCTCGATCTCTCGGTACCTAATATGTTTGCGCTCACCACCATGTTTACGCTGGGTCTTGGTATTGGGGGATTACCCGCCGCCGCACTCATTACGCGATTTTCAAGAAAGGCTGTTCTGCTCACAGGTCTCATACTGCTCTCCAGTGCAACTTTACTCTTCACGCAAGCTACTGGTTTCGCCACCATGTTCGTGTTTATTGTCCTGCAAGGTGTAGGCATGTCTTTCCTGGCAACCAGTATGTTCTCGCTGTCAACCAGCTATTTCTCTGCGAATCGAGTAGCAGCACTGGGTCTGGTCAACCTTTGCTTCGGACTTGGCTCATTGTTAGGTCATCGTATTATCGGTGAGATGCGAACCGCTACTGGCAGCTGGGAGACGCCGATGCTGATCTTCGGCTTTACCGGTATTGTCTTAGCGATAGCCATCGCGATTTTCGTACGGCCCTGGTTTAGTGAGGTCAAACCCGCTGCCAAGCATTTGGTTGACAGTGGTGGCGCGGACACGCTGAAGAACCGCAACACGATCATTCTAACGATGATGAGCGCTTTGTACGGCATGGTAATTTATGGATTCCTGGGTACCTATCCATCTTTCATTCTTACTGTTCTGGAGTTAACGCATGCAGAAATGGGTGCGATAATGATGTGGTTCGGCGTCGGCGGGCTGACTTCCTACTATGGCGGCAAGCTGGGTGATAAATTCTCGTCGAAATCAGTTCTCTTTACCTGCTCGGTCGCGCTCGGGGTAGTGACCTTATTTCTTTTCATGACAGACCTGAGCATATTGACCTATAAGCTGTTGGCATTCCTCGTCGGTGTCTTCGGCGCAGCAATCGTCTACACCAATCTCGCCGGCGGTCACGTCAAGGCGCTCAAGCGCACTCTTACCAGTAAAGGTTCAGGCATGTTCGTCACTAGCGTCTATGGTGGAGCCGCCTTAGGTGGATACACTATGGGCTTGCTCGTAGAGAACTGGAGTTGGGCGGTGGCCGGTCAAATTCAGATCTCGCTGCTCTGCATGATGATTGCCGTACTCGCTCTCGCGCTGCGACAAAGCGAGTTTTCGAAGTAGATCTCGACGGAGCCCTTGGCGACGAGGCATCGCTGGCGACAAGGCGGCGCTGCGCGTCTAGATGGCAGCGGCGACTCGCCTTGCCGAGAGCCCACGGTGTCGGCGCATTGCCGCCCATGTCGGGGTGAGGTTTGACGCCGTCACGCAGTGACGTTCTCGATCGCAGTGATGATGCTGTCGTGGCATCACGAGACCCAGGTGGTCCAGCATCATGGCGCCTGCCCAGATGGTACCGATCGGATTTGCGATTCCCTTGCCGGCGATGTCGGCGCCGAACGTGCACGGTTCGAACATGGACGGAAGCTCTTTGGCCGGATTGAGGTTTGGCGGACGGGGCGATAGCAATGGTGCCGTGCACGCCGGGCCGAGATCCGAAAGAATGTCGCCGAATAAATTACTGCCGACGACGCGTCGAAGTGATCGGCATGCGCACGAAGTTCGCCGTCAGGATGTCGATGTGATACTGGTCGACCGCTGATCATCCGGGTACCTCTTTCGCCATCTCAGCGACGCGCGTATCCCAGTACGGCATCGAGTGGATGATGCCGTTGGACTTGGTGGCGACGTCAGGTGTTTGGCATCGCCGGCTCTGGCGAGCTCGATGCGTACTTTGAGAACCCGGTCGACACGACGTAACGCGTGAAGACGACACTGCTGCGTGACGACTTCCTCGGCCGTGCCTTCGTTCTGAATGCGCCGATCGTCGAGTACTCGCCTTCCACGTTTCTCGCGCACGATCATCGAAGTCGATGTCGCGGCTTGCGGCCCGCGAGCGGCAGGGACCCCATCGAAAGAGACGAACCGGTCGCAGGTTGATGTGCTGGTCGAACTCGCGGCGGATCGGGATCAACAGATCCCCAAAGCGATTCGTGGTCCGGTACGCCGGAAATCCGACAGCGCCGAGGTAGACCGCATCGAAGGGACGCAGTTGCTCGATACCGTCTTCGGGCATCATGCGGCCGGTCGCGAGCGCAGGTCTCACAAGACCAGTCGAATTCTGTCCACGCGAAATCGATAGCTGTGCCTCGTGCCCCGGCCGCTTCGAGGGCACGCATGCCTTCGGCATGACTTCCTTGCCGATGCCGTCGCCCGGATGACGGCGACTTTTGATAGTCAAGGCATAGTCCAGAAACACATAAAGGGGTCAGAGCCTTTTGGGCAAAACGCTCTGACCCCTTTTGAGTAGTAGCTCATTCCGCAGCCGATGATTCGGTCGGTCGGGAACTTGGTGATGATCTCGATGCTGTCGTCGGTCACGACGACTTCGTCTTCGAGGCGAACGCGTCGGAGCCGTCTTCGTTGCCCGGCATAGGTTTCCAGAGCGAAGGCCATGCGGGTTCGATTTCCACGGATGCTCGATGCTGTAGGCGCGGAG
>PVMK01128115.1_pt1 | contig 10302 bp, 13 predicted proteins | sample 1853481 | NCBI WGS metagenome assembly PVMK01 (sample SAMN08533507, study PRJNA380276) | Marine sediment metagenome, whole genome shotgun sequencing project. | reverse complement strand
CCGTCAGCCATTATGTCTAGAAACCTCGTAGCACTTTACCTTTCTGGATACCCGCCTTCGCGGGTATGACGAACGCGGCAAGCCACGGTGTATTAATCCCGAATATAAAACAATAAAGTTATCGAAGAGTTTTGAGAGCTTCTTTATACTCTGGAGGCTTTTCTAAGATTTCCAGCCCCAGGCTATTTGTATATCCATGGGGTGGTGTCGGGTATGACCACTTGACTTTGCAGGTAAGATTTATCTTTTCCCCCGATGGGAAGGTGATCGATAATTCGACAGGTGAATCAGATTTAAAATTCAAAGAGGCCTTTGAAGGAGCTGTTACCATATATAGTCCATCGTCAGAAAGATTTTCAATTGAACCGGCGATGTGCGTATCTCCAGCAATGATCTCGGCTGGAAGAGTCACAATCAATCTCTTATGGCGTCTTGCTTCCATAGGATAATTATGTACTACAATTTATGGATCTGGCAAGCACTTTTTCTTATTGTAGTTTTTTCAGAATATCACCCCAACTCTCTATCTCGGTTCCATTGTCCGTTTCTTTAAAGCTGAATTTCCTTATATCCTGAATATCAACAAGCATGTCAGGGTTGCCAACTATTGCATATAGATTTATATCTTTTTCCCTGAGATCATCGATAAGATTATTCCCGTCCCAACTGAAAACAATCGATTCATGAAGTTTATTTTCCTGCAACCATTTTCTTGACTGCTTTGCGCCGATCAGTGATGTTAGGTAAATGATCCTGTATTGTTTTGAAATTGTGTCAATAGCTTCCTTAGTACCTTTTGCCGGTTTAAATGAAAGAGTAGACTCAAACAGGCTTGCCTCTATTGCAATTAAAATAACTTTGTCCTTTTTGTCCGTTACAAGCAGCATTGCTTCATCAGACTCTTCAGCAGATTTGAGTTTTATTTTTTTCAGTCCTTTTGTGCGAGGGGTGTATTTTAAAAAGGCATATCCGTCACCCCCGCTCAAAGTGGTCCCTATATGTTTTTTATCAATATAGAACTCAACGAGCTTGCCGCCTTCGGAGAAGAATCGTCCTTTAGTTAAGGCGGAAAGCTTAATCGGTTGTTTAATTGTCGTTACTTCGTCGAAGGCTGTTACGCCAGCAGCAGCAAGGTTAAAAGAGAACAACAGGAGAATAATAGAAAAGAAAGTAATAATATTTAGTTTCATCTAAATAAATGCTTTACAGTGTTTGTCATTCTCCAACTTGATTGGGGAATCCATCATAATAAAAGACTGGATTCCGGGTTAAGCCCGGAATGACATATAAGAAAGAAGTGTTTCGTTATGATTAAAACTTGTCTTTAATAATATTGTAATACATATCACGCTGGGCAGGTTTAAAGCCCGAGCTTTTTATTGCACCAATAATATCATCCACAGTAACCCGGTACTTCACTCCGGCAGCAGCAACAACGTTTTCTTCCAGCATTGTTGAGCCAAAGTCATTTGCGCCAAACCTTAAAGCGACCTGTGCCATTTTAAGTCCCTGTGTCACCCATGATGCCTGTATGTTCGGCACATTATCAAGATAAACTCTTGAAAGGGCCAGAACTCTTAAATATTCCACCCCGGTTGCTGCTGTAGGGGCGTATGGCAATACGCCCTTACGGTGTTTCGCTGATCCCTGACTCCTGACTGCTGACTGCTGCAGTTCTGTATTTCCCGGTTGAAAGCTCCAGGGTATAAATGCTGTAAACCCTCCAGTATTGTCCTGCAGTTTTCGAACTGCATCAAGATGGTCAATAATATCCTGCGGCCCTTCTACACTGCCGAACATCATGGTTGCTGTTGTCTTCATCCCAAGCTTGTGTGCTTCTTCCATGACATTAAGCCACTGTTTGGAACCTATCTTTTTCGGACTCACTATCTCCCTGACCCTGTCAGACAGTATTTCTGCACCTCCGCCCGGAATCGAGTCCAGTCCGGCATCTTGCAAAAGCTGAATTGTCTTTTCCAGAGTATAATCGGCCTTGTCTGCCATGTAATAAATTTCAGGCGGGGAAAATCCATGGACATGGATATTAAACTTTGCCTTAATTGATTTCAGAAGATCAATGTAATAATCAACGTCAAGATCAGGGTGAAGGCCTCCCTGGATGAGAATCTGTGTGCCGCCGCATTTAATAGTCTCCCTGATTTTACTGAAGAGCTTGCGCTTGCTTAATACATAAGCATCAGGATCATCCTTCTCTCTGTAAAAGGCGCAGAACTTACATTCATTAATACAGACGTTTGTGTAGTTAATATTGCGGTCAATAATAAATGACACATTATTGTTACTATGGAGTGTCTTTCTCAGGTTATCTGCCATCATGCCAAGACCGAGCAGGTCAGCGTTCTTCAGAAGTTGAAGTCCTTCCCGTTTAGTGATTCGGGGAGAAGTTGTTTTCATACCAGAATTCATAACGTAATATTTTATACTCTTTAGGAATTAAATTGCTTTGCGAAGTTGTTTGCTAAGGACACTTCACCATCTTCTTTATAAAAGGCTTCCCCATCGGACTGGCTTTTATTTTTTTGCAGTTCTTTTTTTTAACGCCAAGGTTTTCCCCTGTTTTTTTGGAGAAGCATAATAACTTCTTATCTCAAACCCCTTCGGGTATATATCCAGATTAAGGTCACAGTCGAGAACGTCAGCAATAGACATCATTGTCTTTATGGTCAGGTTAGGATTTCCGTTTAAAAGTTTAGTCACAAATGCTTTTGAAACACCGAGCCTTCTGGCCAGCTCTGCACGGCTTATATTTAATTCCCTCATTTTGATAACAATTTTTTCGGTGAAATCAAGAATTATGCCTTCCATCCGAAATTCCAGATCGTCCTTGTACTTTTCAAGTAACTGGTTGAGCCACTTTTCCTCCTTCACCTGCTTTCCCTCCAATGTTGATACTTTTTAAACAGCTTTTTTGCGTTCTCTATTTGATTCACCGGGGTTTTATCGCTCTTTTTAACAAATCCGTGAGAAAGAATTATTATCTTTCCTTTTTCAAAACAACAGAATATTCTTACTTGATAAGATTTGAATTCCCATATGTCCTCACCCTTAATTTTCCTGAATTTTTCTTCATTAATATATAACCCATTATCTGCCGTTCTTGTAAGCAATCGAAGAATTTTTTTCTTATCAGGTTCATTCAGTTTGTCTATAAAGTCCTTAACCAAACATTTATCACTTACTGTTAAAGCAATAAGACTGTAAGCTTTACCAGAATATATTTCTTCAACACCTATCATATAATTAACCTATAAGTTAACTTTTGTCAATGCCCAATAAATATCTAACTACACAAATTTACCAGGGCATTTCTGTAGAGCTTAATTTGTAATATTGGAGAAATATAACTTCTCCACATCCCCATAAAATAAAGTTGGTATATTTTAACGAAATAAAAGATATTCAGCAAGAGATGTTAAAACAGAGGCGTGATGAAGAAGGAGTGTTGTTAAATCGGATTATAAAATGAATCTCTTTCAACCGGAACCTTGCCCGCTTTCTCAATGAGATTTACCAGTTCGTCCTTTGTCATTGCATTGGCAGCAAGTCTGCCTGCTGAGCGGGTAATTTTTTCCTCGATTATGGTGCCATCAAGATCATCAGCCCCGAACTTGAGGGCAAGCTGGGCGATTTTTTCACCTAGCATTACCCAGTAGGCTTTTATATGAGGAAAGTTATCCAGCATTAGTCTGGATATGGCTATTGTTTTAAGATCGTCAATTCCTGAGGTGTATTTTGCGCCTTTTATAGTTGTGTTCATAGGGTGAAAGGCAAGAGGAATAAAGGCCTGAAAACCACTGGTCCTGTCCTGCAGGTCACGGAGTTTTATCATATGCTCAATTCTGTGCTTATGGTTTTCAAGGTGCCCATAAAGCATTGTGGCATTAGTTTTTATTCTTACGGAATGTGCTGTCTCCATGACTTTGAGCCAGCGCCTGCCGCTGATCTTTTCAGGACAGATTTTATTTCTCACCCTTGTATTGAATATCTCAGCGCCTCCGCCCGGCATTGATTCGAGCCCTGCATCTTTAAGTGACTTAAGGGTGTTTATTAATGAGAGTCCGCTTATCTTTGAAAAGTAATCTATCTCAACTGCTGTAAATGCTTTGATATGCAAAGAAGGTAATGCTTTCTTGATTGCTCCCACCATCTCAAGGTAAAAATCGAAGGACCAGTCAGGGTGGAGGCCGCCGACTATGTGGACTTCGGAGAAAGACCGTGGACCGTCGACCGTCGATCGTCGATCGTTAACCTCACCATGTTTATGTAGGGGCACGGCATGCCGTGCCCCTACCTGTGATTTCAGCTTTTTTATAATTTGCTTGATTGTTAATTCATATGCGCCTTTGTCGCCTTTGGATTTACTGAAAGCGCAGAACTTGCACCTGTTTACACAAATATTGGTTGGATTGATATGATGGTTTTTGACGAAGAAAACATTGTTGCTGTTTTTTTGTTCTGCGATATGGTTGGCCAGTCTGCCGATGGTAAAGATGTCATCACTTTCAAAAAGCGCAATCCCGTCTTCAGGGGTAAGGCGCTTGTTGGTTAAAACTTTATTTTCGATTTTCTTTAATGACATGGACTAGTATACAAAATTTAATATTTGAAATTTCAGATAACAATGAAAAAAAGGGCGAACGGCCGTTCGCCCCTACAGATTTTTGCAATATTAAGATTATTCTATCTTGCCATCCCTTCAAGCCTTGCAACTCTTTCCTCCATCGGAGGATGGGTGCTGAAGAGTTTTGACATGCTTTTGCCTGAGAGCGGACTTACAATAAACATGTGGGCAGTTGCTGGTTCTGCCTTCATTGGTACTTTTTGAGAGGCCATATGGAGTTTCTTCAGAGCGCTGGCTAGATGATGGGGATTGCCCGCAATCTTTGCACCGCCGGAGTCAGCAACATATTCTCTTGACCTGGAAATTGCCATCTGTATAAGCATTGCTGCGATAGGGGCAACAATCATCATCACAATTGCAACAAGGGGATTGCCGTCATCATCATCACGGCCTCCAAATATCATTGCCCACTGGGCCATATGCGCCAGGTAACTGATGGCTGCTGCCACGGTTGCGGCAACTGTTCCGATCAGGATATCACGATGCTTGATATGTGCCAGTTCATGTCCTATAACTCCTTCAAGCTCTTCCCGTTCAAGTATTCGCATGATGCCTGTGGTGACGGCAACTGCAGCATGATCAGGGTTTCTGCCTGTAGCAAAAGCATTTGGCTGGTCCTGGTTAATTAAATAAACCTTTGGCATGGGCAGCTCAGCCCTCTGAGAAAGTCTTCTAACAATGGAGTGAAGCTCTGGCGCTTCTGACTCGCTGACTTCCTGGGCTTTATACATTTTCAGCACAAGCTTATCGCTGAACCAGTAGCTGAAGCCGTTCATGGCAAGAGCGGAAATCAGGGCAATAGTCACGCCTGACTGTCCTCCAAATGCTGCACCGGCCCATACCAGTACAAGAGTTAGTCCCACCATAAGGGACGCAGTTTTTAGTGTATTCATAATGAATTACCTCCAATGTAAATATAGCTGAAATTATTTTACTAACGATCTATTTTAAAAGCAATGTTGTGAAAAAAGTATGAATAATGCCGGTTTATTAATAGCTTTAACATGTATTAAATCAGCCTGTTTTTTCTATGTTAAGGCACTCAGTTGAAATGCCGATAACATAAACAGGAGGAGACATGAATGAGGAGAATATAAGAGGAGGTAGCGAGATGGACCATGAATATGGGAAATGCAACATATGTAATGAAGTTTACACAACTGCAAGTGTAGAGGTTGCAGATGACATTGTTGTATTTGTCTGCTCTGAATGTATTGATAAAGCAAAGGGGAATTTTATCTGGCTCTGTCTTAGCTGTGGTAAAACATATATTAAGCCTAAAGACCTTGTTATTAATAAAATAAAGGACCATGAGCTTAAAAGGGCATACATGCTCTGTGAAGATATGCAGATTATTCAGGGAATCGATATGTGCATATCATGCAATCCTGAACGTATTATTGATTATATGGAAATAAATGAGACCGCCATGGAATGCTGATAAGGCTTTGCATCTAAAAGTTTAATTAATGTTGTCATAAATCTGCCTTGCTATAGCTTGCCCGCAATATCTTAATATACCGTAATCATTCTTTTTATCTTTATTTTATATCAGTTATGTGCTCATTATATTTTTTATTGACAATTAGGTTGACTTTGCTTGACATTAAATAACTACTATGGTAGTTAATAGGTCATGAAAAAAGTAGTAGTTTATTTAACTCACCTGGGATTGTCAGAAAATGAAGCCAAGGCATACACCGCCCTTTTAAGTGAAAACCCTTTATCTGCCTATGAAGTAGCAAAGAAATCAGGCATTCCAAGTTCAAAAATATATGAGGTCATGAGAAAACTCGATAACAGGTCAATGGTGCAAACAATTCATGGAGAGCGCACTAGAGGTTTTGTGCCGATGCCACCTGATGAGTTTATTAATAATTATCGTTCTGATATGGAGGAAAGTCTTGATACCTTAAATACTGAACTGTCTGACCTTAAGGCTGGGATAGACACAAGTTATACATGGCATATTAAGGAATATGATAGTCTCCTGATTAAGGCCAGGAGAATGATAAATACAGCAGAGTCACACCTTCTAATTCAAGTATGGTCGGAAGAAATGAAATCTCTTTATAAGGCCCTGGAAAGTGCAGAAACAAGGGGTGTAAAGATAGCGATATTACATTACGGTGCAACCAATTTAAAGATAGGTCAGATCTATAAGCATCCCATAGAAGGTTCTATTTTTTCAGAAAAACATTCACGGGGATTTGCAATGGTTGGAGATTCAAAGGAGGCCATACTGGGAAAGATCTCTGAGCGTAACCTTGACATGATATGGAGCATGAACGAGGGATTTGTACTGATGGCTGAAGACTACATAAGACATGATATATATTTTATAAAGACTGCCAGAAGGTTTGCCCCCCTGCTGAAAGCAAGATTTGGAGACAATTTTGAAAAGCTGCGGGATGTCTATAGTGATGATATCACCTTGTAAGTGAAGATGAAATAGTGTAGATATATAGTAGAGTCATGTCTTGTGAAAATAATATGTCTCGGATATAATTGATGTCTGTTCAATGAGCGAATTATCAAAAAATAAAAAAGTTACTGTTGTCGGTGCAGGCAATGTGGGTGCAACTACAGCTCAACTGGTTGCAGAAAAAAGCCTGGCTGACGTTGTTCTCATCGATATTATCGAAGGCATACCTCAGGGCAAGGCCCTTGACATGTTTGAGGCATGTCCTCTCTGGCATTCATCATCACGTGTGGTAGGTACTAATAATTATGATGATACTGCCGGTTCTGATGTTGTTGTCATTACTGCAGGCCTTGCAAGAAAACCGGGCATGAGCAGGGACGACCTTCTTAAGGCAAACGCCGAAATAGTAAAGAAGGTCTCGGGAAATGTTCGAAATACTTCTCCTGATGCAATCATTATAGTAGTATCCAACCCGATGGACGCAATGGCTCATGTTGCTCAGAAGGTAACAGGCTTCCCCCATAACAGGGTAATTGGTATGGGCGGGGTATTGGATACCTCCCGTATGAGGAGTTTTATATCCCTGGAAACAGGAGTTCCTCCCAAGGATATTCAGGCAATGGTTCTGGGCGGTCATGGTGATCTTATGGTCCCGGTTTACCGCTTAACAACAGTGGATGGAAAAAATATATCTGATGTTCTTGATGACTCAAAAATTAAGGCAATTGTTGAAAGGACCAAGGGAGGTGGCGCTGAGATTGTAAGCCACCTGAAAACAGGCAGTGCATATTATGCCCCGGCTGCGTCAACAGTGGAGATGATTGAGAGTATCTTTGGAATAAAAAATGAGACACTGCCCTGTTCCGTATATTTAAATGGGGAATATGGAATAAATGGAGTGTATATTGGAGTGCCTGTAAAACTTGGCCCAAATGGTCTGGAAAAAATTATTGAACTGGACTTACCAGAAGAGGATGTTAAGGCGCTTCATACATCTGCCGATTCGGTAAGAGAGTTGATGGATAAATTAGAAGTATAGCCTGTCCAAATTTCCAAAATTCAAATCTAACCATTTCTTATACATAATGTCTTACAAATCTAAATAAAATTTAATAATATATATCAACAAACAGGAGAGAAATTATGGAGAATAAAAACCAGGAACAGACGCTTGTATTGATAAAGCCTGATGCCCTTAAGAATTCATTAACAGGGTATGTTCTTTCACAACTTTCAGAGTTTCATACTGGACTGCGTTTTGCCGCGACCAAGATAGTCCATGTAAGTAAGATGCTGGCCGGTGAGCATTATGAAGAGCACAGGGAAAAAGTTTTTTTCCCTTCTCTGCTTGAATATATTATGGGGCGTTTGCATTATCCTGATGATCCTGATAGCCGCAGAACAATTGCTATTGTTTACCAGGGCTCTGACGCAGTAAAAAAGATACGTGCACTTGCAGGACCGACCAATCCTCATATAGCCCGTGATGAAAAGCCGGGGTGCATCCGTGCGATGGGCACTGTGGTTCCGTTAAAGGATAGTGAAGGAAATATTGTTGGTGATCGAATGGACAATCTTATTCATGCATCTGCTACTGATGAAGAAGCTGAGCGGGAAATCAAGCTCTGGTTTAAGCCAAATGATATACCGCCATCAATGCATGCCTACCCGGTGGAAGTTTGTAAAGATTATTATTATTTTAAGGATGGTAAGCTTTTTACTGATCATGAGGCTGGAAGTGTATGTTTTCTATCGCCCGGTAAAATTGTCTGGTCCTCAGATATTGAAGTGCTTAGCCTTCTGTCAAAGGGTCAACAGGCATCATATAGCCTGGAAGCTGTTGTTGCAAAATACCTGATTAACAGGGAGCAGGAATAGTCTCTGAGTGTTCATTGATTAACATACAGAGGATCTAGCAAAGCAGTTGAATATGTGCGAATTATACGGGTTAGTTTATCTGTAAATTCTTTTTAATTATAATATGTTGCACCCTCTGCATGCAGTTCCCTGCCAAGGTCGATTAATTCTAAATTTCTTCTTGACAAAACAATGCATTGGGATTATAATCCCAATTATGAGTAACGATATTAATAAAGTCATATCTTCGGCAATAATAAAACTGCTCAGACCTCTGGTGAGCATATTGTTAAAAAACGGCATTCCCTATGGGACGTTCTGTGAACTGGCGAAATGGGTATATGTAGACGCAGCTTCCAAAGAGCTTGCCATTCCAGGGCGGAAGCAGACTACTTCAAGGGTTGCTGTTATTACCGGCCTGTCCCGTAAAGAGGTCAAGAGGTTAAGGGAACTTTCAGAAATTGATGATCTTGGCGTATCAGACCGATACAATCGTGCTGTCCGTGTAATTAATGGGTGGCGCAAAGATCCTGACTTTCTCACCTCAAAGGGCGAACCTAAAGAGCTTTTATTTGAAAATGACAAAATCAGCTTTTCCTCACTAGTAAAACAATATAGTGGTGATATCCCCCCGAGAGCAGTTCTTGATGAGATGCTCAGGTCCGGAGTGGTTGAATATGAAAATGACCGGATTCAACTATTAACTAAGGGGTATATGGTGCAAAAGGGCGAAGCGGATAAACTTCATATCCTTGGAGTGGATACTGGTGAATTCATTGCAACAGTTCGCCATAATCTGGAGTGTGATCCTTCTGATGCATTTTTTACAGCGAAAAGTCTCATACGACAATATTCCGGAGGAAGCGATCCCTGAGTTAAGACAGCTTCTCTATTCAAAGGGAGCAACATTTATTGAATCACTGGACAAAATATTATCTAAATATGACAGGGATAACAATCCGTCTATTAATGGGGAAGGACGGAAAAAAGCGGGTCTGGGAATTTTTTACTTTGAATAATATGAATTATAAAAAATATGCGGAGGTATGAAATGGTAACGGCTAAAATTGAGAGGGCCATAAGGAAGTTGATAAGCCCGGCTATTGTCGGGCTCACTGTCCTGCTTATTGCATCGTCCTGTGGGGAGGTAGAATTAGGCAGTCTTTTTTCAGGAGGAGGAATTAGCGGCACCGGCAGGTTCTCCGGCACTATAACCGGCTTTGGAAGTGTCTTTGTAAATGGGGTTGAGATAGAGACAACAGGGGCGCAGATCAGCATTGATGATATCAGCTCTGTTGAAAGTGATCTTAAGGTTGGGATGAAGGTGCAGATAGAGGCGACTGATAATGCTGCTTCTTCTATCATCTATAAATCAGAG
>PVMK01154537.1_pt1 | contig 10303 bp, 11 predicted proteins | sample 1853481 | NCBI WGS metagenome assembly PVMK01 (sample SAMN08533507, study PRJNA380276) | Marine sediment metagenome, whole genome shotgun sequencing project. | reverse complement strand
ATCGAGTGCGACGGCTCCCACGTCTTCGACTCGGATCAGCTCCTGCAGGGCCAAGACATTCCGCACACCGCCATCGTGGTGGGCGCCGGTGTGATCGGCCTCGAGTACGCCTCCATGTTCAGCGCCCTCAATGTGGAGGTGACGGTCATTGACGCGCGGCCGAAGATCCTCGATTTCGTCGACGCGGAGATGATCGAGGCGCTCAGCTACCATATGCGCCGCAACAACGTCACCTTCCGCCTGGGGGAGACGGTCGAAACGGTAGAGGTGGACGACCGTGGTCGCGAGCCTCGAGAGCGGCAAGCGCGTGAGCGCCGAGACCCTACTCTACACCGTGGGTCGTCAGGCGAACGCCGACAAGCTGAACGTCGAGGTCGCGGGGGTCACGCCCGACAAGCGAGGCCGTCTCCAGGTGAACGGGAACTTCCAGACCCAGGTGCCCCACATCTACGCCGCGGGCGACGTGATCGGCTTTCCGTCCCTCGCCTCGGCCTCCATGGAGCAGGGCCGTCTCGCGAGCTGTCACATGTTCGACGTGCCCTTCAAGCACACCCCCGAGCTCTTCCCCTATGGGATCTACACGATTCCCGAGATCTCGATGGTGGGAAAGTCGGAGCAAGGGCTCACGGATGCCAAGGTGCCCTACGAGGTGGGTCTCGCGCGCTTCGAGGAGCTGGCCAAGGGCCAGATGCTGGGGGACGAGACAGGGCTGCTGAAGCTCATCTTCGACCCGGATTCCCGCAAGCTCCTGGGCGTGCACGTGATCGGCGAAGGTGCCTCGGAGCTGGTGCACATTGGACAAGCTGTGCTCTCGCTCGGCGGCACCATGGACTACCTGCGGGACACGGTCTTCAACTACCCGACCCTAGCGGAGGCCTACAAGGTCGCCGCCCTCGACGGGCTCAACAAGCTTTAGGCCTCTTCGAGCTTCGGTTCAGGCGGTCGCCAGACGAGCTGCCTTAGTCGCCCGTGATCGTGACCACCACAGTGCGGCGACGTCGCGGCCCATCGAACTCGCAGAAGAAGATAACGCCTGGCGGCGGCGCAGACGCGGCCCCCGAGACACGCCTTGCACTTCCCAGCCGAGCATCTCGGTTTGATCTCTTGCGCATATACGTAGTTGCTTGGGCGTGTGACCTTCAGGACCTGCGTTCGCCCACTTGCGGAGTCGTGGAAGGGCGCCAGGATCGTAGTGCCGGCTCACGAGTCGGCAGGAGGAATCCCATGGCGAAGAATCTGATCAAGAGCTGTGGTTTACGACGGAGTTCGGTTCCCGTCTTAGCGGTCGCGGCGGTTCTCCTCATCGCATGTGGCAGTGCCTCGACGGGCGAAGGCGGCGAGACGGGTTTGCACGTGGCGCTCGTCATTCCGCAGGATGGTATGGCAGAAGTCACCGGCGTATTCTTCGAGGTTACAAACGACCTTGGCGAGATGCGGGAAGCGCTGTTCTCACTCGAGGAGGAGCCCTTCCTGTGCCTGTTGGACCGGGGTTTTGAGGGGCACGCTTGTACCGATTGGCTCGTCCGCCTCGAGCCGGGCGACTACATGGTCGTTGCGACACCCCTGAAAACGGGCGGGTCTCCATCCGAGCTGTTTGCCGTGGCTCGGGGCGGCACGTCGGTGCTTCCAGGAATGACCACCGAACTCGTACTGACCGGGCCGAGGATACACAGAACGAAGTGAGCGACGAAATCCCCATCATCGATATGTGGGCCCCGATCGTTCCGACTGCGGAGATCATGGCCGACTTCGCGGGCTTTCCTGAACCGATGCTCGGATACCTGCGGGTGTTCTTCAAACGCGAGCCGACGCTCGGCATCGTCCGGGACTTCGCTCACGGATTGATCCAAGACGACGAGACCATTGTCGCGGAGCTCGACAAAGCCAACATCGTGCGAACCCTGATTACCGGTTTCGACGAAACTTCGACGGCCGGCGGGCGTTTCATCTCGAATGAGGCAATCGCAGCGATCGTGGAACGACAGCCAGGTCGTTTTCTTCCGTTTGCCGGGGTCGACATCATGCGTCGCGCAGAAGCTCTTCACGAGCTCGAGTACTGGGTGAAGGAAAAGGGCTTCGTTGGCTTGAGCCTTCGCCCGTTCATGATCGACCGCCCAGCCGACGACAAGCACTACTATCCGTTCTACGCCAAATGCGTGGAGCTGGGGATTCCGGTCAGCGTTCATGCATCCGCGAACTGGACCACGGTGAGGTCGAGCGAGCTCGGTCATCCGCGTCACTTCGACCGCGTTGCATGTGACTTTCCGGAGCTGAAGCTGATCCTCAGTCACGCGGGGTATCCATGGGTGCTCGAGGCCTGCCTCCTCGCTTGGAAACATCCGAACGTCTACTTGGAGCTCGCGGCGCACCGCCCAAAGTACTTCACGGCGGTTGGCGCCGGCTGGGAGCCGCTCCTCCGCTACGGACAAAGCACCATCCAGGATAAGGTCCTCTATGGCACCGGAGCGTTCTTGCTTGGGCGGCGGCCTGCTGACCTTCTAGCAGAGATGCGCGCACTTCCGATCCGTCCCGACATCCTCGAGAAATGGCTGTGGCGAAACGCAGCCTCGTTGATGGGCATCGATCTCGGCTAACGGTTCGCTGTGGCGAGCAGATAGCGAAATCCGTGCAGTTTTTGCGTCTTGGAAGAGCTGCACGCAGACCGTTCGGGTGACCTCCTCGCGGAAGCCCGTAAATAGACCCGGACTCTCGCTGGTACGTCATTTGCGTGCCTATACCGAGCAAAGGCGGAGAGGTGACCACGAGCGACACACTCATCGTTCTCAATGACCCACCCTATGGTACCGAGCGGAGCTATAACGGCCTGCGCTTGGCGAGCTGGCTCGTAAAGCGCGACGACGTCGAGGTGCGCGTCTTTCTACTTGGCGATGCAGCGGCCTGCGCGAAGCGCGGTCAGACCGTACCCAAAGGCTTCTACAATATCGAAAACATGATGCGAGCCGTCATGAGGCACGGTGGCCGGGTCGGCGTGTGCGGCACTTGCATGGACGCTCGCGGCATCACGGAAGAAGAGCTCGTACAGGGGTGCGAGCGCAGCAACATGGATGCGCTCACCGACTGGACCTGCTGGGCCGGTAAAGTGGTCGCCTTTTGAACGAGCTTTTCGACAGGAAGTGAAGTCATGAACAACAAGCAGACCATCGTGATTCTGGGCGGGGGCGTCGGGGGGGTCGTGTCCGCGGTCGAGCTGCGCAAGAAGGTACCGAAACAGCATCGCATCGTGCTGGTCGATCGAGAGGAGCAGCATCTCTTTGCGCCGTCCCTTTTGTGGTTGATGATTGGGTTGCGCACCGTGGAGAAGATCTCGCGTCCGCTCGATCGGCTTCGAAAGAAGGGCATCGACGTTGTGCGGGGCGAGATCCAACGTATCGAACCGGCCGAGCGGCGAGTGACGGTGAATGCAGAGAGCATCACCGCGGACCATCTGATCATCTCGCTTGGGGCGGACCTCGCTCCCGAGACGATTCCGGGCCTTGCTGAGGCGGGGCACAACTTCTACACACTCGAGGGAGCCGAAAGCCTCCGGGATGCCCTCGCCCAATTCCGCTCGGGCAAGCTGGCCGTGCTGACAGCGGCGCCGGCCTATAAGTGCCCAGCAGCTCCCTACGAAGCCGCCATGCTCCTCGAATACCACTGCCGGAAGCGGAAAATCCGCGATCAGGTCCAGCTCGATCTGTATGCCGCCGAGCCCGGTCCGATGGGCGTGGCCGGTAAGGACATATCCGACGCCGTTCGGAGGATGGTGGAGGATAAGGAGATCGGCTACCACCCCGAACATCAGGTCACCCAGGTGGATCCGGACGACCGACGGATCACCTTCGCCAATGGTGAGCACGCCGACTTCGATATGCTCGCCTACGTACCGCCACACCGCCCGCCTCGCGTCGTGCGAGATGCCGGACTGGTGGGGGATAGCGGCTGGGTCTCCGTGGATCGCCACACGATGCAGACGCAGCATCCCGGTGTATACGCGCTGGGCGATGTGGTCGGAATCCCGCTTTCCCTGGGCAAGCCGCTTCCCAAAGCTGGTGTGTTTGCCCACGGCGAAGCGATGGTGGTTGCTGAGAACATCGCGCGTTCCATTACGGGAAGGGCCGAGCCGGCGCGCTTTGACGGCCATGGCGAATGCTTCATCGAGGCGGGCGACAGAAAGGCTGGTTTCGGCCGGGGCAACTTCTACGCCGAGCCGGTTCCCGAAGTGAAGCTCCACAACGTTGGGCGCCGGTGGCATGCGGCAAAGATCTTGTTCGAGAAAGACTGGCTCCGGAGGTGGTTCTAGTCCGAGGAGTGTTTCCAAGCGCGCGTCATGATCGCCGCTAGTCTAGCGCGAACGTCAGGATACCAATGGGATCCGACTGGAAGAACGTCGCCACCTCGATCCGTCTAGCTACTTCATCCGCGGGAAGACCGCGACGTTCGAGATCGCGTTGCAGACGCTCCATGTCAAACGCCATTTGCGGGAAGCGCTCAGTGCATACGAAGCCGATCCCCAATGCGTCGGGCTCGCAAGACGCCGACCCGAGGTCGCCGAGCAGCTGAATTGTGCCCTCGCGGGTCACGCCGCCCTCGAACGACACTCGCTGTGAGACCCCAGTGAAGTCGGTCGGAAAATCGTAGTCCATTCGGTACTGACCGTTGAGCTCCCGCCAATCCACGACGACGGGCTGCGACGCAAAAGGCTCGAGGGAGGGCTCAGTGACCGGAACGGAGTAAACGCCGTCTAACCTCGCGGCCTCGTCGTCGCCCGGGTCGATGGCGGCGTCCATCGCGGGGTCATTGAAGACAGCGGGTTCCCCTTCCCCATCCGTACCGAGCTCCGGAGCGCTTCCCTCGCCGCACGCAACCAGAAACACGACCGCGATCCCCAGTGTTCTGTAAGTCGTTTGCATCACGATCTTCCTCCATCCACCGGAAGTGCCTCCGGGTACAATGAATAGCGAGTGCCCTTACCACGGCCCGTCCGGAGGAGCCTGCCGTCGGCGACCAGCGCGCGAAGTGAACGAAGCGCCGTTGCGTCGGAGACACGCAAGTCCTGCGCCAGCTCGGCTGAGCTTGCGACTCGGCGGCGCCCGATGATCTCTAGAATGTGAGACTCTCGATCGGATGTCTCAGGGATTCCGGAACTCTCTGCTGCGAGCCCACCGGGCAACTGAACCTCCAGCTCGTCGCGCACCACCACGAACTCGACGTCGGGGGCGAGCTGGTATCCCTGCGCTGTCGTGACGACCCACTCGGCGTGCGGCGCGAGCGCGGCGCGCAGCCGGGCCACCGCGGTGTGCAAGGTCGGGTCGTGCCGGGAAGGCGAGTACTTCGTCAGACCCCACACCGATCCAAGCAATCCAGCGTTCGTCTTGGCGCCCTGCGCTAGCTCGCGAAGAACGCGTATCGATGGTCCCGACGGGTGCTTGTGGACTGACACCGTGCCGTGGTCTTCCGTGAGCAGGGAGTGCTCGGTGAGATAGATCCGGCGGCCCGGCGTCAACCCGAGGCTCCAGGGCACCAGCGACTGACTTTTCTTGCTGCAGCCGAGCACGACGAGTCCGAGCACGCTCACGGCATTGACAATGTTTCGCTTCGTGCTCTCCCCTGTCTGCGCTACAATCAGGCGGATTCGTCCGGCGATCCAACGCCAGGCACGAGGATAGCATGCCAGACACGATTTCGTTCACGCTCAATGGGAAGCGGGTGCGCCTCCGGGTAGACGGAAACCGTAAGCTGCTGTGGGTGCTTCGGACGGAACTCGAAAAGACCGGCACGAAGTATGGTTGTGGACGCGGCTCTTGCGGCGCGTGTGTGGTCCTGGTCGACGACCGGCCGATTCACTCGTGCACGGCGCGGGTGCAGAGCGTGGGTGGCAAGGACGTCGTCACGATCGAGGGCCTCGGGAAAGATGGCGAGCTGCATCCGCTTCAAAAGGCGTTCATGGAAAACGATGCCATGCAGTGCGGCTTTTGTACGCCGGGGATGATTCTCACCGCGTACGGTTTACTCCGATCGAAACGCGAGACGTCGCGGGCGGACATCATCAAAGAGATGGACCGTAACCTCTGCCGGTGTGGCGCCCACACGCGCATCATCGATGCCATCGAGGCGGCTGCTGCAGAAGTAAAGAACGGGAGGCCGAAGACATGAGCTCGAGCGATGAGCTGACGTTGAGCTTTGATGACGACCGGGAGGGGTCTGCCCTGCTTGCGCAGCCCCACTCGCGCCGCGACTTTCTCAAGCGCTTCGGGGGCGGCATCGCGATCTTCGTCACGTTTGGCGACTTGGTCGAGCATGTCGAGGCACAGGGGGGCGGCGTTCCGACCGATTTCAACGCGTTTTTGCGAATCGCCGAGAACGGCCGCGTCACGTGTCTTACGGGCAAAATCGAGATGGGACAGGGGCCGGTCACCTCGCTCCCTCAAATGCTGGCTGACGAGCTCGACGTCTCGTACGAGATGGTGGACATCGTCATGGGTGACACCGACCTCTGCCCGTGGGACAGGGGCACCTGGGGCTCGCTGACCACCCGTGCCTTTGGCCAGGCGCTGCGTATGGCGGCCGCCGAAGCGCGGGCCGTTCTTCTGGAGCTGGCGTCCGAAGCGCTCCGCGTCCCTGTGGCGCGACTCGAAACCAAAGATGGGGTCGCCTTCGACCGGAAGAACGAACACAAACGCATCACCTACGCCGCGCTCGCGAAGGGGAAACGCATCACTCGACACCTCACGGCGAAGCCTGAGCTGAAGGACGTTTCGCAGTTCCGTATCATGGGTCAACCAAAGCTACGGCGCGACTCACTCGACAAGGTGACTGGTGAAGCAAAGTACGCAGCCGATATTCGCCTGCCCGGCATGCTCTACGCGAAAATCCTGCGGCCGCCCTCGCACGGGGCGAAGTTGAAGGCGGTCGAAACGAGCGCCGCCCGCGAAATGTCCGGGGTGCGCGTGGTCGAGGACGGAGACTTCGTCGCTGTGCTCCATGAGCTACCGGACGTCGCGCAAGAGGCCCTCGACGGGATCAAGGCGAAGTTCGATGTACCCTCGACGACAGTGACCGACGCCAACATTCACGAGCATCTACGCAGCGTCGCGCCCAAAGGCGTTGTAGCGGCCCAAGGCGGCAGCCTCGACAAAGGACGCAAGCTCGCGACGCGGGTGATCGAGACGACCTTCTTCGACGGCTATGTGGCGCACGCACCGATCGAAACGCACGCGGCGCTCGCGCGCATCGAAGACGGCAAATGCACCGTGTGGGCGTCGACCCAAAACCCGTTCGGCGCACGCGATCAGGTCGCGCGGGCGATCGGATTTCATGCTACGCAAGTACGTGTAATTACTCCATTTCTCGGCGGGGGCTTCGGCGGCAAGACCAGCAACATGCAGGCGGTCGAAGCGGCACGTCTCGCGAGGATCGTCAGGCGTCCCGTGCAGGTGATGCGAACCCGCGAAGAAGAATTCTTTTACGACACGTTCCGGCCCGCTGCGCTCGTCAACATCCGCTCGGGTATCGACGAGTCCGGCCGCATGACGCTTTGGGACTACGAGGTGATGTTTGCGGGACAGCGAGGTGCGGAACAGTTCTACGAAGTCCCGCATCATCGAACGAGCGTCCGGCCACGCGGCTGGAGCGGAAGCCGGGGAACACACCCGTTTGCCACTGGGGCCTGGCGTGCACCCGCGAATAACACGAACACCTTTGCACGAGAATCGCAGATCGACACGATGGCGGCCACCGCGGGTGTGGACCCTATCGAGTTTCGCCTCAGACACTTGAAAGACCCGCGAATGATCCGCGTGCTGAGAGCCGCGGCCAAACATTTCGGATGGAAGCCGGCTACAACACCGAGCAAGCGTGGACTCGGCGTAGCCTGCGGCATCGACGCTGGAACCTACGTGGCTGCGATCGCCGAAGTGGCGGTCGACGGGAGTACTGGTGGTGTCGAGGTCAAGCGTGTGCTGAGCGCCCAAGAGATGGGCATCGTCATCAACCCTCAGGGCGCCACTATCCAGATGGAAGGCTGCGTCACGATGGGCCTCGGTTACGCGTTGACCGAAGAGGTTCACTTCCGGGGCGGAGAGATTCTCGACACGAACTTCCACCGCTACGAGATGCCGCGCTTTTCAACGCTACCGAAGATCGACACACTGATCGTCAAAGCCGACGACATCCCACCGCAAGGTGGTGGCGAGCCGGCCATCGTCGTCATGGGCGCAGTGATCGCAAATGCGATCCACGACGCCACTGGTGCGCGCCTGCGCCGCATGCCGATGACCCCGGCACGCGTCAAAGCGGCCATGCAAGAGCGCCGGTAAACTGCCGATATGCTTGGCTAATTCCTTGGATCTAGTCGCAGACCCCCTATGTTGAGCTCGAGCATAGTGCTCGCATCCATCGCTGCGCTCCTCTTTGTCCCCGCAGGTGAGAGAGAGTCCGTCCGGCGGCGCTGCGTGGCTCCTTGCCGGGGCTCTACTGATCCTGCGCTTCCGCCGTCCGACTGGCTCCGCCTCGCTCCGCGTCGTCGAATGAGCTTGCGGCTAGCAGCTCCTGTTGCAGCCCCGCTCTGCGTTTCTATAACGCATGGGAATGAGGCTTAGTAGGCGGCGATGGATGAGGACCGCAGGCGCTGCGACGCTTGCGACTGCTGCGCCGACTTTGACGCGCGCGCGTGAGAACAATCTCGTCACGCTCTTTCTGTGCGGCGACGTCATGACTGGGCGAGGAATCGATCAGGTACTGCCCAGCCCGAGCGATCCACGCATTTACGAGAGCTCCATCCAGAACGCGGTCGGCTACATACGGCTCGCGGAACGCAAGAATGGCTCGATCACCAAGCCCGTGGAGTACGCATACATTTGGGGAGCCGCGATTGGCGAGCTCGAGCGACGTGCGCCCGATGTGCGCATCATCAATCTCGAGACCAGCGTCACAAAGCAGGACGAACCTGCGCCCAAAGGCATCAACTACCGCATGAATCCCGCGAACGTACCCTGCATCACGGCGGCCGGGATCGACTGCTGTGTCCTCGCGAACAATCACATGCTGGACTGGGGGCGCGCTGGGTGCGTCGAAACCGTGGAAACCTTGCACCGCGCACACATCAAGACGGCAGGGGCGGGGCGCGACGCAAGGCAAGCAGCTTCTCCAGCGGTCTTACCAACTCAACATGGCCGGGTGCTCGTGTTCGCTTTCGGATCGATGACCAGCGGCATTCCTCACCACTGGGCCGCAACCGCCACAAAGCCTGGTATCAACTTCCTGCGCGACCTGTCCGACCAAGCCGCGCGTCGTATCGGCCAGCAGGTTCGCGCGGCCCGCCAGGACAACGACATCGTCGTCGCGTCCATTCACTGGGGCAGCAACTGGGGTTACAAAATCCCTTCGGAGCAGCGAGCCTTTGCCCACGAACTGATCGACAAAGCCGGTATCGATGTCGTCCATGGTCATTCCTCTCACCACCCAAAGGGAGTCGAGATTTACCGGGGCAAGCCGATCTTCTACGGCTGCGGCGACTTCATCAATGACTATGAGGGCATCCAAGGTCACCACCGCTACCGCGGCGACCTGACGCTGATGTACTTCCCAACGATCAACCCAGCAACGGGCGAGCTCGTCCGGTTGGAGATGACACCGCTTCAAATCAAGCGATTCCAGTTGTATCCCGCATCGAGGGGCGACGCAGAATGGATTCGCGATACACTTGCACGTGAAGGACGAGAGCTCGCAACGACCGTCAGGCTCACCGACGGCAACAGCCTGAGAGTCGGACCCGGCAGACAGCCGCGCTAGGGTTTCCGCCGAGGCCTGCCCTGGCCAGCCAGTAGTCGCACAGGTCGTTGAACGTCTTGCCACGAGCTACGGGGACGCGTTCGCCGCACCGAATCTCGTGGACCTCGCTCTGGTGCCGCCGAAGGGCTTGCCCGGCGTCCTTGTACCGATCGTAGACCTCGCTCTGACGTTTACCGGCGTGATCCGTCCATCGAATCCGCCACTTGTCGCGATGTTTGGTGGGCTTGGCCATCTTCCTTGCTCCTATCGCGAGCAAGGCCGCCGCACCCCTGAAACGAACCGACCATTCGGTTCAGGAAGAGTCGTGTGGCCCCAAAATGGCCCCAGGAAAAACAAACGCGCACGTGGGTCATTCCCAAGTGCGCGTCATCATTGGTTGCGGGGGCCGGATTTGAACCGACGACCTTCGGGTTATGAGCCCGAACAGCAGCCACGCTCCTCGCCCGAAACCCGCCGAAATCATCAGGAAAATCTAGCCCCTTGGCTCCTTTTGACAAGTCAAAGACCATGACTT
>PVMK01119405.1_pt1 | contig 10303 bp, 11 predicted proteins | sample 1853481 | NCBI WGS metagenome assembly PVMK01 (sample SAMN08533507, study PRJNA380276) | Marine sediment metagenome, whole genome shotgun sequencing project. | reverse complement strand
CGATGTTGAACAGTGGGATCGTGCTCCGGATGGCCGGCCATGATTTCCTCGATGTTGCCGACCACCAATACGATCATCTTGTCGGGGTCGAGGTCTTTGCTCATCGCCTTCCGAACGGCATCGCCATTTACTGCCGCCACCCGGTCGCGATAGTCGATCCAGTAGGAGTGTGGGCGCCCGAGGAGCTCGTCCGTGGCGTACAGGCCGGCGATCTGGCCGGCTGACGCGAAGCGCCGTGGGAAGGTCTCGATATACGAGCTCTTGGCAGTTCGCAGCTCCTCGTCGGTCGGGTTGGTCGATCGCATGGAGTCCAGGAGCTCGAAGAAGATCTCTCCCGCGTAGGCACAGGTCGAGGATTTGGACTGGTAGGACGCGCGGAATGCCCCCGGCATTGTGACCGGGAAGCCGATCGAGGATCTAGCGTCGTAGACGAGGCCCTCGTCCGAGCGGATGCGCTTCATCATGCGAGCGGTGAACCCGCCACCACCGAGGATGTCATTTCCCATCATCAGAGGGAACTGATCCGGGTAGCCCAGCTTATAGCCGAGCTGGCCAATGCTGACCCGTCCCTGGTTGACGTCCGGCTTGTTGATGACGTAGACCCCGGGCTCGGCCGTGTGGTCGGGCTGTGGGATGGCGGGCAACGGCTCGGCCAGCGGCTCGAGGGTGCCGATGGTCCGGTTGAGGAGGGCCTCCAGGGCTGCGGGATCGAAGTCGCCGGCGACCGCCACCACGATGTTGCCCGAGCGCACCAGCGAGCCCACGAACTGTTTGCTGTCCGTCGCCGTGATCGCGTCGACCGACGCCTTGGTAGAGAGGCGGTTCGACCAGTAGTCGTCGCCGTAGATCAGACTCCGCCATTCGCGCGCTTCGATGTCGGCGGTGTCGTCGTTGCGCTGCTTCATCGCCTGGATGCTGTTGTCCTTGGCCTTGTCGAAGCGGTCCTCCTGGAAGCGGGGCTCGGTGAGCACATCCATGAGGATGGCCATCCCCTCCTCGAGGTCCTTGGAAAGCACGTTGAGGCTGACCGATCCGGTGGCGTCACCGATGTTGGTGCCGAGGTTCGCGGCCAGGAAATCGAGCTCCTCGTCGAGCTCCTGCGCCGAGCGCTCGCCGGCGCCGCCCGTGCGCCAAGCCTCGCTGGTGATTGAGGCGAGGCCTTCTTTGCCGGCGGGCTCGAGATAGCGCCCGCCTCGGAAGAAGACAGTGACGCTGACCAACGGGAACTGGGTGTCTTGCTTGGCGTAGACCGGGGTGCCGTCGGCGAGCTCGAAGCGGAGGGCATCGGCATCGGGAATGTTAAATGTGAGGTCGGGAAATTCCAGCTGTTCGGGCCGGTTCGGGATCTCTCCCGCGGACGCGGCCGCCGCAACGACCAGCAGCAGCATGTAAACGGCAATGTTCATTATTCGGCGCATGTCACTCCTCCTCGCCGGCCGCCGCCTGGAGCATCTCGAGGCGTTCGGTGGCCCTCTTGATCATGAGGTCGATCGCGGGTTGGAACTCGGGCGGCGCCTGGCCCTTCATGGCCTTCATCTGAACGAGGCCCTGCTCGAGCTCGGCTGGATCGTCGATCTGATTGATCTGCGCCAGCGCCTGCTTGGCCATCGCCTTGGCCTGACCCGACAGGGCCGCGAGCTCGGGGTCTTCGTCGGTCCCTTCCGTCCGGTAATACCACAGGGTATTCCGGTCGGTGTCGGTGAGGTAGGTATTGGCTACGCGCTGCACGTCCTCGGCCGTCACCGCCTGGAACTTCGCGGGTGAATCGTTGAGGAATCGCCAGTCGTCCCACACGTCGTAGAGCAGAAGCTGCAGCAAGAGGTAAAAGTCCGACTGGAGGCGACGGTACGAGTTCGCCAGCGACTGGTTCTTGACCTTCTGCAGCTCGCGCTCTGACACCGGCTGTGTCTTCAACAGCTCGATCTCAGCGAGCAGGGCGTCCTCGACCAACTGGTGGTCCGCGCCGTCGGCCAGCTCGGCGCCGATCTCGAGGGAGCCGCCATACTTCAGAGCGTTGAAGCTCGAGTATGGCTCGCCGGTTGCCAGCTGCTTGGACTCGACCAGGGACTTGTAGAGCCGGCCGGTGCGATCGTTGAGCACCGAGTCCATCACATCGAGGGCGTAGAAATCCCGGTGCGCGAACGGCACCGTGTGCCAGCGGATCTGAACCGAGGGATTGGTGTCGGCCTGGGCGGTCATCCGCCGTTCGGCGATTTGCTCGATCTCCTCGGTGACCACTGGCGGAGGTGCGTTTTCGCCACGCGGAATGCGGCCGAAGTACTTGTTGGCGAGGGCGAGGGCCTCCTCGCTGTCGAAATCACCTACCAAGGCCGTGGTGATGTTGTTTGGGGCATAGTAGGTGGCGAAGAACTCATTGGCCGAGGCGCGGCCGATGGATTCCACGTCAGAGGGCCAGCCGACGACCGGGTGGTGGTAGGGCAGCGAGCCCCAGAACATGAAGTCGAACTGCTCTTCATATTTTGAGGTCGGGTTCGACTCGACCCGCATGCGGCGCTCCTCTCGAACCACGTCGCGCTCGGAGTAGAACTCGCGAAAGACCGGGTTGAGAAGGCGCTCCGACTCCATCCAGAACCACAGCTCGAGCTTGTTGGCGGGGACCGTGATGAAGTAAATGGTGGCATCCTGCATGGTGCCGGCGTTCATTCCGGAGGCGCCAGCCTCGGTATAGATCTGGTCGAACTCGTCCTTGACGATGAATTCCTTCTGCTGTGCCTGGAGGACTTTCATCTCTTCACGAAGCTCGGCGAGGCGCTCGGTCTGGTTCTCGGGCAGGTAGATGCTGCCGGTGACCTCGCCGCGCCGCTTGGCCTCTCGCATCAAGGCGTACTCTTCATCCATCTGGAGGCGAATCTGATCAAGCTGCTGGATGATCTCGGCTTCCTTGGCGTAATCCGAGGTGCCGAGAGTGCGGCTGCCCTTGAACATCATGTGCTCGAAGAGATGAGCGATGCCGGTGACTCCGACATCCTCGTTGACCGACCCGACATGGGCCGTCCAACCCGCGGAGACTGTGGGGCTCTCGTGCCGCTCCACCATCAAGAGCTTCATTCCGTTGTCCAGAAATACCTCCTGGACCTCCACCTTGGCGTCCTGGGCAGCCGCCGTGAGGCCGCCCGACAGGACTGCCATGACCAGTGCCGTGGTGATCGATCGTTGCCGAAATCTCATCGCATTGGCTCCTTCCGTGGTTGTTGTACTCATCTTTTACTTGCAGTCGGGATGGCCCCGACACAAAATGCGATTCGCAGATGATACTACGGCCCGCGAGGGGTCAGGTTCTGGACAGCGCGTGCGGGGAATTGTACCGTTCAGAAACGGGAGGAACAGAGTGGGCAATCTTTTGCTGGCCCTGGATGTGGGCAACACCAACACCGTGGTCGGTCTGTTCGAGGGGGAAGTACTGAGGACCCACTGGCGGCTGACCACACATGCCGAGCGCACCGCCGACGAGGTTGGGATCTGGCTCCTCCAACTGCTTCGATGGGAGCGGGTCGAGCCGGGTGATCTCGCCGACGTGGCGGTGTCGTCGGTTGTGCCGCCGATGGACCCGAGGCTCAAAGAAGGGGTGCGGCGCTACCTCGACATGGACGTGTTCTTTGTCGAGCCCGGCATCTCCACCGGCATGCCGCTCGAGGTCGACCTTCCTCAGGAGCTCGGCGCCGACCGGTTGTGCGATGCGATGGCGGCGTACGCCGTGTACGGCGGCCCTTGCCTGGTGTTGGACTTCGGCACCGCCATCACCTGGGAGGTGGTTTCGGCCGACGGCGAGTATCTGGGCGGAGTGATCGCTCCGGGTCCCGGCGTGACCGCCGACGCGCTGTCGGCCAAGACCGCCAAGCTGCCCCAGGTGGCCATGGCCCCGCCACCACGGGTGATCGGCAAGGGAACCGTCGACAGCATCCAGTCGGGGCTCTTTTACGGATATCTCGGGTTGATCGAAGGGGTTACGAGGCGCATCCTCGACGAGCTCGGTGAAGCGACTGTGGTAGCCACCGGTGGTCTGGCGGACGCCTTCGCGAGCCATACCGCGCTGATCGACCACGTCGAGCCGGATCTCACTCTGCATGGATTGCGTCTGCTGTGGGAGCTCAACCGGGGAGCGGCGGAGTGAGGGCGTGAGAATGAAGCAGGAGACGCGGGAGAAGATCCGGTCCCGGGTCGAGGACAGACTACGCCCGCTCACCCTGCCCAACTTCATAACCTTGCTGCGGATGACGATGATCCCCTTCATGCTGCTGGCGGTGAACGCGAAGGACTACCGGCTCGCTCTGTGGATCTTCGTCATTGCCGGTTTCACCGACGCCCTCGATGGCTGGTTGGCCCGCCGCATGAACATGCAGTCGTTGATCGGGGCCTATCTCGATCCCATCGCCGACAAGCTGCTGCTGACTGTGGCGTACATCGCGCTCACCATACCCCAGGGGCAAGCGGTCGTGATTCCACTCTGGCTGACAATCCTCGCCCTCTTCCGGGACTTCGTCATCATGCTGGTGGCGGGAGTGCTGTACATGGTGGAGGGAATCCGGGAATTTCCTCCGTCGGCCATCGGCAAGGCCACGACCCTTGCCCAGGTGGTCACGATCTCAGTGGTGCTGCTGGCAAACGTCATCGAGATCCCGTGGCTGATACCCCAGACGTGCTTCTACGTGTCCTTCCTCCTGGTAATCGTCTCTGCGTTCAACTACAGCTATCGGGTCAGCCGGTTTGTCGATGAGGCGCGACAGGCACGGGAGGAGGCGGGGGACGAAGACGGGTAGATCCTCCCAGAGCAGGGTACAGGGTCCAGGGTACAGGGACGGCCCTGAACCCTGCACCCTGAACCCTGTACCCTGTGCCCTGTACCCTGTACCCTACTTGATCGTCTCCGGTGGCGTGAACTCCGGCATGATCCCATTCAGCACCCTGACGACATCGCGGGCGATGGTCTTTTCCTCGTTGGTGGGAACCACGAGCACCCGAACCCGCGAGTCATCGGTTGTGATCTCGCCCTCGCCGTCGGTGACGGACCGGTTGCGCTCCGGGTCGACCTCGATGCCCATGAACTCGAGCCCGCGCAGAGGGAGTCTCCCGCACCTCGGGCGATCGCTCTCCGATGCCGCCGGTGAAGAAGACGGCATCGACGCCGCTCATCGCGCGGCATAGGCGGCGATGTACTTCTTGAGGCGGTAGCAGAACATGCGGAACGCGACATCGGCGCGCTGGTTGCCGTTGGCCCGCGCCTCCAACAGCTCGCGCATGTCCGACGACACCCCCGAGACGCCGTACAACCCCGAGTGCTTGTTGAGCATGGTGTTGACCTGGTGCAGCGTCAGCTCCTCCATGGCCATCAGCCAGGGGATGATGGCGGGGTCCATGTCGCCCGAACGGGTACCCATGATCAGGCCCTCGAGCGCGTGAAGCCCATCGAGGTGTCGATGCTGCGGCGTGATCCACGGCGGCCAGCGAACAGCCGTTGCCGAGGTGGATGGTAGATGAGCCTCTTCTCTTCCCGCTCCCACTCCAGAATCTGGCAGCCGCGAAATGCCACGAACCGATGTGAGGTGCCGTGGAACCCGTACTTCCGCAGGTGGTGCTTCTTGTAAAGCTGAAACGGGATGCCATAGAGATAGGCGTGCGGCGGCATGGTCTGGTGGAAGGCGGTGTCGAAGACCGCGATGTGCGGGACATCGGGCATGGCGGCGTTGGCCGCGTAATACCCCCTGAGGTTGGCCGGGTTGTGGAGCGGGGCGAGCGCCGAGCATTCCTCGATCTGCTCGACCACCTCGGGAGTCATCAGCACCGACGACGCAAAGGCCTCGCCGCCCGTGGACCACCCGATGACCGACGGCGCCGATCTCATCGACCGAATCGATGATGCCGTGCTCGGGATCCGTGAGAATGCGCAGCACCCACTCGATGGCGGTGCGGTGCTCCAGGATCTCACGATAGTCCTGGAAGGTCTTTCGATCGGTACCTCGAGCACCAGCCGCGAGTCGGAGAGGCCGATCTTCTCGACCTGGCCCACGGCCAGAGTCAGGTCCTGATGGGCGTTCATGCGTTCGAGGTCGGTTTCGATGATCTGAAACTTGACCGAGGACGATCCACTGTTGAGGACTAGGATTTTCATGTGTTGCTCCGAGAGGCCTACGCCATTCTGGGCTTGTCATCCGGCAGGCGATCGGTTCGATGCCGGTCCTCGTCATACTCGAAGAACCCACGACCGGTCTTGGCGCCGAGGAGACCGGCCCGCACCAGGCGCTTGAGGAGCGGGCAGGGTCGGAAACGTGGCTCGCCGCTCTCCCGGTAAAGGTGCTGCATCCAGTTGAGCACGCGATCCAGGCCCGTGCGATCGGCCCACTCGAGCGGGCCGGTGTTGAAGTCGAAGCCCATCTTGAGGGCGAGATCGACCTCGGCGGCTTCGGCGACGCCCTCCATGACGATGTGGATCGCCTCGTTGACCAACGGCAGAACCGCACGGGTGGTGACGAAGCCCGGCATCTCGAAGACCTTGATCGGGACCTTGCCGAGAAGCGCGCGAAGTCGATCGCCCGTTCGTAGACCTCGTCCGTGGTCAGCTGGCCGCGCACGACCTCGACAACGCGGGTGGTGGTGACCGGGTACAGGAAGTGCATGCCGACGAAGCGCTCCGGGTGTGTGTTCTGGGTCGCGAGCTCGGTGATCGAGAGGGTGGAGGTGGTGATGACGATGGGATTTCTCGGCCGGCATCCGGCGGTCGAGCTCGCGCAGGATCTGGCGTTTGAGCCCGAAGTCCTCCTGGACCGCTTCGAGGGCGAGATCACAGTCGGTGGCGCAGTCGTAATGGGTGACCCAGGTGATCCGCGACAATGATCGCCTTCTTCTCGGCATTGGTCAGCCCGAACTTCGCGATCTCATGATCGAGCGACTGGCCGAGCTCGGACTTGGCGACCGCGACCGCCTCGGGGGAGACCTCCTTGAGGTAGACGTTGATGCCCTCCTGGGCGACCTTGGTGGCGAGGGATCTTCCCATCATCCCCTCCCGCCGACGATTACGACACGGTGCAACTCCCAACTCATCCGCGCAGTTTAACAGATGGTCGTGGACGGCTGCATGTGCGCTGTTCTTTTTTTCGGATCGCGTTCTCTCCGGCAACTAATTTGGAACTGCGGCAAATATCCCCAACGGGAGAGAACGCGAGCCCGAAAAAAAGAAAATGAGGAGAGTAGAATCGAGGTAGAATGTTCCCATGAGACGAGTTCTCTTTGTTTTGGTGAGTCGTTTTATTGGCGGTTGGTTCCAACCGGCTACGGCCGAGGGATGCGCGCGCAACAGGTGCCCGTCTTCCCCGAATTTGGCGTTCACCGCCCTCGACGGCGTGTCGCAGATCGATCTCGAGTCGTTGCGGGGGCGGCCGGTCCTGCTGACGTTTTGGGCCTCATGGTGCGGGACCCTGTCGTCAGGAGCTCCCAGAGTTGGAAAAACTCGCCGGGGATTTAGCAGAGACCGGGTTCGTGCTGATAACTGTCAACATGGATCAATCACCGGCGATGGGCGAGAGGTTCCTTCAGAAGTACGACATCGACGTGCCGGCATATCGGATGAATCCGCGGGACGCTGGCGCAGCTCGGGGTTCAGGCGCTGCCGACAAACGTCCTCCTCGATCGTGAGGGACGGCCGGTGCAGATCTTTCGTGGGTACTCGCCCGAGGTGCCCGCCGAAATCCGTCGCCTCGTAATCGCCATGGATGCCGGTTCGGATGGGGCGAAAGCCTCGTCCGATAGAATGACCCGTCGGCGCATTCTCACGGTGTCGGGCAACGTGTGGCGGTGTTCGTCGCGAGCCTCTGCATCGGCTGGAGTCCGTCGACGGTGAGCAACACGTCGCGTGGACCGCGGTGGACTTCTTTCCCCCGGATCTGGCGCGACAGGTTCGCCTCCACCACGACCGTTACGACGCTGGAATCCGGCGAGGGACTGAAATCTCCGCCCGGCGTGGCGGGCCGGGGACCTCCGGGAAAGCTGCCGCAGGCCCTCGATGCCCAGATCCGTCGCTGTGCCGCCGATCTCAGAAAACCGGTCCCGCTCAGCGGACCTGGTTGAGGAGATCGGCGTTCTTGCGGTGCGTGACCCTCGACGCCAACGATCCGCTCGCGGTCGTCCACGATGACCCGCGAGAGGCGGCCTACTCCGCCGCCTATCAGGGGTATGTCGATTCGATCCTCGATAGGATTCGCCTTGTCTATTATGGGCAGAATCACGATCTAATCATGAGCGGCGCGGTCGATGCGGCGATCGAGGAGGCGCTTGATCGCAGCGGCACCCTGTATCCATTTGTCGGGCAGGGGTTCTACCGCACAGGCGAGATCCGCGACTGGCGTTCTCTAGACGATCGTTCGGTCGCCTTCGGGGTTGCCGGAGTCGCCCTTTCGCGCGCCCTCACCGATATCGTCAACTTCACGGCCTTTGTCTGGCGTCAGGGAGGCGGCCAGGTCCCAACCCCGCGCCCGACGCCTTTCGGACATGTGGGCCCGACCATTACCCGGACGCTGGAGGGCGGCTTCCCCGAGCGTAATGGATCCGGAAAGGGCGAGCCGGCAATGCCGGGCGGAAGCATCCGGGTGCCGCCGCCATAACGCGGCCAGGATCCAAGATACAAGATGCAAGATGCAGGATTCAGGGACGTCTATCTTGTATCTTGCATCTTGTATCTTGCATCTTTTTCCGGGTGGGTAGCGGCCTACCGTTGACACCGCGGGCACCACGCCGTCATGCGTCCGCCAATCGCCTCAGCCCGGAGGGTCGCGCCGCACCTCGCGCACGGTTCGCCCTGGCGATCGTAGACCTGGAGGCTGACCGCGAAGTAACCTGAGTTGCCGTCCGGCGTCGCGAAATCACGGAGCGTGGTGCCGCCCTCGGCGATGGCCTCCGTCAACACCTCCTGGAGGTTGGCGGCGAGTTTCGCCAGCCGCGCGACCGAGATCCGATGGCCGGCACGACGTGGGTGAATCCCCGCCCTCCACAGAGCTTCGGCGGCGTAGATGTTGCCAATGCCGACGACCAGGTGCTGGTCCAGAAGCAGCGACTTGATGGGCGCCCTCCGATTGCGGATGAGGGGAGGCAGCGAGTGCGAGAGACCGGGGGCCAGGGGTTCGATGCCCAATGCGCTCAACGATGGATCGTCCGCCTCGTCTCCGGGTTCAAGCCAAACAGCCATTCCGAATCGCCGTGGATCGACGAAACGCAGCTCGCGCCCGTCCTCGAGCTCGAGGATCAGGTGGGTGTGGGGTTTGAGCGGTGCGGCTGCGGGGACGAGTTGGATGACGCCCGACATGCCCAGGTGGAGGAGGAGGGATCCCGCCGGGTCGGTGTCGAGGAGCAGGAACTTGCCCCGGCGGCGGGGTTCGATGAAGCGTCTGCCGGGTAGGACGGTCGCGAGTCCGGCGACGTCCAACGGCCGCCGCATGGCCACCGATCGGCCCCGGACCGCGGTGATCTGGCGGCCCACCAGCTCCATTGCCAGAGCTCGCCGAACGGTCTCGACCTCCGGAAGCTCCGGCATGGATCTCAGCTCCCCGCGGGCGAACTGCTGACGAAACGAGCGCCGCGGAGGCGGTTGAGCGCCGCCATCACTTCGTAGGGTCTCGGCATGGCGAGGTCGCCGTCGGGGTAGCCGGTCAGCCAAGTCCAGTCGCCGCCGCCCAGCCGGACGAGCATCTCCTCGATCTGAGCCAGGGGCTCGATTGCGGTCTCGCGCTCCTCGGACAGCCGGCCGAGGATCCAACCGACCGTGCGCAGCTGTGAGGAATCCTGGAGCTGCTCCACGGCGCGGAGATCGATATCGGATCTGCCGAAAACCAGAGTGTCGAGACCGCGAGCCTGGATCTTCCAGCGTCCGGGCCGGCGCTCGGGCTTGAGGGAGGTTGGATCCAAAAGGCGCGGCTGGGGTCTTCCGAACTCCACCTCACGCTCTTCTTCGCGGCCGGTCGCGAGATCGGCGGCGATCTGACGCGCCTCGCCGGTGACGTCCACGGGGAGATAGTCTGCCATCTGGATTACGACGTCGGCGTGGTCGAAGTAGTCGCCGGAGCCCCCCATGACAAGCAGGGTCGAGACGCCAAGCTCGTCGCGTAGCTCGCGGATCCGGTCGACAAAGGGCGTGATTGGCTCCGAGGTCTTGGCCACGAGGGCCTGCATCCGCCGGTCGCGGATCATGAAGTTGGTGGCCGATGTGTCCTCGTCGAGGAGGAGGGCCGTGGCGCTGACCTCGAGAGCCTCCACCAGCGAGGCCGCCTGCGAGGTCGAGCCCGACGCGAGATCGGTTGTG
>PVMK01189131.1_pt1 | contig 10304 bp, 15 predicted proteins | sample 1853481 | NCBI WGS metagenome assembly PVMK01 (sample SAMN08533507, study PRJNA380276) | Marine sediment metagenome, whole genome shotgun sequencing project. | reverse complement strand
GTTGCGTGAACGCGTGGCGGAAGTCGCCACCCGCCGTGGTATTCCTGTCCTGTTCCCGCTACTCGACACTGAAGACCTTGAAAACATCAGCTTTAGCGATATCTGGGGCGGATTCGATGATTTGCTGTTGCAGGCATCGACTCGCTACGCGGCCGAGTCGGTACTGCTCGGTCGAATTCGTCCGGATTCGTTGCAGCCAAACCGCTGGACCTGGTACCACGCTGAGGAAAGGTCGGGCTGGGACGGCGAGCCGGAGGACATGATTCATCAGCTCGCCGATTCATTGGCCGCACTTTACGCGGTCAGCAGCGGCACCCCGATCGACACCATTCGGCTCATAATCTCCGGCGTTGACTCTGTTTACGCTTTTGGACGCGTGCAACGCTTCATGGAAAACCTGCGCGGGATTGACGCGTTAATGATCGATACTGTTGCCGGTGACCGGATTGTTTACGAAATTGCGATTCAGGGTGGGACCGAGCGCCTGCAACGTACGCTCGAGTCGAGCCGCATGCTTGAAGTAATTGATCCGTACAACAGGGATGTTGAAGTCGTGCCCTTCGAAGACGACAAATATCCGTATCGCACTTTTGACAGCGGTGCCTCGCAACGAAATACGCTCGAATTCCTGTATCGCTCGGATTGACATCGAATGTCGCTTCGCTGGCTGCCAAATGCAATTTCACTACTGCGCATTGCGTTGGTAATTCCGATTCTGCTGCTAATTATCAATGCCCGGTACGGATTAGCCCTGGCCTTGTGTTTTGTTGCGGGTTTCTCAGACGGCGTCGATGGCTATCTGGCGAAGCGCTTTGACTGGCGTACGCGCAGCGGCGCATTGCTGGACCCCATAGCCGACAAATTGCTGGTTGCAGGCACCTTCATCGTGCTGGTTTACACGGGTCATATTCCATTGTGGCTGGGCGTTCTGGTCATATTCCGGGATGTCGTCATCGTCGGCGGGGCGACTGTATACAATTTCCTGATTCGCCCGGTCGAGGGCCAGCCAACCCGCATCAGCAAGCTGAATACGGCGCTGCAGTTGCTGTTTATTATCTTCGTTCTCAGTCGCGCTGCATTCGGCTGGCCGGATCAAATCACGCTTACCGTGCTCGGGGCCTCGATCGTGGTGACGGTTGTGATCAGCGGCATCGACTACGTCTGGTCATGGGCTCGGCTGGCACGACATGGCGGCAACATCGATGAGCAATGAAATGAGCGCCTCGTTGCGCAACAACTGGGTCATAGCGATCGCGCTATGCGGTTGGCTCCTGTGGCTGCTGGCGCCGGTGCTGACACCATTTGTCGCGGCCGGGTTGCTCGCCTATATCGGCGATCCACTGGCGGACCGGCTGCAGCGACTGAAATTTCCGCGGACAATCGCCGTTGTCAGCGTTTTTGTGCTGACTTTCGTCGGGCTCGGTTTGTTAATCCTGCTGGTGGTACCGCTGATACAAACTCAGATATCCGCCTTACTCGAAGCATTGCCGGGAATTGTTGTACAGGTCGAGCAGGTCTGGTTGCCGAAGATCATTGGATTCATCGGCGTTGAGCCCGGCGAGGAAATCGGTCTTGGTGCTTTCCTCGCGCGCTACAGTGACATGGCTGGCGACTGGAGTGCGACCATATTGTTGTCACTAAGCCGCTCCGGCGGTGTGCTCGCCGCCGCGGTCATCAGCCTGTTCCTGATTCCGATACTCACTTTTTACCTGCTACGCGACTGGGACTCGATACTGCACAAGATGGGCCGCCATCGTGCCCTCCCACCAGCGCGAAACCGTCATCTCACTGGCCCGCGAGACGGATGAGGTGCTGGGTGCGTTTCTGCGCGGCCAGATTCTGGTCATGATTGCGCTCGGGTATTATCTATTCAGCGGGCTTGAGCCTGGTCGGACTCAAGTTCGCGGTTGCCATCGGTGTCGTTGCGGGATTGGTCAGTTTTGTACCGTATCTCGGTTTCGTTTTCGGTATCGGGCTCGCCGGGTTTGACAGTCGCACTGGAACCGGAACCCGTGGCTGCGCCTTGTCGGTGTGGTCGCGACATTTACCGTTGCACAAATGATTGAAGGGTCATTCCTGACACCGAAGCTGGTTGGCGACCGCATCGGACTGCACCCGGTGCTGGTCATTTTCTCGATCGCAGCCGGTGGCCAGTTGTTTGGTTTTTTCGGCATCCTGCTGGCGTTGCCGGCAGCCGCGGTCCTGTCTGTGCTGGTCCGCTTCGCTTACAACCGGTATCTCGCGGAACATCCGGAATTGCGCCCTGCAAAAAATGGCGAGCAGAACGCTGCAGGAGAAACCACACCTTGACGCAGTTGGCCCTGCCGCTGAAACTACAGGACCACGCGGTTTTCGAGAGCTTCTGGCCAGCGGGCAACGATGCGCTTGTCGCCTTCCTGAATGAGCTCGCGGAAACCGGCGATGGGCCCGGCTGCTGGGTTTGGGGAGCGGCGGCAACCGGCAAGACGCATCTTCTGCAAGCCGTTTGCGAAAAACAGGACGATCGCGCCGCCTATGTACCATTGGCGCTGCTGGCTGACGCGGGGCCCGGCATATTGGACGGCCTGTCCAGCAGGCAATTCGTTTGCCTTGATGACGTGCACCTGGTGGCCGGCGATGCCGACTGGGACCTGGCGCTGTTTACGCTGTATAACCTGGTCGCTGACTCGGGCGGCAGCCTGGTGGCAGCGGCCGTCGCAGCGCCGCGGGAGTGCCGTTTTGGTCTCGCTGATCTCGCAAGCCGTTTTTCCTTGCTGCCGGCCTTCCACCTCGACCGCGCTCGACGAGGCGGATCGTATCAAGGCGTTACGGCTCAGGGCCCGTCATCGCGGCCTGGATCTGCCCGACGACACGGCAAATTTCCTCTTGAATCGTAGTAAGCGGGATATGGCGAGCTTGTACGCATTGCTGGATCAGCTCGATAGCGCCGCGCTTGCAGCCAAGCGCCGCCTGACGATTCCGTTTCGTGAAAGAAACCTTGAGCAGCTTGTCCAAAAAATCTGTTTCCTGAAGGGGAATCGCCCGCTGGGGCACGTTGTGCGGAAAAACTAATGTCATTGCGAGGAGGGCGAAGCCCGACGCGGCAACCTCTTGGAGATTGTAGTAACGCTAAGAGATTGCGTCGCTGCGCTCGCAAAGACGGTTCTCTGTAGGAGCCCTTCCTAAGCGGGCGATCAAAATTCTACATTCGTTTAGGGTGTGCCGAGCTTTACTGCGATCTCTGCGACTCGCGCACCGAGCGCCTGCGCCAGTTGTTTTTCCTCATCGCTGAGGCGATCGGCATCCCGGTTCCAGGTGACATGGCTGGCGCCATACGGCGTACCGCCAGTGGTGGTCGTTGACAGGGCATCTTCAGTGTAGGGCAGGCCGACGATAAGCATGCCGTGGTGCATCAACGGCAATGCCATCGAGAGCAACGTTGTTTCCTGGCCGCCGTGTAACGTAGATGTTGACGTAAACATGCCCGCCGGTTTTCCCGGATAACGTTCCGCTTAGCCACTCACTACCGGTGCCATCGAGAAAGTATTTGAGTGCTGCAGCCATATTGCCGAAGCGGGTTGGACTGCCCAGGACCAGCCCTGCGCATTCCCGCAGATCCTCGATGGTTACATAGGGCGGCCCATCATCCGGAATCGCATCCTCGGCGGCTGCGGTGACTGTGGAGACTGCTGCTACGGTTCGCAGCCTGGATGCAACCTCAGTCACACTGTCGATGCCCGCGGCACACTTCCCTGGCCAGTGCCTCGGTTGCACCGAATCTCGAATAGTAAAGAACGAGTACCTCGATCACTTCTGCAGCAATTCCAGCACATTCTCCGGCGGCCTGCCGATGACGGCGCGATTATTGTCTTCGTCGACCACGATCGGTCGCTGCAAGACCCGGGGGTGATGGTGCAGCCATATTGACAATGCCTGGCCGTCGTCCACGGGCACCGGTTCGGGCGATTCAGCGAAATCGGCCTCCGCAGTGCGCAACAGCGCGGCCAAAGGTACCCCCAGCGTCTCGGCGAGGCCCTTGAGGGTATCCGGTGCCGGCGGATTTTTCAGATACTCCACAATACGAGGCATCAGGCCCTGGGATTCAATTATTTCTAATGTTTTCCGTGACTTGGAGCAACCTGGATTGTGATATATGGTGATATTCATGTCTTAGGCGGCTTTCCCTCGGCATATCGTGCCCGGCAACTGTAGCAGCGAAAGTACGATTCGTCGCCGCATCACCTGTCGCTTGACGGACTGTACAGGCGCTTGCTAGCGTTCCCGGGTGCGCAATCTAAAAAGAACGACAATAACCGGAAGATTTTTCGGTGCGTCCGCTCGCGGTCTGCTGATCGCCATCGTACTTATTGCCGGGTGCGGGACCACGCCTCCGGTGCAGGAGATGAGTGACGCGCGCCAGGCAATCGCTGCCGCGAAAGAGGCCGGAGCCGCACAATCCGGCGCCGAAGACCTGCGTGCGGCCGAAGCATTCCTCCACAGTGCACAAAGAAAACTTTCGGAACGGGCGTATGCGCAGGCACGCCGTGATGCGTTGCAAGCAAAAGACAAAGCGCTGGCTGCCCTTGCCAGCACTGAAAGTTCAGACACCGATCCACCCTGAATCCCGCCCGATCGATCGTTCAGTGTCATGCCGTCAATTTAAAGTGACCGGTCGCGTGCAAGGCGTTTTTTTTCGGGATGAGTACGCGCGACGTTGCAGTACCACTGCAAATCACCGGGCATGCTGTCAATCTGCCGGATGGCAGCGTCGAGGTGCTCGCTTGCGGTGAGCCGGCCGCGCTTGCAGAGTTCGAGCGATGGCTACATGACGGGCCGCCGATGGCATCGGTAACCAGGGTCGAAGCAATTGATGTTGACTGCGAGCAGCCGCAGCGATTTGCGGTTAGCTAGTAGGAGCCGCTCCTACACGCGGTACCACTTGAGGCGCAGCTTATCGAAGACCTTGTTTGGATACGCTCTCTTCCCGAGACTGCCGTTGTAACGACCGAGTGCGCGCTTCAGGTCGCCGCCTTCGATCTCGAGATAATATTTGAGAATCGTGCAACCGAAGCGCAGGTTGGTACCGATGTGAATCAAATTATCATCAGGGCGCCCGATTTCCTCCAGCCAGAACGGCATGATCTGCATGAGGCCGCGTGCGCCGGCGACTGAAATCGCGTATTTGTCGAAATTACTTTCGACATCAATTACTGCGAGGACAAGTTCCGGCGCCAATTCCGCACGTACCGCCTCGTGGTGCACGCTCTTCAGGATGTCAATGCGCTCCTGCGGATCGCTAACCTGCCTGGCGAGTCTTGTGGACATGTCGGTCAGCCAGACCTGTGCATCAAAATGATCGGAAAAGCTATTGGTGTCGTTGGCTGCCTGGCGCAGCAGTTCCACCAGCGCAGGGTCCGGCCGGTCCTGTGCCGCGCTGGGCAGAGCCATCGTCAGCACTATTAACAATGCTGCTATGGATGACCTGAAAACACACATGTTGATCACATTTTAAACCCGATATTGTCAAATTCGAAATCAGCTTAACTTCGATTGCAGCAACATTTCGAGAGCGGCATCACGTTTCATCATCCGCGCTTCTTCATCCCGTCTATGCCGGTACTCGAGTTCTCCACTATCCAGGCCGCGCTCACTGATGACCACCCGATGCGGGATGCCGATCAGTTCTGCATCCGCGAACTTGACGCCCGGGCGGGCGTCCCGATCATCGAACAGAACCGCGAACCCAAGGGTCTGTAATTCCGCGTATAGCGCTTCTGCAGCCTCACGAATCTTGTCCGACCGCTGCATGTTAATAGGAATAAGCACGATATCGAAAGGCGCCAGCGGCTCCGGCCAGATGATCCCCTTGTCATCGTGGTTTTGCTCAATGGCGGCGCCGACGATGCGCGTCACACCAATGCCGTAACAGCCCATGGCCATCGCAATTTCTTTTCCGTCCTGGTCCTGGACTGTTGCGCCCATTGCCTCACTGTACTTGGTACCAAGCTGAAAGATGTGCCCGACCTCGATGCCGCGGGCAATTTTCAGCGTGCCCTTGCCGCTCGGCGACGGATCACCAGCGACGACGTTGCGAATATCGACAGTTTCCGGGCGTTCGATATCGCGTCCGAAATTGACACCGGTAAGGTGCATGTCAGCCTCATTGGCGCCACAGACGAAATCAGCCATCATGCTGGTCGCATGGTCATAGTAAATTGTTACGTCGAGTCCAATCGGTCCGGCAAAGCCAGGCTCACAACCGGTTACTTCCTGCACTGACTTTTTGTCCGCCATCATCAATGGAGCGGCAACCCCCGGCAGTTTCTCCGCCTTGAGAGCGTTCAGTTCATGATCGCCGCGGATCACCAGGGCAACCGGTCCGGACTCTCCGTCGACAATCAAGGTCTTGATCGTTTGCTCAGGTCCGATCTGCAGCATTTGCGTCAGGGCGTCGATTGTCCGGACATCGGGTGTGCTGATCTTTTCAAGTTCCTGTGAAGGGAGCTGCTGCGTCGCCCTCGGGCCGAAGTGTTGCCGCAGTTTCGACGTTGGACGCAAAATCATCGTCGTCGCTCCAGCAAATCGCGTCCTCGCCGGAATCGGCCATGACATGGAATTCCTGGGAACGGCTGCCGCCGATTTCACCGCTGTCTGCATCGACGACCCGGAACTTCAGGCCGAGCCGCTCGAAGATTGCGGTGTAGGCTGCATGCATGACCTGGTAGCCATCGTTTTCCAGCGACGCATGATCAGCGTGAAAAGAATAAGCATCTTTCATGCTGAATTCACGAGCACGCATGACGCCAAAGCGCGGCCGAATCTCGTCGCGGAATTTTGTTTGAATTTGGTAAAAATTGATCGGCAGTTGCCGGTAGCTGCGAAGTTCGCGACGCGCGATATCGGTAATCACTTCTTCGTGTGTAGGCCCGAAACAGAATTCGCGATCGTGCCGGTCTCGCATCCGTAACAGCAGGTTGCCGTACTGATCCCAGCGGCCCGATTCCCGCCACAGCTCCGCAGGCTGAACTGCGGGCATCAGCAGTTCGAGCGCCCCGGCCCGGTCCATTTCCTCACGCACAATCTTTTCCACTTTTCGCAGCACCCGCAGTCCGAGCGGCATCCAGGTAAACAGGCCTGAGGCGAGGCGGCGAATAAGACCGGCCCGCAGCATCAGCTGGTGGCTGACGATTTCGGCTTCCGCCGGAATCTCCTTCAAAGTTGTTAGTCCAAAATTGGTGAAACGCATGTATATTCGGGTCCGAGTGGCTGAGGCGGGGCGTATTCTACACGAGACTTCCGCGCGCGGCCGCCACGTCCGCAGACGAGAATTTGAGCGAAATAGGACTGAAATCGGTTGAAAGGCAGGCGTAATCCATTTGTTGCCAGGGAGGGCTTTCCCTTTCTTGTTGTTACCTTGGCTGGAATTTTCCTCGTGTGGCAATACTCCGGCGGCAAATATGCGATTCCACTGGTGATTCTGCTGGTGTATTTCGTACTGGTGTTTCGCGATCCAAGGCGTAACGTTCCGGCGGTGCCGCTTGGCATCGTCAGTCCCGGTCGATGGCACCGTGATCGATATCGGTCTCACGGACAAGAGCATCCTGAATGGTGAAGCGCACAAGATCATCATTCGCGTGAACAGTCTGGGAACCTATACCGCTCGTTGCCCGATCGAGGGCAAGATCATGGATTTTCGCGGTGACCAGCCAAACAAACAGGTGCCTGGGGAGAAAGCAGTGGTTTGTGGGTGCGCACCGATGAGGATGATGATGTGGTATTGCAGTTTCACGGGCATCGATTCGGGACTTGCGCCCCGTGCATTCCTCCGTTATGGCGAAAGAGTCGGCCAGGGCCAGCGCTGTGCCTATTTGCGTCTTACTCGCTTCGCCGAAGTACAATTGCCGATCAATGGCCGCGTGCTGGTAGCCGCAGGTCAGCGGGTAGCGGCAGGATCGGATGTGCTGGCGAAGTTGCCGCATGCCTAGGAATTCGGGATTAGGAAGTCGAGATCGTGAAATCTGCACAGGATCGCCCATCGTTGAGACCGCAGGCCTTGCCCGCTGAAACGCGCAGAGACGGGCCTATCTCGAGGCGCTTGGGGTTGATGTCTGGGCGCTTCGCAGATCCGCGGCAGATGAACACCCGCAAGTCCACCGGGGATGTTCCGCACCGGAGCCGCAGCTCCCGACTTGGCCGGAGCTGCGCGACAAGGTCGCCGCCTGCACGCTTTGTTCATTACACCGAACCCGTACACAAACCGTATTCGGTGTAGGCAGCGAATCCGCGGACTGGATGATCATTGGCGAGGCGCCCGGCGCCGAAGAAGACCGGCGCGGTGAACCATTCGTCGGCCGTGCCGGCAAGCTGCTTGATGAAATGCTGCGATCGGTTGGACTCGCGCGGGATGCCGTTTTCATTGCTAATTTGCTCAAGTGCCGGCCGCCGCAAAATCGCGATCCCGCTGTCGACGAAGCCGCGGCTTGCCGTGCCTATCTCGATCGACAAATCGCCCTGTTAGCGCCAAAATTGATCCTTGTCGTCGGTCGTATCGCCGCGCAGCATTTGCTCGAGACGGACGCGCCGCTGGGGCGGCTAAGAGGTCAAAGGCATTATTTGAATAATGGACGACTGCCTGTGGTTGTAACGTATCATCCAGCGTACCTGCTGCGGAGTCCGACGCAGAAACGAAAAGCCTGGCAGGACCTGTGCCTGGCCCGACAAATTGTGACGAGCTGGCTGCATGATTACGCCGATCAGAGAAATTCCGGTGCACATTCGAACGATGGCTCATAATGATCTCGTCGTCGTGTCCGATATTGAGCGGCACAGTTACGAATTCCCGTGGAGTCATGGCGTCTTTCGTGATTGCCTGCTTGCAGGATACAGTTGCGTCATCGTAGAGCGCGGCGACCTTGTCGTTGGTTACGGCATTCTTTCGATGGCGGCCGGAGAGGCACACATCCTGAATCTTTGCGTCGACTCGAATTATCAGCAACTGGGCTATGGCGAGCGCCTGCTTGATGAAATCCTGATGCGTGCCAGGGGAGCCGAGATCAAAGAGGTGTTCCTGGAGGTAAGGCCGTCGAATGAAAGCGCCATTGCCCTGTATCAAAAAAAGGGCTTTCGGCAGATTGCATACCGTCCGGCCTATTACCAGGCGCGGAAAGGCCGCGAGGACGCGGCCGTTTTTTCAAAGGTTCTCAAGCCAATAGATTAGTATATTCGGTATAAAAGACCGGCTACACTGCGCAGCCTTCTGCGAAAGCCTCCATATCCCCGCGATGTCAACGATATCCGAACAATCCAGCAGACGGCGCACGTTTGCCATCATCTCTCACCCGGATGCTGGCAAGACGACGCTGACGGAGAAGCTGTTGCTCTTCGGCGGCGCAATCAACATGGCGGGCGCCGTCAAAGGCCGCAAGGCCCGGCGGCATGCTACGTCCGACTGGATGGCGCTCGAGCAGCAGCGCGGTATTTCCATTACATCGTCCGTGATGCAGTTTCCCTACCGTGATCGTATCGTCAACCTGCTGGACACGCCCGGGCACGAGGACTTTTCCGAAGATACTTACAGAACGCTGACCGCAGTGGATTCAGCTCTGATGGTTATCGATTGCGCCAAAGGTGTGGAGGTGCGCACGATCAAGCTGATGGATGTTTGCCGCTTGCGCGATACGCCGATCATGACGTTCATCAACAAGCTCGACCGCGACGGCCGGGAACCGGTGGAATTGCTTGACGAAATCGAGGCAACGCTCGGCATCCAGTGCGCACCCATCATCTGGCCAATCGGCATGGGGCGGTCGTTGAAAGGTGTTTATCACCTGATAGAGGATCGTATCTATCTGTATACGAACGTCGGCCGGGAGAAGGCGTCAACGATATCGGTTATCGACAAACTGAGCTCGGCCGAGGCCGGGGAATGGCTCGGCAAGGACGCCGCCAGTTTCCGGGAGGAAATCGAACTGGTTAAAGGCGCATGCCCCGAGTTCTCAGTCGACAGCTACCTGGCAGCCAGGGCAAACGCCAGTGTTCTTCGGCTCTGCAATTTCGAATTTCGGCGTGCAGGAATTGCTGGACGCATTCGTCGAGCACGCACCGGGTCCCCGGCCGCGTGAGAGTGAACACCGGATTGTCGAGCCGGCTGAAGATAAACTGACTGGCTTCATTTTTAAGATACAGGCGAATATGGACCCGGGACATCGCGATCGCATTGCTTTCATGCGTATTTGCTCGGGCGAATACAAGAGAGGCATGCGTCTGAAGCATCTGCGTACCGGCAAAGAGATGAAAATAGCCGACGCGATTACCTTCATGGCGGC
>PVMK01155439.1_pt1 | contig 10304 bp, 9 predicted proteins | sample 1853481 | NCBI WGS metagenome assembly PVMK01 (sample SAMN08533507, study PRJNA380276) | Marine sediment metagenome, whole genome shotgun sequencing project. | reverse complement strand
ATTATTCTGATGGCGATCTCCAACAAGTTTGGCGGCATGGTCGTCACCACCGGCAACAAGTCGGAGATGTCGGTTGGCTACGCCACGCTCTACGGCGATATGAACGGCGGCTTTAATCCGGTCAAAGACCTCTACAAGACAGAAGTCTATCGGCTTGCCCGCTGGCGCAACGCGCATGTACCCAAGGGCGCCAAGGGCCCAGGCGGCATCGTTATCCCCCAGACCATCATCACAAGGGTGCCGTCGGCCGAGCTGCGCCCGGACCAAACCGACCAGGATTCGCTGCCGCCTTACGAGGTTCTCGATGACATCCTCGCTTGCCTTGTCGAGCGAGAGATGCCGATCGATGAGATCGTCGCACGGGGTCACGCGTCCCAGACCGTCCGGCAGATTGAGCGCATGCTTTACATCGCCGAGTATAAGCGTCGCCAGGCGGCGCCTGGGGTCAAGATTTCATCCCGCAATTTCGGACGTGACCGCCGCTATCCCATTACCAACAGGTATCGCGAGGACGTGGGTGCGGCTCACGCGGCGAAAAAAACGACGCCGGGAACGGCCTCAACTGTTGACAAGAAGGACGCGTGACAAGACGGGGGCTTGCCGCTCACAGTCACGGCCGCGTTCGGCCCTTGAGTTGCCGTGCGGACCCTCTATAGGTTGCCCCCTCACAATCAATGAATGAAACGTCGCGGGAACCCGCCCCAGTATGTCCGTCATCGTTCGCTTCGCCCCAAGCCCAACGGGCCGCCTGCACGTAGGCAATATTCGCACCGCCATCCTCAACTGGCTCTTTGCAAGGAAGAGTGGCGGAGAATTCTGGCTGCGCCTTGACGACACCGATCTGGAGCGCTCCACGCCGGAATTTGCCGATGGCATTCGCCAAGATCTTAACTGGCTTGGCCTGGAATGGACGCGTGAGGATTGCCAGTCGGGACGCACCGCGCACTATACGGCGGCTGCTGACCTGTTGCGCGAGCGCGACAGGCTTTATGCCTGCTACGAGACGGAGGACGAGCTTGACCGAAAGCGCAAGCGCCAGCTCGCGCGCGGCATGCCGCCCATCTACGATCGCTCCGGCCTGAGGCTCACGGAAGACGAGCGGGCGAAATTGGAGAGCGAGGGGCGTCGGCCGCATTGGCGCTTCCGGCTCGACAACAGCGAGAGGGAAACAGGGACGGCACCGCTTCCAACGATTGTTTCGTGGAACGACCTCGTTCGCGGTGATCAGACGGTGGACGTGGGTTCGGTGTCCGATCCCGTTGTGATCCGGGCCAACGGCACGTTTCTCTACACCTTTACCAGTGTGGTTGATGACGCTGAGTTTGGCACCACGCACATCATCCGGGGCGAGGACCACATCACAAACACGGGCGTGCAAATCCAGCTATTCGAGGCTCTGGGAAAGGAACCACCGGCCATCGCCCACCACAGCCTGCTCATCGGCGCGGACGGTCGTGCGCTGTCCAAAAGGTTGGGTGCCCTTTCCATAGAGCGTTTGCGAGCGGGCGGCCTGGAGCCGATGGCGGTGGCGAGTTACACCGCTCTGATCGGGACCTCAGATCCCATAGAGGCGCATCCCAATTTGGACGCGCTTGCATCGCTGTTTGCCTTCAACAAGATCTCGATGGCGCCGGCGCGCTTCGACGTTGACGAGTTGAAAGCTCTCAACGCGCGGTTTCTGCATAAGCTGCCCTACGCGACTGTCGAGGAGCAGCTTGGAGCGTTAGGCGCGGATGGCGGTCCGGCGTTTTGGGAAGCGGTGCGCGGAAATCTGTCTGTTCTTAACGACGCGGCGACGTGGTGCCAGGTGATTACCGGCCATATTGATCCCTTGATCGAGAACAAGGAGCTGACAGATAGCGCGGCGGCGCTTCTGCCCCCCGAGCCTTGGGATGACACAACATGGGGAACGTGGATCGGCGCGCTCAAGACGGCATCGGGGATTAAGGGCCGCGCACTATTCCACCCGTTGCGATTGGCTCTGACCGGGCTTGAGGACGGTCCCGAACTCAAAGTCCTGTTGCCGCTGATGGGTCGCACCAAGGTGCAAGAACGGCTGCTCGGCGGCGCGAGTTGATTGAGGTGCTGTTAGGAAGTCGCGCGCTCTACATGCAGATCGAGTTTGCGCATGAAGACAACGGGAATTTCGCAGCCTGACGGTAGCGCCCAGCCGCCTTCCCCAGTGACCCAGTAGCCCAGAGCATCAAAGAAGCCTGCCGCATTCAGTGTGGCGCTCAAGTTGAGCGCGCGGTAGCCGGCGGCGTGCGCTTCATCTTCGATGCGCTCCACAAGCATCCGGCCGATGCCGTCTCCGGCAAACATCGGCTGCACGAACACCGCTAGGATGCGCGCCGTGGGACTTGGTGGTTCGCCTGGGCTCCACGTAGCTGTGCCGACCATTTCGCTATCGATCCAAGCAGTGTAGCCAGGGCTGCCGAGCAGCAGGGCCGCATATCGCGGACTGCACACAAATTCTCTGAACGCTTTGACTTCGGCGGGGGCATAGTGATTGGGTGCCGCACCGGCAACGGCTGTCGTTAGAACGTAGCGAACTGCGGCGAGATCATCGATGTTGAGGTGGCGTACTTCGACCATTTGTGTGGGGACCGTCCAGGTTTTGGTCGACTACCGGCTTGGCCTGAAGGGCTCTAGTTCGACCCTGGCCTTAAGGAGTTTTGGCATCAGCCTCCCACTTCGATCGGGCTCCCATCCCGGCGCGCTCGCGGCGCGCGCATCGTCCTGCAAGGCCTCTTGCGCAACGTACTCGGTCACATTGCACGAGCAGCCCCTCACAAGCTGCTTACGATAGAGAAACGCCGTCTTCAAGCTTGTGTAAGGCTCTTGTGAGCGGAAGGCGAGTGACTGGTCCATCCCCTGTCCGGGGTTTTGATAATAGAATAGTTCAACTGGTGCCGCGCACTTGTTTTGGCACACAGCTGCGTCCTGCTCGAAGTGGCTTGGAAGTGTCGAGAAGCTCACAGGGAAATAGTAGCCGTCGCACATCCTCACGCACACAGTGCGATAGGTGTTGTATGATCGCGCACCGGGGAAGGGGTTCCAGCCGCCCGAGTAGCCTTCGCCTTCGTTGTCCTCCCATAGGCCAGAGAACAGGCCTCGGTTTTGCCGACGCGCCTCTTGCACGTAGTTGGCGCCGCAGTTGTGGCGCGCGAGTTCGCGGATAATTTCGTCGCGGTATGATCGGCTCGAAGAGGACTTGATTTGCTGGCGCCGCGACTCCAATTCGGTCAGCCTGCGCTTTGCCTGTTCCACCTGCCGGGAGAGTTTGGTGCAACGGGGCGTGCGGCGTAGGGATTTGGAGAAAAGGAAATACTCGTAGCAATTCCGGCGTTCGAGTTCGGCCTCGCCTGATCGGGTCTCTCTATTGACATCGCGGATTTCGGATTGAAGCCTAGGTAGCGCATTCTGCGATAGACCTGAGCGTTGACCCTCCTTCACGAGGCGGTGCTCGAGCTTCAGGCAAAGCGGGTTCTTTGTTGACCAATTGGAATTCGGCAGCGCCGCACCGCGTGGAGGCGGCGGCTCGCGATACACGGGCTCGCGTGGGATGGGGGGGCGCTCGGGTTCGGAATTGCTCCAAGGCCACCATCCCTGGGCGAGCACCGGGCAGGCCGCCAGCATGGCCGCAGTGAGGACAGCGGCGCCGAGGCTATAGCGGCCACGAGCGGGTGCGTTGCGTGTCCTATTGCTTTCGCTGGGGCGGTCCATCTCGTCCGTGCAGCCCATAAGGGCGGTGCCTGTGATTCTTACAACTCTTAGTGTCTGCGATTAGGGGGTCAATGCGGAGCAATTGGGGCGACTTTGGACGCTCGGGTTGTGGCAACCAAAAGCTTAACCAGGACGGTACGGCAGCCCCCGCCCGCTTGACGGACGCGCCCTTGCTCCCCCATAAGAATTCCATGAACCTTACGCCGCGCATACCTGCCTGCAACACGTGTTGCGGCATTATCATTACGAGCTAGCATAAAACGCTGGCGCGCGGCCCGCTTCTTTGCCCAAAGCCTGAGACAGAGAATCGCCCCCGCCAGCGGCCTGGGGATCTTTATGGCCAATCAGCACCCGCTGAAGCTGTACAACACGCTGACGCGCCGGAAAGAGGTGTTCGAGCCCCTCGATCCGAAGAACGTGCGCATGTACGTGTGCGGACCGACGGTCTACGACTATGCCCACATCGGCAATGCGCGCCCTGTCATCGTCTTCGACGTGCTTTTCCGGCTCTTGCGCCACATCTACGGGCCCGGCCACGTCACATATGTTCGCAACATCACCGACGTGGACGACAAAATCAACGCGCGTTCAGCCCAGGAGGGTGTGCCCATCCGCGAGCTGACCGAGCGCACCGCCAAACAGTTCCACGACGACATCGCAGCGCTGGGCGTCTTGCCCCCAACGGTCGAGCCACGCGCGACCGAGCACATCGATGAAATGAAGACGCTGATCGAAGAGCTCGTCGCGAAGGGTCACGCCTACGTTGCGGAGGATCATGTGCTTTTCGATGTTCCCTCCATGGCTGACTACGGGCGGCTGTCGAACCGCTCGTTGGACGAAATGGAGGCGGGCGCCCGTGTCGAAGTTGCGCCCTACAAAAAAGATCCGATGGACTTTGTGCTGTGGAAGCCCTCAAAGCCGGGAGAGCCGTCTTGGCCATCGCCATGCGGGATCGATGCGCCAGGACGTCCTGGGTGGCACATTGAGTGCTCGGCGATGGCAGGTAAGCACTTGGGCGACGTATTCGATATTCACGGTGGCGGTATCGACCTTGTCTTTCCCCACCACGAAAACGAGGTCGCGCAGTCGCGCTGCGCCCACGGCACTGACGTCATGGCGCGCTACTGGATGCACAACGGCTTTTTGCAGGTCGAGGGCGAGAAGATGAGCAAGTCGCTCGGCAACTTCATCACCATCCATGAGCTGTTGGATACAGATAAGTTCGGAGGGCGCCGCTGGCCAGGTGAGGTCTTACGTCTCGCGATGCTGATGACGCATTACCGTCAACCGTTGGATTTCACCGTGCGTAGTCTCGAAGTTGCGGAGAGACTGCTCGGCCAATGGTACCGAAAGATCGCTGATGTCGAGGCGGCGCCGACAAGCGACTGGGCAGATGATGTCGAGGATGCGCTGGCAGATGACCTCAACACGCCAGGTGCGATCACTAGGCTTCACGTAGCAGCGGATTGCATTGCAGAGGACGGCAAGACAGATGCGCCCGCGCGCTTCAAGGCGGCTGCCAACGCAATGGGCCTGCTGGAGAGAACCGAGGCCGAATGGCGTGCGCAAGCGGAGAAGCGGGTTGGGGTCGATAAGGATCGCGTGTCTGAGTTAATCGAGTCGCGCCTCTGTGCACGTTCGGCTAAGAACTTCGAGGAAGCCGATCGTATCCGCGACGAGCTGGCCGGCATGGGCATTGCATTAAAGGACTCCAAGGGCCCCAAGTCCGGCGAGATCGTCACCACTTGGGAAGTGCGTGCCTCCGGTACGAGGGAGGTCGCGCGATGAAGAAAGACTGGCGATCCGACACTCCTTTTCCCGGACACTGGCTCTTCTACCTTCTCGTTAAGATTGGCATAGCCATACTTGCGGTATGGATTGCCGCCAAGAGCTTCGGCGTCGTATGAGCATGAGATGAGCAAAGAGAGACTTTACCTGTTTGATACAACCCTGCGCGACGGCGCGCAGACGACCGGCGTTGACTTCTCCGTGGAGGAGAAGCGCCGCATCGCCCGCGTGCTTGACGACTTAGGGATCGACTACATCGAGGGCGGCTACCCGGGCGCGAATGCGACCGACACCGAGTTTCTGGCCGAAACGCCGAACTACAAGACGGCCAAGCTCACCGCCTTTGGCATGACCAAACGCTCCGGCCGGTCCGTTTCCAACGATCCGGGCCTGCAGGCCGTTCTACAATCACGCGCCCAAGCCATTTGCCTTGTCACCAAGGCGTGGGACTATCACGTGCGCGTGGCGCTCGGCATTTCCAACGAAGAATGCCTGGATGCGTTGGCGCAGTCGGTGAAGGCAATCGTTGATCACGGGCGCGAGGCGATCATCGATTGCGAGCACTTCTTCGACGGATATAAGGGCAATCGCGATTTTGCGCTTGCCGTTGCGCGCACAGCCTATGAGGGCGGTGCGCGCTGGGTCGTTCTGTGCGACACCAATGGCGGTACGTTGCCGCATGAAGTCGAAAGCATCGTCGCTGATGTCGCCTCAGTTGTTCCCGGCTCGCATCTGGGCATTCACACCCACAACGATACCGACAATGCTGTGGCTAACTCTTTGATGGCTGTGCGCGCCGGCTGCCGCCACATTCAGGGCACGCTCAACGGGCTCGGTGAGCGTTGTGGCAATGCCAATCTGACGTCGATCATCCCGACGCTTCTCTTAAAAAGCGAGTTTGCAGAACATTTCGAGACGGGCGTGACGCCGGACCGCCTGCGTATGCTCACGCATGCAAGCCGCGTGCTTGACGACGTGCTGAATCAGTCTCCGGACCGCCACGCGCCCTACGTGGGAGAGAGCGCCTTTGCGACAAAGGCCGGCATTCACGCATCGGCCATCGTCAAGGAGCCCGAAACCTACGAGCACGTGTCACCCGAAAGTGTAGGCAACCAGCGTCGTCTCCTCGTGTCCAAGCAGTCCGGCAGGTCGAGCATCATTGCGGCCATCGAGCGGCTGGGAATTGTCGTCGACAAGGATGATGCGAAAGTGGCCACGTTGCTGGACGCGGTTAAGGCGCGCGAAGCCGCCGGCTACTCATACGAGGCGGCGGAAGCGTCGTTTGAGCTTCTCGCACGGCGTACGCTGGAGACGGTGCCACGTTACTTCACCGTCGACAGTTTCCGCGTCATGGTCGAGAAGCGCCACAATGCGGTTGGCAAGCTGGTGACCGTCTCGGAAGCAATCGTCAAGGTTTACATTAACGGTGACAACGAACCTCTTTGGTCGGTTGGCGAGGGAGCCGGTCCCGTCAATGCGCTCGACAGGGCGCTGCGCAAGGACTTGGGGCGGTATCAGAAACACATCGATGGCGTCGAGCTTGTCGACTACAAGGTGCGCATCCTCACGGGCGGCACCGAGGCCGTGACGCGCGTGCTGGTCGAGAGCCACGATACGACGACTGGTGCGCGCTGGTTCACCGTCGGCGTCTCGCCCAATATCATCGATGCGAGTTTTGAAGCTTTGCTCGACTCGATCAACTACAAGCTGATGAAGGACAACGCGTGTGCCGCGTAGCCGGGTGACGGCTATCAGTGCACCCCGCCCATCAGCTTCCTGACCCAAGGCACGAGCGCCAGCAGCAACAGCGTCGCGACCCCGACGAGGATCGCCTGCTGCAAGAAGAAGGTGGAAAGGCCTTCGCGTTATTCGCGGTAAAGCCGCTGCCAAGCACGCCAGCAAGTTTGTTGCCCCAGGCGGCCGCTAGGAACCAAACGCCCAGCATAAGCCCCACGTATCGCATGGGCGCCAGCTTCGTCATGGTGCTTAGGCCTACAGGGCTCAAGAACAGCTCGCCAATGGTCTGGAGCAAAAAGAGCCCAATGAGCCACAGCGGGCTAATGCGGCCCTCAGCCGTTAGAAGAGCTGCTGGAACCATGAGCAAGAACGACAGGCCGAGGAAGAACAGGCCGATGACGAACTTCATGGGGCTTGAAGGCTGGTTTGGTCCAAGGCGGGTCCAGGCGCTCGCAAAGAGGGGCACCAGGAGGATGACGAACAGCGGGTTGAGCGACTGGAACCAAGAAGACGGGAAGGCAAAGCCGAGGATCTCAGTGCGCGTCAGTTGATCGGCAAAGAGTGCGATGGTGATCCCGGTTTGCTCGAAGATCGCCCAGAAAATCATGGCGGCGATGAAGAACACGAAGACAGCCCCTATGCGCTTTGAATCGAGATCGCCGCGCGAGGCGAACCAGACAATGGCGACGATGGGAACGAGCAGGTAGATGGCGCGGAGAGCTTCAAAGCCGGGTTGATCGGACAGCACGGGGATGCCCATGACGGCCGCAGTGCCGAGGATCACGAGCGCGATCATGCCCCAGCCCGTCGCTGGGATGGAGGGCGCGCGCCCGACGTGCTCCAGACGTTTGCCCTGTAGCAAATAGACGATAAGGCCGAGCGTCATGCCCACGCCTGCTGCGCCGAAACCCCAGTGCCAACTTTGCGCCGGGTCGAAGCCCCATCCGACAAGCCACTCCTTGAAGAGTGAGCTTTGCGCTAGAAAGCCCGTTATCAACGGGGCAGCGAGCGCGCCGATGTTTATTCCCATGTAGAAGATGGAAAAGCCGGCATCGCGACGCTCATCGGTTTTGCCGTATAGCCCTCCGACCATGGCGCTGATGTTGGGCTTGAACAGCCCGGTGCCGAGCGCGACGAGGCCAAGACCTCCATAGAATGCCGTCAGCGAGTTGATGGCCAGCGTGAAGTGGCCAAGGGCGATGATCGAGCCACCAATGAGAACGGAGCGTCGCGCGCCCAAGTAGCGGTCGGCGATGAAGCCGCCGGGGATGGAGAGCATATAAACGGCCATCGTGTAGTTGCCGTAGATGCGTGCCGCCTCCGCGGTCGATAGGCCCAAGCCACCTGCTGCTGCCGGGGCGACGATGAACAGCACCAGCAACGCGCGCATGCCGTAATAGGAAAAGCGCTCCCACAACTCGGTGAAGAAAAGCGTCGCAAGCCCGCGCGGCTGTCCCGCAAAGCCGCGTGCGCTTGAGCCATTCGTAGAAGGAGCCTCAGGCTTGACGGCGGCGGCCGGTTTGTGGAGGCGGGCATCTTTGACTTGGCAATCGTCGAGGTTCGGATAAGAGGCGAAGGCGCGACCCGCATCTGCGTGCCTATTTATGCTCGAGCAGCTTTTTCGCGGCCGCTTCGGGGAAAGATCGCCGGTGAGCACTTGATCGGAGAGGGTATCGAGCCCCTCGTTGCCTCCATGACGCACGCGCTCGGCTACGATATCGGCAGCCGCGCGGGCGATCAGGTAGCGTGCGCGGCGGCGGCGCCTTACCGCGGCACCTTCCGCTTTAACATCGCTACCGATCTTGTTGATTGCCTGCACGAGTTCCAGTCACGCCTTCGCCCGTTGTCGCCGCGTTTTGAGGACAGGGACCTTTCCTGCGGAGGAGGCACGAATGGACAGCGCGCCAATAAGCTGATGGAGCGTCAGCTCAGCACCTGGTCTGTCACCCTTGTTGACCACCACAATGTCGGCGATCTCCAACAGCCCGGACTTCATGGCCTGAATGTCGTCACCCAGTCCTGGAGCTGAGACAACCACACGCACATCAGCCACCTCGGCGACGTCAATCTCGCTTTGTCCGGTCCCGACCGTCTCCAATAGAATGAGGTCACGCCCTGCCGCGTCGAACGCGTCGATGACCCTCACGGCAGCGGGCGATAGTCCGCCGAGGTAACCGCGACTTGCCAACGAGCGCACAAACACGCCCTCGTCGTCGAGCGCCGCCGTCATGCGAATGCGGTCACCTAATATTGCTCCCCCTGACACGGGGCTCGACGGATCGACGGCAATAACGCCGATCGTGAGGTCCTGGGCGCGCAGGTGGGCGATCACGGAATTGACGAGCGTCGATTTGCCGGCACCAGGCGGGCCCGTGAATCCGACTACGAGGGCGTTGCCGAGATGGGGCTGCATTGCCTTTAAGAGGGCAGGGGCAGAAGGCGACAGGCGCTCCAGCTCGGTGATGACGGTAGCAATGGCGCGCCGTTCTCCACTGCGCATCCGGTCAACGAGATTTTGCGCGTCCGTTTCCGCGGAGGCAGCCTCCGCTGGTGTGTTGCTCTTGGGCTTAGTCATCTGCGGCTGATACGCGGAAGAGAAAGCCCATGCAAGTTGGCTGCGGGCACTCTCCCCAACGATGGACCGTGAGCGAAGGGTTAATTCCTTGCAATACCGCTATGCGTTAGGGCGCTGGGCAGGTCAGGTATCGTCCTTATTCTCACCCTTCTGTTTTTTATTGCCCTTGCCCTTGCCCTTTCCCTTAGGCTTTTTGCTGGCCTTGATCGCACGTTTGTTGCGCTTGGCGCCGTCGGATTTGGCGGTGGGCTTCGCCTTGCGTTTCGACGTCGCCTTACGTTTGGCCATGCGGTTGCGTTTTGCGTCATTCACGCGCTTGGCCTTGGCAGGCAACGCGGCCTTTGCATTGCTTGCGGGCGGCGTCTTGCTGAGATCTTGCTTCGCCCTACCGTTCTTGCGGCGCCAGCCTGACTTCGACTTTGGCTTGCCGTCGCCGGTTATTGTAGCGCCTTGCCTGCGCCCATCCCTCAATTCCGGC
>PVMK01122130.1_pt1 | contig 10304 bp, 17 predicted proteins | sample 1853481 | NCBI WGS metagenome assembly PVMK01 (sample SAMN08533507, study PRJNA380276) | Marine sediment metagenome, whole genome shotgun sequencing project. | reverse complement strand
CGTGTGGAATCACTCCAACTCTTTTACACTTTCCTTTAAGTAATCAGGTGATAAGTGTGCATAGATCATTGTTGTCTGAATATCTTTGTGGCCAAGTAATTTCTGAACATCATATAGAGGTCTTCCTTTCATTACTAGCTTGCTTGCGAAAGTATGCCTGAGTTTTTTTATATCTCCTTTAAGCCCAAGATTTTTTAATGCGGTTTTTAATTTATGATATGGTTTATCAGGATGAATTGTTGAACCATTCTTTGAAGTAAAAACATATTCTGAGTTTCTACCTTTTTGCTTTTTGATAATTGCTAATGCAATTTTATTTAAAGGAATAACTCTTGAGTTCCCAGTCTTTGTTTCCCAGGAATCTGTAGAGGCAATGGTTATGCTTGGATTCTCATCTGTTAAAGTTACATTATCCCATTTAAGATTTATCCACTCTCCTTTGCGTATTCCGGTATGAAGAATGAACTTTAATGGTTCAACCCAGTGCTCATCCAGTTCTCCCCAAATTTTTTCTAATTCTTCATCAGTAAAAAACTCCACAATATTTTTTCCATTTTCACGAAATCTCTTAGTGTCTTTTGCTGGATTAGATGAGAGATAATCTTGTTTAATTCCATAGTTGAAAAGCTGGATTAAAATTGTTCTTAAACCATTAACTGTTTTTGGTTCCCAATTCTTTTTGTTTGTGATCTCATTCTCTAGAAAATAATTAAAACTTTCATCAATATAGTTGGCTTTTATTTCTCTTACGTTTAACGAAGGACCCGGAAAGAAATTTTCCATATATTCAATAAACTTATCGAGGTAGTTCTGATACCGTTTAAGTGATGAAGGTCGGATATGATTTCTTTTAGAGGAGAGAAAGTTCTGACTTAAATCTTTGAGTGAAATAGTATTTTCTGAGTGAGTGTAAATATCAAATCGTCCAAGCGATAATTTAGCTTGAACGTTCTGGCAAATCTCTAAGGCAGTTTTTTTGTTGGTTCCAGCTGCTGGGCGATATCTCTTCCCATTTACAGTGTAATCTAAAAAGTACGTTATACCCGTTTTATCTTTTTTGTGACGAAGTTTAACTTTTGGGATAACCATAAATAATATTCCTTTTTCCTTATTGTAAGTTAATAAAATGGCACAAATATGGCACTTTATATTTTACCATATTTGTTAACTTATTTACCTACAAGGATTTATAAGGAATGTGCGGAGAGTCAGGGATTCGAACCCCGGAAGGACTTGCATCCTTAACGGTTTTCAAGACCGCCGCATTCAACCACTCTGCCAACTCTCCGTATTTTCAATTAACTTTTTAAATGCTTCCCCACTTTTATAAGATTTTATTTGCTGCTCTCTTTTGAATGCTTCTGATTTTGTATTATAAGTTTCAGTGTACACTAGTTTCCAAGGAACAAATGCTTTAGTAGAGCGGACTCGTTTGGAATTATGTTCCTTAACTCTTTTCTCAATATCTTTTGTGTGACCGATATAATATCTACACCTGATATTCGTATTATTTCTTAAAATGTAAACATAACCAATAGCCGCATTTTCCGCTTTCAGCGGAACCTCGCAAAATGCGATGGCAACCACTCTGCCAACTCTCCGTATTTTGTATACCCCTTTTATTATTTTTTATTTGGGCTACAAATATATGAATACTTATATTTTCAACAAAGAGATTTACTTTTATACACATTTTATTATAGCAAAATGGAAAATTTAATTGAGTTCAAAAAATTCACGTATCACTTAGCGAATATAAGTGCTAATATCATCAAACAGTATTTTAGAACGGGAGTGAACATCGAGCATAAAGAGGATAACTCTCCTGTAACTGTTGCTGATAAAAATGCAGAGGAAGCTATGCGCAGAGCTATCATAAAAGAATACCCGGAACACGGTATAATTGGCGAAGAGTTTGGAAGTTATAAAGATGATGCAGAATACAAATGGGTATTGGATCCGATTGATGGAACAAAAAGTTTTATTTGCGGGGTTTTGAGTTTCGGGACTCTAATCGCTTTGTTAAAAAATGATGAACCTATTTTGGGAGTAATAAATCAACCAATTCTAAATGAGTTTTTAATAGGCGATAATAAAACCACTTTTATAAATAATAAACCTACTTCAGTAAGAAATATCAAGGATATTTCGGAAGCGGTTTTATTAACTACCGATCATATTAATATTGAACAATATCAAAATCTTGAAAAGTTTGAGAAGCTAATTAGAAAAGTAAAGCTATACAGAAACTGGGGAGATTGTTACGGTTATTATTTATTGGCAACAGGATTTGCAGATGTAATGATAGATCCTATTATGTCGTTTTGGGATTCGATGGCTCTAATTCCAATTATAAAAGGTGCCGGTGGAATAATATACAGATTATAAAGGAGATAATCCTGTAAATGGAAATAGTATTATTGCTGCTTCACCAGGTATCCATTCACAAGTAATAAAATGTCTTAATGAGGGATTGAAAAATTTTAATAGCGTCGATTTTATCTTCCTGATACCGGATAAATTGTAAACGCAAAAAAATACCCCGGCAATTTTATAAACCGGGGGTTAAAAGGAAACTATCAGTTTAGAGAGAAGAACCAACCTTCAATCTGAAGTTCACAAATATCTTTAGCATACCAAAACTTCCATCCGCTTTAGTTGAAAGAATAAGTGATGGACCAATTGAGAAAGCACTGAAAGCCCAACTCTCAGCAATTTTTTGAACCATAAGGTTAATCACATATTGAGGAAGTCTGTTTTTGCTGCTCGGCATTGCATCAAACCAGAAATCGAATGTACTACCCGCCAGGGACATTTCTCTGAAATCAAATCCGAAATGCCATTCATCAAGATAGTTTGCAACATACGCTCTGCCTTTAGTTGAACCTAATACTTTTATCGGATATCTGAATTCCCAGTTAAAATATGATCCTTCAACTAACCATGCCTTATATTTTACAGTTGAATCTGTCATTAAAGCACAACAGTTCCTTTATCAGAGCTAGTAATACTAGTCCTTCTCGAACGTGGTAAAATCTTCAAGAACACTGAGAAAACTAATCTCGAAAAAGTTACCGAAAGGAAACACGTAACCAAGTCTGGAAATCCTGAACTTGTGACAATAAGATTGTTATGGTTTTCGCGTATGAAATCGCTCTGAATAATTGGATCGAAAGTGTGTGAAATGCGCCACCGTAAGCGCCTAGATAGATGGAAATTAGCTTCAACAAAGTTAGAGATTAAGTGGCCCTTCGTATCTTGTCTCGAAACCAAAGCGAAATGCCAAGGTCCTTCTTTATCGGTATGCCCATTCTTTCACCACCGAGCATTTGAAGGAATGGGTTGATGTACCACATAGTAGAAGAAATCTGTTGTTTTGTAGGGGGCTGAGTAAGTTTACTAATTTTCAATCTGCCTACAACGCGTGTGAATACACTCCCGTAATTCATATCTTCTTCAAGATTTATCTTGAAGGGATAGGTTATAATCCTTGCTCTTAACTCAGGATTGAGAGCGAGAAAAGGGATATAACGAACCCTTAATAGATATTGTTTGATTATTTGCGTCTCTCAAATCTGCAATGATTTCCGCTTTTGGATCGGGCGGATCGATAAACAATGCCTCTTGAATATGTATGAACAAACTATCATCCAAAGGTTCCATCTGGAAGTAAACTATTGGTTCATCATCTTGTGCAAATATTGTATTAATGGCAGGTGCCGCAAAAAGAATTAATAATAAAAAGAAGATATTCTTTTGTTTCATAGATACTTTATGTTTTGCTATTTGGAAAAATCGGTAAAGAAAAATGAATCTCCAACCTGGACTCTATCTTTGGTTCTCTCATCAACAACTATAAAGAAGAAATTAGCTTTATATCTTCCGTCGGCTTCCTGGAGATCGCCATTACGTTCGAGCCATTCATCATATTTTGTTTCGGTAGACGCAATCCGTAAAGATACATTGTAAACAAGATTTCCTTTACTATCTTTTTGCGGACCAATTACTGAAATGGGACCAGAATATGTGACCTTTAATTGTTCCGGTCGGCTATCAATAATTTTAACTGTAAATGCAGTTATCCTCTGTAATTCCTTAACATAAATATCCGAGTGGCTCATTTTGGTTGTTACAAGTTGAATATCCACTTCGGGCAGACGGTTTGGAATCACTTTTATTCTTTCCTCCTGGCTTCCGAATTTAATTATAACTTCAGTTTGATCCTGAAGGTCAAATCTTTTTTCTGTACCAGGTGGTATTGTAACAATGGGATTGTTCGGATTAGCAGGGTCTATTACCGTAGTTGGAACGGTGCCGGAATTTTTCGCAATATTCCACGTGTTTTGTATAAACGTTTGTTTTAATGAAATTGGAGATTGTAGTTTCGTTTGTTCGTCTATAATTTCTGGGTTCTTTCTCTTCCGGGGGAGGAACGTAATCTTTAACTGCCTCTAGTTTTCTATTCAATTCTGCAAGTCGGTCTTTCATTTCTTCGTTTTCATCTAATACTTTCGGATCAATCTTTATGGAAAAATCAATTCCCAGGGCATAAAGAGAATCGAGGATTGCAGCCAGGGAATCTTTTACACTTATATCTACAGTTTCTTCTTCAAGGGCAACCTTTCTTAAATCGAGTTCCGCTCCCTTCATTGCAAGTATTGTAATGATGAAAGATGTACAGTACTTGATAAATGACAAATTTACTGTCTCTGTTTCTATTAATCATTTTAATTTTTCACTATTATTTTTTTACAACAATTGCTTCTAAATGTTTTAATCCTGCAAGGGTTCTTTCATCGGTTAGAGAATTCGACGCCTGCGTAATTGACTCGGCGAGTGAACTCATTTCACGCATATTTTCAGAACTGATTGGCTGGCTATTACTTAGTTTATCCAATATTTCCTGGATAGAAGCAAAATTCTTAAGCATTACACCACTCAACTTAGCAGTATGTTCCACCAAATTCTTATACTGAGCCATTTCTTCAACAGACATTTGAGTTTTTGCCTGACCAATTCCCTGTGGACTCATCTGCTTTAACATAGCTTTTGAATTTTCTATCTGAATGCGGGAGAAATACTTCTCTCTTATGTCTTTTACATGATTCACCACATTCTGGAAATCCACACCAAGTTGATCCAAAACCGGTTCAAACAGTTTACCGATTGCAAGAACTATCAATGCTTTAATTTCAAACGGAATGGATATACCAAGAAAAACTTCCTCACCTAACTGGGATACTGACCAGAAGAATAGCGGCACCAATTAATGGTAATGCAGTTGCAATACTATCAATCACACTTGTTGCTGCCTGTATTAAGCGATCGATAGTTTCAGTTGCAGGTGTTCGGATGATCTCAATTTTGAGTTTACTGTAACATATAAACGAGATGAATAAAAAGAGAGCATAGGAAATTACAGGGAGCCACCAAAAAGAGTATGGTTCAAATGTAGTCACTGGTGGTTCCCATCCCGGGAATAGCTGTTTTGCAAGATCAAAAGTTACGTTACCAAGGAATCCTACCGAAGAAACATCGAGAAAAAATGAGAAGATAAGAGCTATGAATGAAATAATAGCAGGTTTAATTATTAGTTTAAACCTGATTTTACTCACGGCAGCCCTTGTATAACTATCCAGTTCTTCTTCTAATCCGTCTTTAATTACATCACTGGGGTCGTATAGCTTTGTACCGACTTCAACAGTCACTTTTTGTTTTTAACATTTATTACCTCAAAAGGATTTATTGCAAAATTTAAGCAGCAAATATAGTGATATTTAGAACCGTTAAACAACTTATTTTGTTAGTATATAAGAACTTACAAGCTTTTCTTAAAAGATTATTCTCAATTTATCAACTCCAAATTCAATTTTCATACCAATGAAATTTCCCCCATCCTATTTTTTCGTCCCCGATTTTGAAGAACTTCACTTCTGGCATAATGAAGGTCACTTTTTGATCAATTCTAAAGCTATTCCTTGTTTGAATTTTGGTCTCTCTTTCACGAAGAATATGCGGTGTTATTAAAAAATACTTTGGTAATCATTGCTTATTGTGTGAATATTTTACAATTAATCTTTAATTCTAACCTTGATTAAAACTACCAAATCAATTTAGTATAATTAACGTTTTTCTATCATCAATAGTAAATCTCTATTTGTCTCCGTAAAAGTTTATCCTAAATAAAGATTGATAATTTTAATAGTGGAAATACTATCTTTACATTTTAAAATTTAGGTTTGATGATAATCATCTACCTTGTAAATTAAATATTGAAATGTTGTAAAAAATGAAGTCCGTGGTAATAATACCTGCATACAACGAGGAAAAATCAATCGCAAAAGTGATTGGAGATATTCCGACAGATGTTGTTTCGGAGGTTATTGTTGTAAATAATAATTCTAACGATAACACAGAAACAGTTGCACTTAATGCAGGTGCTAAGGTTTTGTTTGAAAAACAAAAAGGGTACGGAGCTGCTTGTTTAAAAGGGAATAGATTATCTTAAAGAAAATATTCCCTGATATAGTTGTGTTTTTAGATGGTGATTACAGCGACTATCCGGAAGAAATAATTGATATAATAAAGCCCATTGAGCATGATGATTATGATTTTGTACTTGGAAGCAGAGTGATAGGTGAAAGAGAAAAAGGTGCGTTACCTCTGCAATCAAGAATTGGCAGTGTGATTGCCGGAAAATTAATTAGTCTGTTTTGGAAAGTGAAATACACTGACCTCGGTCCATTCAGAGCAATTAAATATAACAAACTGTTAGAGCTTGAAATGCAGGACACATGGTTCGGCTGGACAGTAGAAATGCAAATAAGGGCAGCAAAGAAAAACTATAAAATTTTGGAAATCCCGGTTCGCTATCGTAAACGTATTGGCGAATCAAAAGTAACGGGAACATTAAAAGGAACAGTAATGGCAAGTGTGATAATTATGAAAACCATTTTTAGTGAGTTGTTTAAGAAGAATGGCATCTAAAAAAAAAGACACGGCTATCATAATATTTACAAAATTGCCCGTAGAGGGAAAGGTTAAAACCCGGCTTGCAAAAAGTATGGGGAATAAATTTGCAGTCTCATTTTACAAAGTGTGCGCTGAACATACATTTAAAGAATTAGGAAAACTAAAAGAAACAGGTCCAGAGTTATTTTTGTTTTGCCCGGAAGAAAATGAGATTGAACAAGTGATGCAATGGGCGGGAAACAATTTTAATTATAATTTTCAGCAGGGGAATGATCTTGGATTAAAAATGTATAATGCGTTTAACACTGTGTTTAAAAGAGGATATAAAAAAGTAATTATTATTGGAACCGATGCGCCTGATGTTAGTATGAAAATAATGCAAAGTGCAATTTCAGTTTTAAATGATCATAGTGTAGTGATTGGTCCGGCAAATGACGGCGGGTATTATCTTTTAGGATTTAAATCAAAATTAATAGATTTATTTTCCGGAATTGAATGGAGCACTAATTCGGTATTTGATAATACTATTGAAAAATTGAATAATTCTAAAATAAATTATTTTATGTTGAATGAGTTAACCGACATTGACACTGTGGAAGATTTACAAAATTGGCTTAAGCACTATAAAGGTGATGCTGCTCATCCCATAAAAGTATTTTTGGAATCATATAGTAAGCAAATCCAATAAAGCAGGAATTTTTACCTTACATAATTCATAAAAAATAAGAATTTTATAATACAACGGTATTTATTAAGTTTGCAAATCCTAAAAATATAGCTCTCATCTTATAAACAATTATAATTATGGCAAAGAAAAAACAAACAAACAAACAAAGACAAATAGGCAAAACAACAATTGAAAAGAAACCTTTAATTGACCCTAAGCATAAAAATACTTTCTGGACAGTTGTTGTACTTGTTATTCTACTCATCTTTTTTATTATAAATAATACGAGAGATGAACCTGAACAAGGACCATATCCCCCCTGGTTACAAACCGGTAAAAGTTGAAACAACCACGCAAAACTGATTTAAGTATTTAAATTCAGTAGAAATTTCTAATTAGAATTAGCAAACAAATGGAGTAAAGTATGATAAGAAAACTTTTAATTTTAGTGCTGCTGATATTTACTGCTGCTATGTACGGATCTAATGACAGCACCCCGAAATCGGAAAGCACTAAAAACAATTTACTTGCAAACGCAAAGAGTGATATGATTACTGATGCAGCACCAGATTTTACATTGTACACTTTGGATGGTGATGAAGTTAAGTTATCAGATTATTTGGGCAAAGTAGTTATTTTAGATTTTTGGGCTACCTGGTGTGCACCCCTGCCGCAAAGGTATCCCCGATCTTATTTCTATTCAAAATGAGTATAAAGATGATTTAGTTGTGATAGGAATATCTTTTGATCAACCTGCCACACAAGATCAATTGGTCCCATTCATCGAAAACTACGGCATTAATTATCCCATAGTTTTAGGTAATATAGAAGTGTCGGCTGCTTACGGTAATATTCAAGCCATTCCAACTTCATTTATTATTGATCAGGAAGGAAATATTATTAACAAACACATTGGTCTTGTTCCCTAAATCAACCCTAATTGAAGAGATAAATTTGCTGCTTAGCGGAAAATAGAATAAGTAAAAATTAGTTTCCCTTAAGGAGCTCATACAATATTATTTGTAGGATGAGCTCCTTTTTTTATTGGAGGATTTTTTCCATTCATACCCTTAGCATTTTCTTTTCTTAGCAGAAGATATTAATTTCCTACATGTAAATTTTGAATTTGGGATTAATAAATTGTTTTTATGGGCAGAGGAAATAAACAAAGCAAAATCAAGAATTTTAGTTGCTGAAGATGATAAAGAAAATCAGAAGTACCTTGACTTCATCTTGCGCAGGATTTATGAAATTGATTTTTGTGATTCATCGGATGATTTTTTTATGCTTATTTCCCGCAAGAAGTATAATATTATTATTATGGATATAACCTTGAAAGGTGAACAGAGTGGTTTGTCGCTTATCAGAAAACTAAAACAGAAAAATGAATATAGTGCGATACCAATCGTTGGATTATCTGCGCATGTTTTTAGTCAGGATAGGATAAAAGCACTTGAAGCAGGTGCGGATGTTTATCTTACAAAACCAATCGGGAATAAAAAATTGATGGATACGCTGGAAAAGTTGCTCACTCAGAAAAAAACCAGAAAGCGGTAAGTATTAATTCAATAATTCTTAATGATGCAAGTAGGAATTAGTTTACACCGTTTCTTAAGAACTTCGGTTCTTCTAAAGTTAATATTAAAGAAATACGATGAGAATCCGGTAATCTGTCAATTTCCGATGCACTAAATCTTGCAAATGAATAATCGATGTTAAGCTTTGGAAGTTTTACACCAGCACCTATTGTAACTTGTTTAACATCAGAATAACCGCCTCTAAGATAAACAAGATTTTCGATGTTAATTTCTAATCCTGCCATCATATCAAAACTTACCGGGCCAAGGTTAACAGTTGAAGCAAATTGTCTGTTTTCAAATCTAACATCAGTTTCCAGAACAGGGCATTATATAACCACCAAGGAATCCAGTAATTTTATAAGCACCACCAATTTTCAAGGTTGGTGATATTAGTTCGTTTCTACCTGTATCCCATGCAACTAAGGTTGTTGTTATATCCTGGGCGTTTAATCCTAATGTTAAATTATCTATTGGCATATAATATGCACCGAAATCAAAACCAACTCCTGTTGCTCCCAAACTCAGCAATATCTCTTCTAATTATTTTTATGTTTGCACCCCAATAAAATTTATCAGACAGTCTTTTTGCAAATGTTAAGTAAAAAGCCCAATCCTGGTTGCTGAATTCTGTTATTCTATCGTAATCGAGACGTGCATAAATATTGTTTATATCATTAATCAATTCACCAGTTTGCCCATCAATCAACGCGTTGCGTGTATCTGGAATTCCATCTACACCAAGCCGCATAACACTTATTCCGAAACTCATATCTGTTCCGAAAGGGATCCCCACTGAAGCATAATCATAATTTACAAGATTACCGAACTGCTCTGAATGCATTAAAGAAATTTGTGGGTAATTAAGATTGGCAAGACCTGCCGGGTTGTAATAACCTGAAGTAACATCATCTGCAATGCCGACAAAGGCATTACCCATACCGAGTGCTCTTCCGCTAACTCCGATAGCCATGAACTCGCCGGCATATTTACCAAATACAGTTTGTGCATTGATAGAGGTAAAAGAGATGAACAATATCGATAGCAATACGAATAACTTTTTGGGCATAGAAAAATACTCCTTAAAT
>PVMK01144634.1_pt1 | contig 10307 bp, 10 predicted proteins | sample 1853481 | NCBI WGS metagenome assembly PVMK01 (sample SAMN08533507, study PRJNA380276) | Marine sediment metagenome, whole genome shotgun sequencing project. | reverse complement strand
TCTTCAGGGCGCTTTTCCAAAAAAATAAAACTCCTGAAGCCACTTCCACAGCAAGGAATATATAGCAGCTTTTCAGCATGATGAATTTATTCCGGTGCATGACAATACCCGCCTACTTTGAACGATGTTTGCGAAAACGTTCGATTATTCTATGTGATAAAAACGCAATTTTTTCAATAATGAACATAAAAATACGCAATCCAAAGAAAATACCTGCTATAATCAGACTCGTTAAACGACCCCAGACTTTCCACTCAACAACACGATGCCACGCCATTTTTAACCACTTGAAGACTGATACTTTGAGCTCTGAGCTCCTTTCTTTTCGGAATTCTTGACTCTGAAGAAATGCCATATTGTTAGTTATACAAGTCTTCACATGCTCCGGCTTCCAAAAATCCGCATAAGATTTTCGGGGTTTTGATTCCTTGCAAATCCTGAGAGATCCATAGTGCCCCCATGCAAAAGTTTTATCCCATTGCTGCAGCAGTTTGAGCTCGTTAAAAAATATTTTTCTGCTTTGGACTTCATCTAATTCATTTTCCTTAGGACCTATAAAAAGAATTCCTGATTCAGTAAAGCATGTTCCGCCTATTGTTCTGTTCAATTCTCCTATGGTTTGCCATGAAATGATGCTGTTTTCGCCGACAGTAATTTTGTATCGATCGAGTCGGAATGTGCTTGGTACAGTGATGTTGACAGCTTCCATTCCAATTTTGTCGATAGATAGCTGCTCTGTTAAATAACTTGAAAGGCTTTGCTCAGTGCCAACTTTCCGAAGGTTGGAAGCAAAACAATAATAACGGGTCTTATTCCATGCTGGCAATTTCATTAAATGTTCATGGAACTCCAATTTCAAGTGGCCAGCCTCTTCGCGGTCCCAAGGTCCAATTACAAGAATATTGCCAACAATAAAGCATCTCCCGCTTCGTTGGGCTCCCAGTGCAATATGCGTCACACAAGTTAGCAAAACTCCACTATGTTCTATGACAATAAATTCGCCCAGTCTGTATTTAATTTCATTTATCAACATACATAACTAATATTATGCGAATATTTTGGCAAACACGTACATTTATTGACGCGTATGCCGTATAGTGAATTATAGATATCCCCATTATTTCTTGTCACTTTGGAGTTTCTTGGATCTTGCCTTCAACCGTTCCATAAGCTCTTGTGCTCTTTTTTTTGCTTCTCGCTCCTTATCATCCAACACTTCAGCCCATGGCTCAGTGATTCGACCTGTAAGCTTGCCGCTGAGAGGTGGCTCGGGATATGCTCCCGGATCATACAGCGAATACCCCCGAAACTCTACGGGGCTTTCTTGGTAGCAGGACCAGACGGCTTTTCTGATAAGATTCGGGTCTCCTTCAAACTGAAGGTCGATTACAGAAAGTTGCTTTCGGAATCGCTCAATCATTTTCATGGACAAATTGAATAGAAAAGGATGGGGCGCATTGGTCCCAATGATTCGCTTTTTCTCATCAACGCCCTGGTGAATCAAAGCTTTCAGAGCTTCACCAGTCGAATGACCCAACGATTCTGGTCCCCCAATGATTAGATAACGGATGTTTGGATTCGCAACGATGTTGCATACAATTTTCTCAAATCCAATATTCTCAGTTTGTACAGTACCTGATATAGCAGCTCCAGTTTCTATTCCCACCCTCACGAGGGTCTCAAGTTCTTGGGGTATTTTATCTTCGTCAGTAGTTAAGATGATCGCTACTGCAGCTGGAGAAAAATCATTCCCCCGAAGGTATCTACCATCCTCTGGAGGGTAATCTGGATGTGGATCGACTTTACGCATTGTTTTTACATCCTTTTTGTGTAATTGAAAGATAACATTAGATACCAGTATTCAAAATTCGATCTCATTAAAGATATCGCATGCAGGCTTTCGTTTAGACAAGTAAATCGGATAGCATTTTTTTTGAGAAAGCCTAGTACAGGGAAGGGGTTCTTTATTCAATATATACATGTGCTCGGGTTATCGGTAAAGCATTGTTTGATCCCTTGGAGAAGAGAATCTGAAACAGTTGAGACTTGCCGCACTTAAATCCTGCTGAGGTACTGTGTAAAAAAAGACGCCATTGTTTCACAAACGCTTCATCAAATAGTCCCCTTATTTTTCCTATATTTTTCTCGTAATTTTCTATCCATTTTTCAAGAGTTTTAGCATAGTGCAACCGCAAATTTTCTACATCTATTATTGAAAAACCGGTTTTTCCCATCTCGGACGTGATTTCATGAAGTGTAGGAATATAGGCCCCCGGGAAGATATACTTAAACGTCCAGGGATCGCTGGCAGACGGAGTGTTTTCCCCAATGGTATGTAGCAGACCCAGCCCACCGGTTTTCAATAAATCCGAAACTTTTTGAATAAAGGCAGGTATATATTTTTTCCCAACGTGTTCAAACATGCCGATGGAAACTATTTTATCAAACTTTCCGCTTAATTGTCGGAAATCCTTGTACAAAACTTGAGGCGATCTTGAAGCCCCAATTCCTTGATTTTACGATTGGCATACTCGAATTGATTTTTCGATAACGTATTTCCTACCCCCCGAATACCGTATTTCTGGGCCGCAAAGATAAGCATTCCACCCCAGCCGCAACCAATATCGAGCAGTGTTTCATCAGGCTTAAGTATAAGTTTGCGAGCAATATGCTCGTACTTATTCAATTGCGCTTGTTCAAGAGAATCGTCTGACCTTTTAAAATATGCGCATGAGTAAGTCATGGTTTTGTCAAGGTAAAGTGCGTAGAATTCATCGCCCCGATCGTAATGGCAAGAAATATTTTTCTGAACACACCGCTGTGTATTACGGTTTAGCATCCCGAGGATAAAAAGTCGAAATTGCTGCCATAAAGGCAACTTGTATTCGTCAAAACCAATGGCGAATCCAAGACGAAAAAATTCCGCCATACAGCTCTCTATTTCCAGATCTCCCTCCATATAAGATTCGCCAAGCCCCAAAAAGCCTTTGCGGATGATACTACGAGCACAACTTTTGGTCTTCAAGCGTAAAGTTACCTGGGGAACAGCCCCGAAACGTATTACATCACCATCCCAGAATTCAAAGGCAAAGCATGCCTTTGGATCAGCTTGATGCATCATCTGGGCTATATTTTTGATAGCCTTTTTCATAATCCCTTATTTCTAATTCTTCATAGGTTGGTTTTTGACCATTAGGAAATCCTCCTCTTGCTGTAAAAACAAAGACCCATCACCCTCGTATATTTTAAAACAGTGGATGAACCTTTAGTGGTTTAATAAAGGTTTTATCCCTTGCTTTGGCTATGTCTCGTTTTGTTTTATTGTATTTTTAGCAGGTTAAAATCGATACGCTATGGCCTATCAATTTCAGCACGGATTGAAGAGGTACCGATGAATCAAAATCGCTTCAGGAATAATGCTAAATACTGGAAAGAGATTGAATATGTGTATTATTTAATATTTTCTAATGTATGTCAAATTAATTCGATTTTGGGGAAAAGGGACAAACCATCGAAAAAGGATTCACCCTTATTGAAAAACAGTATCACACGAATTTTTATAGACATGATATTTACATTTTCATAGACATAATGTTTGAAAGTTAAGAGGTCTGCCCCTTGCGACGTGGGTTAAGCTGTGCGACCAATAGAGGTCAAAACGGCCAAGACCATATACTGCAGATCCCATTTTTTATAGTCGTATACAGCACGGCATTGGCACCGAAATATTCCCGGAATTTCGCCAAAGGTACGCTTCGTATTAACTCTGCGTCATAAATACCTTCCATCTTTAAAATGTCGGATGTGATTTCGTACGGGAATACATAATATCCCCAGTATGATAACACCTCTTGAACTGTTGTCGCATAATATTGCTTTGCCTCGGCTGCTGTTGACTCATTCATAGGGGGTAGTGTTAAGATTGTTAAAGGTGTTTCTTCATACATCAGGGGTCTAGCCCCTTGGTTGTAGCCTTAGGAGCACACCCGGCAACTATGACCGCTACTGCCAGCAATATGCCTGAAACCAGCATCCTTCTTGCATGAAGAAAAGCGGCCACAAGCATAATTTCCAAGGCGATTCCAGCCAGATGTGATCCCTTACGGCTATTTGAAAATCCAGGCCGCCACCTCATGATTCGATGCGGGTAAGATCGATATCGGTCCCGGGCCATAGGCTACAATCGGAATCAAGCTTTCATGCAATGAGCCGTGGGAGCGGATTTTGACCGTCTCCCTGGCATAAGGCAGGGCTCCGAAAACCGTGTCCCTGTCGGCCAACACAAAAAGATGCCCAATGCGATGGGGATGAAGACGATAAATCCTTGCAGCTTCCGTATTCGATAAAACAGCTTCAATGCCATGCTCCCCGCCAAGGAGGGCCGAGGCTTCATCTCTGGCAGACAGGTCATCCAGATAAATATATGCGGCACCACCAAGATTTTGATGATGAACAACATAACGATCTTTGATGATTGGGATGGCGTTTGCCGAAATCCCGGCATCTTTTAATATCCGGTTTAAATCCAGCGCCAGGGTCTTTGAATTCATTCCATGATCGGCAGTTATTACAATTTCAATATCTGATGTAACATTCAAGATATCCAGCAGCAGACGATCAAGCTGGTTTATGTTCCATTGAGATTGATCAGAATCCGGGGCCAGCATGTGGTTGGCATAATCTGTAGTCGTCAAATAAAGCAGGTCGGGAGATTTTTCTGAAAGTATTGTTCTGGCGGCACGGAACAGCCAATGATTAACCTCTATGGAATAGATATCAGGTGGCGCACCAATTCGATCCACGAGCCAGGCAGAAGGTCTTTCCGCCGTTTCGGCAAAGGTTGCACCATCTTGGATTAAAGTTTTCAGTTTTTCTTTAGCGGTGAGAAGGGCAGACGTCCCACCACTGCTGGCAATCCGGTGAAATATGGTCTCGGCCATGAGAAATTCCGAGGATTCCATGTAAACTTCTTTTCCCGTTGACGGATCGAGAAAATAGTTGGAGGTAATGCCGTGGGTTTCAGGAAAACTTGCTGTCACAATCGTTGAGTTGTTGACATTGGTAACACTGGGAATGATCGCCTGGCCGGTTGTGCGAAATCCTTCCCGTGCGAGACTATCCATGTTCGGTGTTTCACTTTGGTCCAGATATTCGGGGCCGCAACCATCCAGACAGATAATGATCTTTTTTGTCATGGCATTTCTCTTGTTATATCAAGCTTTTATGTGAAATTTCATAAAATTTGTACAAAGATATTTTTTCCGACAAATCCAGTTTTTTTCTTAGATACGATCATTTGTCTGGAAAAGTCAAAGACCAACTTACAAGAATTTATGGGAATAGGTTCTTTATTGCCGGTCGCTAATATTTTTTATATTCTTTTATCAATTCTGTCCGGTAAGGGAAAAGCAAGTTTAACTGCCTGTTTATTATGGGTTTGCTTGAGTCCATTGGCGGAGGTTCAAATAACTTCTTTAAAGAACACGTTCTAAAAAGGTTGAGTTGTACTACTCTTATAAGGTTTTGCAGACTGGCAGAGACTTTCGACATAAATTTGAACATACACAGGAGTAGATAAGCGATCAAGGCCACGTAAATCTGCGTCATTACGGCATTTCGAGAATTTCCAATGAATGCTTTGATACGTAAGTTTTGCTTGATCCAACGAAAAAAGATCTCTATTTGCCAGCGCTCTTTGTAAATATCAGCAATTGTCTTGGCTGATAGTTTGAAGTTGTTGGTAAGAAACACATAGTGTATTTTGGTCTCCGGGTCCCGGTAACCGATCCTTCTCAAGGGTTGTGGGCATAAAAGCCCTTTGGTACCGGTGAGAACAATGGTTTGATCAGAGGACAGGCCTTGGCTTTTATTTACCCGACGCCGTTCGGTGACCCTGTATACAGCATTTGTTTCTGTCGAGTCACGAAAAATATACCGTTTTCTTGCAGGTTGTTAAACCATTGATAGTCTGTATACGCACGATCCTCAACAACGATAGACCCTTTGGGTAGATTGAGCAATTTGAGCACCTTGGTTTCATGGGTTTTTCCATCGGTAATGGATATGAATGCCGGCAGGTAGCCTGAATGATCTAGCAAAGTATGGATTCTTACAGCTGATTTGGTTCTGCGAAATGAAGCCCATGGAAAAGCACCAAGGGAAAGGTCTATGGTTGAAGCATCCAGACTGTACAGCTTGTTTTTGAATTTGAACTTATGCTTGGGGGATATGAGGCGGCACCGCTGGTATACTCTTTCAAAAAGTGCCTCGTAAAATGATGCCGGCCTGCTGTTATTAGCATCGGCAAAGGTGGAGCGGGATACAGGTCGCGCACCTATATGGTACAGATTCTTAAGCCTTGAGTTCATCGACTGAATACCGTCTCGAAGGCTTTTTCGCCAGTCAGTTGCATAAACATCAAATGTACGAATTGATTCCAACGGCTGAATTTTCGAGATTTACGACCAGTGCCTTGCTGGTTTTCAAGAGCCGTAAATTGATGTCTTGGAATAAAATTTAGCATAGAATGAAAAATTGTGTTACGATGAGCCATGGCTTGAATCTCCTTTTGATAATAATGCGTTAGTGACAAAAGCATTATAGCAAATTGTGAGGTTCAAGCCTTCTCTTTTTACTATCCCAACCGGACACTATTGAATTTATCTATAAGAAATTTTCGCCCTTCGGAAGAAAGCCCCTCTGTCTTTTCCAAAACAAACACTGCGGACTGTAATCCCATATTGAAAGCAATGTTTACCTCTTTCTCTTTCATGCCCTCCAATTTGTATCATGCTTCATTTTGCCCCTTTTCCTGAAACCGGTATGTTCCTTTTAAGGAGCTGTCTTCAATTTGTGTGCCAAATTCTGTTTTGGGCTTATATAAATGGTGAAGGCCCTTATTTGATAAGGGTTTATGAGGGGTTAGCTATAAAGAGGGGCGATCTATAGATAGCGCCTTTGAAACCCTGAACTTCCGACTCTGGATAAGGAATGATTGGCGTAACCGTTCAAACGGTAGAGGCCGGATAAACGTAACGATCAGAGGTAGGGTTCGTATTTGTGGGAGAATCGCCAAAAAATTATGTCAAAGAACAAAGGATAGGTGCGTCTTCAGGAAGTGTATCTTTTCAAATGTTTGAAATTATTATTATTTTAAATTTATTAATTTTATGCTTGATAAGAGGATTATAGGATGTCCCCCATTATTCATAGCTAAAACTTAATGTTTTGACAGGATTTACATGATCATCATGATTAAAATACTTGATATAGGTGTATTGGGTCTCACCGGTCAGCGGATCAACGACCTTTTTCAATCGATCCAGACTGTCATACACATATCCGGTTATTTTCTCTTCCTTGTCTGTTTTGGAGATCAGGTTACCCTTGTCATCATAGGCGAACTGGGTCACATACGTTTCCGTATCGCTTAACACGTCCTTTTCTTTGGTCTTTCTGCTCCGCGAATCATAGACAAATTCCTTTGCAAATGTCGGGTAGATCACCTGTAACGGCTGATCCACACTGCCGTCCGAACATGATCCGCACCCTGAACCGGCCGTGTCCGAATATTCCACGGATATCTCGTTGCCGTTGCCGTCGATGGTTCTTATCAATCGGTCTTCATTGTCATATTCATAATAAATCACCTTCCCTTCCGCATCGATCTGTTTGGTCAGCTTGCTGTCGGTATTATATTCAAATACCGTAACACTATTGTTCTCAGGATCAATCACCACGGACCTTATTGCCGACTTCATCAAAAAACATTTGCGTAATATTGTTGAGCGGATCGGTCACCCTGATCGGCCAATATTTGTTTAATATTTTTTTCTTGTTTTTCGATTATAAAACCATATATTATTCAAACTGATTCAATTTTATATCAATATAAAGGCTGCTGGAAAACGACAATTATAAAAGATTATAATTATGCCAACAGTTCTAAGGACAGGTCCATATCGATTATATTTTCACAGTCACGAACCCAACGAGCCACCACATGTTCATGTTGATCGAGACGACCAGTCATGCAAATTTTGGCTTCAACCCGTTTCGCTGGGTCGTAATCTTGGTTTTAGTGCAAGAGAACTTCGTAATATAGAAAAAATTATAATAGAAAACGAAAGGCTTCTATTGGAGGCTTGGAATGACTACTTCTAATATTAAACCTGGTGAAGGCGTTAAAAATGTTCATTTTACTGAAGACACATTAAGTGTCGATATGATTGATGGACGTACGATCACGGTACCGTTGGCCTGGTATCCTCGATTGCTTCACGCCACATCAGAACAACGACAAAACTGGCGGATCAGTAGCGGCGGTTTTGGCATTCACTGGCCGGATATTGATGAAGATCTAAGCACGGAAGGCCTGCTCAGAGGAGCGCCGGCACCACGTAAAACGCTGTCGCATGTCGCATAAACAAATCAGCTAAGTACGGTAGCGTCTGCCCCCTTCCCGATAAATCAGGACAGGCCGGGCTTCAGTCCCTTACAGGTCTGGAGTTTATCCCGCCGTCAGGCGGGGTTGCCTGCGCTCGCAGCCGGGCTGATTTGATATACCCTGCCCAGTCCACCCGTTAAGGTATGTCTCCGTTCTCCAGACTTCGCTAAAGCTTCGCCGCGGCAAGCGGGTTTCGGTCCTTTGGGCCTCCACCGCCTGCGGACGAAGCCAATCTGATTTTTATCCCCCGCCCACCCAGGCTCCGGGCTTTCTCCGGCGGCCCTGCGCCGTACCCGTCCGCCCCCAAGGGCTCCCAAAAAAGGAAAAAGGCGGTTAAAGAAAAAACCTTCAACCGCCTTTTCTGTAAATGTAATTTAATCAAAAGAATTCCTCGCAGCTCTTCTGCGGGGTAGTTCATTTTTTTCTAAAAAACATTATATCTGTCAATCAAATAAGCACCAGCGAATATTCCCATGTATATAAAAATTAAAATTAAAAGGCTTCGTTTTTCATTGTGATGCTTGGCATCCAATAATGTTAGCAAATAAATAATAGCAAGAATATTAAAAATAATGCTATTCCAAAACCACTTTCCATAATCTAGGCCTTTTTCAGAGGCAATAGTAGCAGTGATTTTGGGGGCCACAAACAAACAATATATGATGGCGGCTAAAACAAATAGTATAATAATAATTTTCATCATGTCTCTAATCGCACCAAAAACCATATGGATCTAAACTGCACCATTGATACGCTATATTCCATCCAACACTAGGTCCTATGGCTATATTATTCCCCGCCGTTGATATCGGTCCGGCACCAAGAACCCATGATTCAAAACTATAATTCTCTAAATCAGACACTTTTTTAATACCCTTAATTATCGATCCGGTTCCGGTTGCTTCTTCTATATCAATATTCCATTGGAGTCCTAAACTTAATTGGAAGCCAGCGCTGTGACAAACGAATACACCGTAACATACCTTGTTGCTACCCCTACAGCGAAAATCAACTCGGGTTCTAGAGTGTCCATATCCAAAAGAGCCACTCACTGTTACCCCTTGATCAATTACCCACTCTCCGCTAGGACAATCTGGACAACTATCACCACTTTCTAACCCATATGCATCGATATATTGAAAAGATTATTTGAAACATACGAGTAGAGATTAATTCCTCCTGCTATCCCAATCGGATCAGTCCTCAGATATCTTCCGATGGCGGGATCATAGTAGCGATACCGATTATAGTGGAGACCTGTTTCCTCATCATAGATTTGTCCTGGAAAACGTAGATTACTGGTAATTGTGGAACTGGAATCAACATCTGCTTCACCAAAGGAAGAGTATCTTGCAGCCCAGACGACAGCGCCATTAATAGCGGTGAGCTTTTGCGGAATGCCCAGATGATCGTTTTGATAGAAGTAGTAATCGGAGCCGATTTTCACGAACAACGGATCAGTTGTCCATATTGAGCAGGGTTTGTACCCGTAGGATTTGGTCACGTTTCCAAGGGTATCCAACTCAGCCACCAGCCCTTCATCGGCATAATGGAAATACGTTTTTACTCCACCAACTTCCTTCCACAATCTACGCCCGAATGGATCATAGTAATAACTTGCTGTCAAAGAGCCTGAACCGACTTCACCGTCCCAAACTTCGGTGAGCCTGTCTTCGATATTGTACACATAGCTTGTTACGGCACTGCCAGCGGTTTTCTTTGTCATGTTGCCGTTGGCGTCGTAAACATATGACACATCATCGTAGCCGCCAAGCTCGTTGTTCAGGTTGTAGGTCCAGTCGCCGGTAGTGTCGGCTGCGGTAATACGGTTACCTACGCCATCATACGTAAATGCCTCGTC
>PVMK01126610.1_pt1 | contig 10307 bp, 10 predicted proteins | sample 1853481 | NCBI WGS metagenome assembly PVMK01 (sample SAMN08533507, study PRJNA380276) | Marine sediment metagenome, whole genome shotgun sequencing project. | reverse complement strand
GCGCAACAATATTGTTGTACAACAATATTGTTGCGCAAGGAACAAAACATGCCAAGATCATCCCCAAAAAAAGATCCGGTTATAGATTTTATCGATTCCCGCTTTCCTGGGGAATCCGACCCAAAGCAGGTTTTTATCCGGATGCTCGAAAGTGTGACAGCAGACCACGAGATCTTTTTAGACGCTGTCATTGAATGGCTGAATACCCTTGTTAATAATCTTAAAAAAAGCGTCAATAGTCCCAGCCACCGCCGCTTTATCTGTAAATTGGACCCTTCGAATAAAAAGAAAAGCTGGTATAGCGTTGCTGATAAGTTGTGGCGGGAAAGCCAGAAAAGCAGCCCTAAATACGATCTGAAAAATTTTCATGAGGTTATGACGGATCTTGTGCGCCTTCGCGTTGTATGCAATTTCCTTTCCGACATCGAAAGTTTTGAATCTGCGCTAAGTAAAGATTATGGAAGCGATATGTCAAAGCAAAAAGCTTTTTCGATGAATAAAACCGATGACTCTATCAAACAGCGCCCCAAAGATAGAAAGTCGGGCCACCGTTCCATCAAATATTTGTTTAAAAGCAAGGACTTTTTTTCCTGGTTTCAGGTTCCGAACACTTGCCGTCTTTTCTGGATTCCATGGGCATAGCCAATGATCTGTCGAACCTTGTTGCTATCCATCTTGAGCCTTTTGATCCGGATTCAGCCCATGCGTTCATATTCTTGGCCATGGCCAAGCAAAACATATCCGTTTCCCCTGAGGAATGCAGCCATCTTTTAGAACTCATGGGAAAACCGATTCCCTATTTTTTACAATTATTCCTTGATATTCTGGTTAAAAAATGCAGGGCCGGAGAAGAAATAACGAAAAAGCAAATGGATGTCGTATACCAGCGCGAGCTATTGGGAACGGAAAGCAAGCGTCATTTTGAATCGATAAAGCGACAGTTAGATCAGTACGGTCATAGAGATCCACGCTTCAGCACCGCCGCGGCAAGAATTATGACGCTGCTTACAATGGGAGAGACTGTTGAGAAAAAAACTTTGGAAAGTGAATGGGCGGAATTGACCTCCATGCCGGAGTCTTTTCAAAGCATGTTTGAAATTATGCGTGATGATTTTTATCTGAAAGAACGAAACGGTCGCGTGCGACTGGACAGCAAAATATTGAAGGATTGGTGGCGGGTGCATATGCCTCCTCGCCACACTCCCTGAAAGGATTATTGATGAGCATACTTCCATACACCCCCGGGAACATGAGCTACGAGGAGTTAAAGGCCTGTTTCGTGGGCCGCCAACCCCTTTTGGATGAACTTCTGGACACTTTAAGGGAGCAGGCCGGGGCATCCACGTTACAGCACTGGATGATCCTGGGCAGTCGGGGCATGGGAAAAACCCACCTCATCCGGTTATTCCACCACGAAATCATTGAAGATCCAGGATTTGACCAAACAATGGCTTCCCATACTGATGCATGAGGAGGAGCAGGTGGTCTTTAACCTGTCCCACGTTGTTTACTCGTATTATAGAAATGCTGGCCGAATCATTGGAAAACCAGGGGATGCAGGGATGCCGCCCTGTCGACAAGCGCATTTCTGGACACCCTGCGGGATAAAGCCAAGGGGGCAGACCCAATTGCTGGATCGCGCTACGGCCTATCTCAAGCAGTTTTCCATGGACCAGGGCAGGCGACTTGTGGTTCTGCTGGAAAATGCGGATGATCTGTTGACCAAGTGTCTGCCAAATGAAGCCGATGTGCAGAGGCTTAGAAAAATGCTCTCCATGGAAAATTTCATGCTTATCATCGGCGCGTCGCCTACTTTTTTTCCCCGCATCAGCCAACCGAAAGGCGTATTTTACGACTTTTTCCGGCTTCGCCGCCTGGAACTCCTTACCTTTCAGCAGGCACTGGAACTATTGCAAAAATGGGCGCAACAAGAAATGGATGAAGCCCGATCAGCTGCATTCAGCAATGCGGATTACAGGCTCAAGGTCATGTATCATCTGACCGGCGGTAATCCTCGGCTCTTGTATTTTCTATATAAAGCCATTACAAATGTGGATAGCCTCGAGGACGCATCAAGCACATTCGAGGCCATGCTGGAAAAGGATCTCACCGCCTACTACCTTTCCCGCATGAGGGATATCCCCAACCAGGTGCAGCCTATCGTGATAACACTGGCCAAGAGCGAAAAGAACCTTACCCAAAAGGAGATTGCCCATCAATGCTTTCTTCCAGAGCGCAGTTTGGGCACCCAGATGCTGCGTCTGGAAAAAGAAGATGTGGTAAAACCCGTGTCAGGAAAAAAAGGCAAGAACACCATCTACACGCTTACAGATTATCTTTTCAGGATTTGGTATCAATGGCGCTACGCCAAGCAAAAAAATCTCATACGGGGGTTGGTGGAGTTTCTGGCTGTATGGTTCAGCCAGCGGGAATTAGAACAGATGTGCGGGGCAGGCGGTATGGCCGGGCAATATTACACGGAGGCCTTGGCGTTTAAGCATTGCGACTCTTTCAAGCCTCACCTTGAGGCGATTCTTCAGGAAGGAGCGGCGACCTTGCGCGAGTTTGCATTCAAAGGTGAATATATAGATGCGGCGTCAATTCTCGCAGACATTGGGGAGTACGCTCCGGATCGGAGGGAAGCATTTAAAAAAGTGATTCGGGATTCCGGGCTTTCCGATGAACCGGAAAATATCGAGAAAGTTATGCAAGCCCAGGATAGAAGCGGATTCCGGAAATTCAGAAGACTGGTTTTGGCTGGGAGATGCGCGCTTTAAACAAAAGGACTACTCCGGTGCGGAAAACGCGTTTCAGAAGGCCGTTGATTTGAAACCAGATGATCCGGCGGCATGGAAATGGCTCGGTCGGGCACGAGGTGTCCAAGAGGATCATGCCGGTGCGGAACTCGCATTTCAGAAGGCCGTTGATTTGAAACAAGATGATCCGGACACTTGGCGCGCGCTCGGGCTGGCACGAGGTGTCCAAGAGGATCATGCCGGTGCGGAACTCGCATTTCAGAAGGCCGTTGATTTGAAACCAGATGATCCGGACACTTGGTACTTGCTCGGGCTGGCACGATTTAGCCAAGAGGATTATGCCGGTGCGGAACTCGCATTACAGAAAACTGTTGAGCTCAAACCGGATGAAGCGAATTATCGAAATAGTTATGCCGGCTCTCTATTTCGCTCTAACCGCTTTAAAGAAGCTATTGAAGCGCAGCACCGGATTTTGAAGATGGACCGTTTTTATGCCGAAGCCTACTTTGATCTATGCATCTTCAACCTTCTGGCCGGAAGTGTCGATACCCTTTTCGCAACTATGGAAAAGGCGCTTCGAACAAAAAAGGCCCCTGCGGGCTTTAAAACTCAAATTCAATTGTTTTTCGCGCTGGTTCTGGCCCATGATGGAGAGAAAAAAGCCTTTTTAAAAAATCTGGGATCGGGGGTTCGGGCATTGGAAACCATTGATGAAAAATTGCGGCGAAAAATACTGAGCGATCTATCGAGATTTTTAGTGGATGCCATCAGTCCCCTGACGCTGGAAAGTGTGAAAACATATATGGATGAATTCCAGAAAGTGACGGAAGATACGGCCGTGCTTTCCATTATCCGCCCATTAACCCATGTTTTGGAATACACGCAAGCCTGTATCACGCAAAAAACCGGCTATGCATCCAAGCAGGCTCAAAAAGCCCTGGACCGCATACCGGGAGAGCTCAAGGGGCCGGTTGAAGAAATGGCCAACACAGTGCGCAAAAACTTGAAATGGCAAAGCAAAGTTTTAAAAAGAACATCTGGCGGAAAGGCAGGTCGTTATTATTAAAGCCTCATCCAAAATTGTCAAGAATGTGGTGTTGATCCCTATAAATTATAAATCACATGATGTCAGCGCATTGCTATTTATTGCGTTATTACCTCAAGAAATTCGGACTTGTCAAAATCTTCGACCTCTTGCCAATATTGGACAGATGGAACATTAAATTTGGTTAGCTATAATCCCGTCCGAGGGCTACTTTCTATACCTGTGATAGCTAATAAGTGTTTTATCCATAGTCCCACCAAAAAAAAGGAGTCCCGCCAAAGAAAAGGCCAAAACTTCTAAATTGAGTTTTGGCCGTATCAGCGAATCAGATGGTGATATCGCGGTGCGGGATATTGATAAAACGGTGATGGACAAAACCGAGATATTGGCATTGGCATGAAAAATGCTGTATGGCTAAAGTATTCACTTTCTTGTTAACTGTGAGGCGAATACCCCATATAATTGACTCAAATTATGAGTCAAAAGGTGGCTTTGAAGGCGGGATGACTAACCGTAAATACGCGGGCCTGACACATGTCAGCAGAGCCACGGCCCAACGGGAGCTGGCTGATCTGGTTGCCAAAGGCATACTTCAACCAAACCCGGGCGGGGGCCGAAGTGCCAGTTATGATTTGGTTTGGGACAAGATCCAGAACGCTTAATTACTCCGCCCTGAAAAATAGCACATTTAGGGTTGCAAATTGTTCTTTGAAAACTGAAGTAAGTTGTTAGATCGAACTTCTATATATTTTCTTCAATTATCAAAGAACAAATTTATACTACCCAATCCTTTTATGGCTATTTTTCAGGGCGGAGTAATTAGGTTAGACAGGCTCGACAACCGACTCAACTATTGGGTTTATTGGCGGGCATAAATGGCTCAGGATTTTTTTTCCTCATCAATTTTCTCAGGTTCTTTTTTTTCCTCTTCGTCTGACGCACCTTTAAAGTTTCTAATGGCTTTCCCCATTCCTGCGCCGATTTCCGGTAACTTGCCGGCTCCAAAAATGATGAGGATGATCACTAAAATTATAATGAGTTCCGGCATTCCTATTCCAAACATGTTTCCTCCTATTCGTCAGGCCCGGTTTGTTTGAGTTCGTTTAACAACTGCTTGAATTCTCTTGATTTTAAATACCGGTCAACACTGCCCTGATAATCTATCCATCTCTTCCAGGCATCGATCCAGGCCTCATTATGCCAGTAGCAGTCAGGGATCCCCCGCTCCCTTGAGCCTTTCGATGTAGTCTAAATACTCTTCTGAACACTCATCACAAAAGTTGTAGGGGACATTCAGTTTGCGTTGATAAAGGGTCAGTTTTGCTCTGATCACCGCTGATCTGTGATCCGCACTTTTCGCACTTAAGAGCACAGTGCGTGCACTGAAAGACTTTTCGAACGGCCTGAAACTTGCGCATTTTTGTCAGGCTTGCCTGTTTTTCCTCTGCAAGGCCCTTCTTATCCTCAAATGATATGATATTCGCCACCGGGCGCTCCGAAAGCTTATAGTAGTTTATAAGGCTTTTACAAAAACGGTTGCTCTTTTTCCAAATCAATTGACGAACTGAATATAACATCAGGCCCTTTTCGTGTCAATCATTTCAGGCTCTGATTTAATTGTTCTTAACCTTGCTAAACAAAATCGGTCATGATAGAGCGTTTGTCTAAATAACGTTCCGATAGCGGTGGTCTGTTGGGTCGTCTCCGGGCTGTCGATAACGTCCAATATGGCCTGATCCAAACGCTCTAATATAGCGGTTGTCATGTTTGATATCATTTCAGGCTGTTACACACTATATTTTCTTCTGTTAGGAATTCTGGCAAATGGAACATATTTATGACAACCGCTATGAGAGGTGACAGAAGTGTTTAAGGCCAACGGGCTTGCCACATTGATCGGCAGTCTCCCACTGGCAGACCATCATGAAGCCCTGGACCTTATTCTGGAATATATGCCCGAAATTCCCATTTGGGCCCAGCTTCCGGCTAATAGGGAAGAGGGAATGATGGTGCAGTTTACGCCGGGTCTGCCGGGGTTATGCCGCCAGAACGACAACCTGTTTGTCAATGCGGGCAATGAGGCCTTTGAAAATGAGCTGCTTCAATTTTACGAAGACTATCTGGCAGTGAGCGAGGGAAGCATCGAACTTGATCGCTCTCGATTTGCTTTAAAAGAGGATACCGCCCGAGGATTTTTTGAATTTTTGAAAAGGTTGGAAACCTGTGACCTTGCACCTGTGGCGGTTAAAGGACAAATAACCGGTCCCTTTACCTTTTGTACCGGCATTGCCGATCAGGAAAAGCGGGCGATATTTTATGAACCCCAAATTCGAGATGCAGCGGTTAAGTTGCTGGCCATGAAGGCCCGATGGCAAGTTGAGCGGCTGTCGCAATTTCAAAAGCCGGTAATCATTTTTTTTGATGAGCCCGGTCTTGCCGGATATGGTTCGTCGGAGTTTACCAGCATTTCCCGCGAAGACGTGAACCAGTGTTTTGAGGAGGTATTTGAGCCTGTTCATCAGGCGGGCGGCCTTGCCGGTGTTCATGTCTGTGCCAACACCGATTGGTCGCTGGTGCTTGATTCTGCTGTCGATATTGTCAGCTTTGATGCCTATGCCTATTTTGACCGGTTTATTCTTTATCCCGATCAGATTAAGACCTTTCTCGAAGCCGGTAAAATCCTGGCCTGGGGGATTGTTCCGACGCTGAACGTCGATGACCTTGAAAAGGAAACCACCTCTTCACTGGTGCGTCAGCTGGAAGAAAAGATCCAACAGATCGAATCGCTTGGGATCGATTCGGGCACCCTGATAAATCAATCCCTGATAACACCAACCTGCGGCACCGGGACCTTAAGTGTTGATCTTACCCAAAAAGTGCTTAAAATTACCAGGGAGGTCTCCCGGGAAATACGAAAGCTCTAAGCCCGTATATTTATAATAAACCAGGCCAATTATTAAATCGTGGCTGGAAGCCACTCCCACAATGTCTGTAATTAGTTATTTGCTAATAACCAATAACGGACAACTATTAACATCTCTACCGGTGGGAGCGGCTTCCAGCCGCGATTGCAATTAGTAAACTAATTTTAGCTAACTAAACGTGAGGTAATGGATGGTAGACAAAGACAGCGGTAAAAATTTTGGCGGGGCAACCCGCTATGTATTGGATGAAGAACTGGCGAAGATTGTCAACATATCGATGGCGCTCGAGATGCCGTTGCTCCTGAAAGGGGAGCCCGGTACCGGTAAGACCATGCTGGCCCATGCAGTTGCTGAAAGCCTGAAGATGCCGTTAATCGTGTTGAATGTGAAGTCGAGCATGAAGCTGATCGACGCCTTGTACCAGTATGATACCTTGACCCGCCTCAATGACAGTCGTTTCGGAGATTCCAGCCGGGATGTCAGCAACATTGAAGAATATATAAAAATGGGCAAAATCGGCCAGGCCTTTACATCAGATGCCAGGACCGTGCTTTTGCTCGATGAAATCGACAAAGCAGACACCGATTTCCAGGATGACATGCTTGATGTGCTGGATCAGATGGAATTTGATATTATCGAAATCGATAAAATCGTTTCAGCAAAAACCCGTCCGGTAATTATTATTACCTCCAACGCCAAAAAAGATCTGTCCGATCCCTTTTTAGGTCGCTGCAATTTTCATCATATTGCATTTCCCGATCCGGATATGATGCGCAGAATCATCAGGGTGCATTTCCCTGAACTCGATAACGACCTCATGGACAAGTCCATTTCTGCATTTTACCGTGTGCGCCAACTGGATGGCATTGAAAAGAAACCCGCAACCCGTGAATTAATTAACTGGATCAGGGCCCTGACAGCTGATCCTGATTTTAAACCCAAACAATTAGCCAAAGGGGATCTGCCCTATCTCGGGGTTTTATTTAAGAAAAGCCCGGACTACGCCCGAGCACAGACGGCAGTGAATGGGAGAAGGCTAAATTAATGTTTGTCGATTTTTTCTATAAATTAAAAGAAGTCGGGGTGCCGGTCAGTCCGACAGCGTTTCTGACCCTTCAAAAGGCCCTTTCCCGGGGTCTGGTGACTTCTCTGGATGATTTTTACACGTCGTCCCGGGCCATTCTTGTGAAAAGCGAACGCTGGTTTGACCTGTTTGACCAGGTTTTTGACTATCATTTTAAAGGGGTTGAACTGCCCGACTATGAAGGCATGGAACTCGATGAAATGGCCCGAACCATGCTGGATGCCTGGCTGCAAAATTCCAGCGAACTCTCTAAATTACTGGGCGTAGATGAGTCGGCCCTCAACAAGCTTACCCCGGAAGAGCTGATCGAATATTTTAAAGAACGCCTAAAGGAGCAGACAGAACAGCACAACGGCGGCGCTAAGTGGATCGGCACCGGCGGTTATTCCCCGGTGGGCCATTCGGGCTATCATCCGGGGGGCATGCGAGTGGGCGGTGTATCAAGAAACAAATCGGCTGTTAAAGTGGCCATGGACAGACGCTATAAAGATTATTCGCAAAGCGGACCTCTCACCCATGCAATGATCGGAGAGGCTTTAAAACGGATGCGGAATCTAATCCCGGTGGGCCCCAAAGATGAGGTAAATATCGACGAGACCATTTACCAGACGATGAAAAACGGTGGTGAGATCGAAATCGTTTTTGACAGGCGGTTAAAGGACCGTCTTAAAATAATCCTGGCCATCGACAACGGTGGATGGTCTATGGATCCATATGTCACCATCGTTCAGACCCTTTTTGATTATACCGGGGATCAGTTCAAAGACTTGAAAACCTATTTCTTCCACAACACAGTCTATGGCAGCCTCTGGAAGGATTCGGCAAGATATAAAAAACCCCAGCGTATCGATGAATTCACCCGCCTTGATCCGGAAACCCGTCTGGTGCTGGTGGGAGACGCCAGCATGGCCCCTTACGAACTCATGGCCACCGACGGCTCCATCCACCTTGAAGAGCGCAGCGGCATGCCGAGCATTGAATGCCTCAAATTTTTAGCCGACACCTTTCCCCATTCAGTCTGGTTAAACCCGGTTCCCGCATCCATGTGGGACTACACCCGCACCATCCACGTCATCCGCCAGATTTTTCCCATGTTTGAGTTGAGTATCGATGGGCTGGAGCAGGCCGTCGCTCACTTAATGTCTAAATAAGGTTTCAGGTGTCAGGTGTCAGGTTTCAGGTTTCAGGCTGAACGTCGGAGCGTCCGAAAAAGCGCCTCGGTTTGTGGAGACTCCATATTATAATGTTAGTGCATCAGAAATTTCGCTTCTAGTTCCTGACACCTCATATGAAACTACATTAAAAGCGAACCGCAGAACCGCAGAATATCGAATGTCGAATGTCGAAGGGTGGAATCGCTACGCTCGGTCTTTTTTATAAAATAGACAGAATACATTATTCGATGTTCGACGTTCAATGTTCGATGTTCGATGTTCATTAGTTTCTTCTTCGATTAGACTGGACACGTCGCTGGCCAGAGGCTGCGCTGACACCTGACACCCGGCATCTGAAACCATTAACGAATTGCCAGTGACATGCGACAAACTACCAGGAACCAGTATCAAGTCTCTATATTGTAAAGCCGGCACGTATTCTCCCAAACCGTTTGCGCCAGGTCCGCGGGATCTTCTTTGCGGACTTCGGCCAGTTTCAGGAGCACGGATTTGACAAAGGCGGGCTCATTGCGTTGAGAGCGGTTTCGCTCCGGTGAGGGGGTCAGATAGGGGGCATCCGTTTCGACAAGTAGGCGATTGGCGGGAATTAGCGAAGCCATTTCGCGCAGGGGGGTTCCACGGCTTTTCATGGTAATGATTCCGGTAATGCCGATGTGAAGTCCGCGCTCAAGGTAATGATTGAGTTCGACTTGGTTGCCGCTGAAGCAGTGAACAACGCCTTTGATATTATTTCCGCAATTGTTTTTCAGCATCTCCAGAAAACGTCCGTGGCTGTCGCGCTCATGGAAAATCATCGGAAGATCCAGCTGGTTGGCAATTTCAAGTTGTCTGCGAAACCATTTTTCCTGGTCTCCCCCTGGAGAGTACATGCGGTTAAAATCAAGTCCAATCTCGCCCCAGGCCCGAACCTCTTTATTTTTTGAGAGAATAATTAAATCCTGGAAGATGGATTCGTCGCAGTTTTTGACATCATGGGGATGGACGCCTACCGAAGCATAGATTCCGGTATGAGATTTTGCCAGGGAGACTGCCAGCGCCGAGGTCCGCTTATTGATACCGATGGTCATCATGCGGGTGACACCGGCGCTGCGCGCGCGTTGAAGAACTTTTTCAAAGTCGCGGGCATATGTTTTGTCATCCAGATGACAATGGCTGTCGAAAATGTTCATGGCGATTCAATTTTTTGGCATTAAATATTATTTTGGTGCAGATGAAATTCTGCCGCGGCATAGGATAAATGGCACAAGGCACAAGGCTCAAGGCACACGGCTCAAGGTTAAAAACGATATAATCATCGGCCGTGCGTCGTGAGCCCTGAGCCCA
>PVMK01125800.1_pt1 | contig 10310 bp, 12 predicted proteins | sample 1853481 | NCBI WGS metagenome assembly PVMK01 (sample SAMN08533507, study PRJNA380276) | Marine sediment metagenome, whole genome shotgun sequencing project. | reverse complement strand
TATATTTTTTTCAGCTTTTTATCTTCCTGAAGCGTGTCTGATTCAGGCAACACAATCCATAGTACGATGTATCCGATAATTACAATTGCACTTAAAGAAAATGTTAGGAATACGTCGAATAACATGACGATGAAAATCAGTCTAATCCATAATGGGTCTATAGAAAAGTAGTGAGCAATACCTGATGCAACACCTCCTATTAGTCGGCGGTTCTTATCTCGGTAGAGCTTTTTCTTAGGATCTTCGGCAGCAGCTCCTGTAGCTTCTGCTTGTTCTTCATCTTCTTTTTGTTCCTCGGCACTTTCAGTGGTAGGCGAAGCTATTTCTTCTTCAACAGCCTGAAAATCCTGAATTCCCCCCATTGTGGTAATGAGTGAAGTTACATCTTCAATAGTAATTACCTGCTTGTCCTCGGTAAGCTTCGAAAGAAAAATCTCGGCAATCCTGCTTTCGATATCAGCAATAATTTCGCTACTGCCATCGAAGGTTGAGAAATATTTGTTTATTGATTCGAGATACTCTTTAAGTCTCTCATAGCCATCTTCTTCAATGTGAAAGATGATGCCACTTATATTTATACTTATATTCTTTTTCATGATTGTTTCTTGGTTGTGGTTGACTTCTTCGATTTTTTTGAAGCAATATGCTTAGTGGACTTTACCAGATCATTCCAGGTTGTACTCAAGTTATTTAAAAAACTTGTGCCTTCACCTGTAAGCTTATAATATTTTCTGGGTGGACCCGAGCTTGATTCAACCCACTTATACTCTACTAATCCAGATTTTCTTAACCGGGTAAGTAGGGGATATAAGGTACCCTCAACGACCATGATTTTTGCGGAAGTTAGTTCTACGAGCATGTCTGAGGCATAAACTTCACCTCTCGAAACAATTTCCAAAATACAGTACTCGAGAATACCCTTCCGCATCTGTACTTGTGTATTCTCAACGTTCATGTTGTTATATTTAGTTTCTAACCAATGTCTTATACGGCAAAGGTACTATGTATGGCCAAGTACTAAGTAAAAAATAGTAGCTTGTATTAAATATTCTTTATTAAATTATATAAAATATTAATAAAAGATAATATTTTAGATAAATAGTGTTAATTCCACGCCTAAATTATTAAGTAGCTCAACCTTGGTATTTAATAAATTTGCATTTTGTATTGGTATTGTACCTGCAATTTTGCAGTCATTATCAAATGTCTGAGTACCAACTTTTATCTCTACTTCATCAAGAAGTTTCATTACCTCATTTGTAGATTTATAAGGAAACAGGAGTGTAACATCCATAGTTACTTTCCTGGTTATTATGGAGGCATTATCCAGGGCATTTTTAGTAGAAGTTTTATAAGCATTAATAAGACCACTTACCCCAAGCTTAGTACCACCAAAATATCGAACTACAATTACCAGCACATTGGTGAGCTTAAACGACCTAATTTGACCTAGTATTGGATCCCCGGCCGAATGATTAGGCTCGCCATCATCATTAGCCCTAAACACATCAGCTTCAGGTTTTAATATGTAAGCATAACAATGGTGGCGGGCATCATGATATTTTTTCCTGAGAGCTGAAAGATGGTCATCAACTTCAGCAACACTCATAACCGGGATGGCCAAGGCAATGAATTTGCTCCCCTTCTCTTTGTAAAGGCCTTCTGAAGCTGATTTTATAGTGGCAAAGGAAGTTACCATGATTATAACATAACCAGGGCAATAGCCACCACTGCCACAGCAATACCAAGCTTGTTGAGTGTAGAAAGCTTTTCATGGAAGACCACCAGTCCTATTAAAGCACTTAATACAACGATGCCAGTATTAAATATAGGAAAAACAAAGGCACCATTATTATTTAGTTGTCCAAGTGCCTTGAGAAAAGCAAAGACGGTAAAGTAGTTAATAATACCCAGAACAATTCCGGCAGTTATACTTCGAAGGGTAATTCTTTCGCCTTTAAACAACAGGACTAATCCACCTATTACAGCCGCTGATAAAAATATGTATATGGGAAATACCTTAACGTTCGTTTCATTAATGAAGTTAAGGTTGGTATAATTTATGGTAATGTCAATTAATCCATTGCCAAGAAAGACAAATACCGGTAATAGCCAAATGAACTTGTTGCCAACTACTAGGTGAGATGAGCTACTGGCAGAACTCATATAGGTGGCAATTAGTGCCAAACCAACCCCAATAAAGTTATACCAGAGGAAATTACTTTCAATCCTTAGAATATACAAACTGAATAAAACTGGCATAACGAAAGCCATCTTACTGGCAATGGATGCCGCCGCCATACTGAATTTTTGAGCCGTGAGGGCCATTAAATAGAAAATAACAATAAAAACAGCACCCAGAACCAGGGCAATGTAAATCCAGGTTGCGTTGTATGGCTGATTAAGAACATTATGTATACCGGTAAACAGTGTACCGGTGATAACACAGACAAAATAATTGGCTACAATGGCATGAAAGGTATTAATATTTTTGAGTCCAAATATTTTGAATAGAGCAAAAATGAGAGAATTTAGAACTATTGATAATGCGAGGAAGGCCATTGATAGCAGTTTGATGGCAAAAATAGTAATTTGGCAGAGCAAGTGTATAAGCTGATGAATAGTTTACAGGTTAAGGAGGTTTCTCAAATGCCCAAAATAGCAGGTGGCTTTGTTTTTAATACCCCGGAATTTCTATCTCTTAAAGAAGGTGAGGCACAGTACTTTGTGCTTTTTGAAAATGAGAGTGCAATTGCGCGAATTTGCTTTGTGATTGATAAAAATCAAGCAATTAGTGGCCACCAAGCTACTTTTGGTTCAATTGACGCTGACCTTCCACTTGCCCGTGAAACGGCGAAATATTTTCTTGAGCAGGTAATTATGGCCTTGGAAAAGGCGGTATAGATGAAGTAATTATCAAACATTGGCCTGCTGTATATATCGGCGATGATAACATGCACAAGATTTTTGGTGAGACAAATTTTAAAGTGATAAGCAGTGAGGTAAATCAACACCTTGCGGTACAGGAAGAAGAGTTTAAGGTGTTGATCAGCAAGAATGAACGTAAAAAACTAAATCAATGCCTTAAGCAAGGATATACCTTTATGCAACTGACATTAGATGAGTTTACAAATATATATCAGCTGGTAACGGAGACAAGGGTACGCAAAGGTTATCCTGTAAGTATGACGTATGAAAATCTATACAAGACAATAAAATTAATGCCTGATAAGTACCTGTTGTTTGGGCTCTTCGATCGGGATAAACTAATTGCTGCTTCAGTAAGTATTCGTATTTCTCATGAGATACTTTATAATTTTTACCATGCCGATGATCTTAACTTTCGCACTACCAGCCCATTGGTAATGCTGATTCAGCAGATATATCAGTATTGTCAGCAAAATGGTATAGAGATATTAGATTTAGGTGTTTCATCAGAAAATGGGCTTATTAATCAAGGCTTATTTAATTTTAAGAAAAATCTTGGTTGTGTTAGCTCTGAGAAAAATACTTATCGTTTAATATATGCCTGACGCGCACACCCCTTTGGTATCAGTGATATGTCTATGTTATAATCATAGTAATTATGTTGTTGAGTCTATTGAGTCAGTACTTTCACAATCATATGCAAATATTGAACTCATTATTGTTGATGATGCCAGTAGCGATGAGTAGCCAGGATGTAATCCAGACCTTTATTGAGAAGCACCCTCAAATTAAGTTCATTCCCCTTAGTACTAACATCGGCAATTGCCGGGCATTTAATATTGGCTGGCAGGCTTCAAGTGGCGATTACGTGATTGATCTGGCGGCTGATGATCTATTGCTTCCGGAAAGAATTTCTGTTGGCGTAGATTGTTTTTTGAACGTTGGTAGTGAATATGGGGTGCATTTTGGTGACGCCCGAATAATAGATGAAAAGGGGAATTTATTGGGTGAGCATCTTACCGGCTCATACTTTCAAGGTAACGTTCCTGAGGGAATTCTTTTTAGTACATTATTATCTAAATATTTTATCAACCCGGCCACCATGATGTATAGTAAATCCCTGTTGGATTATTTGGGAGGATATGATGAATCACTTGCCTACGAAGATTTCGACCTCTGGGTACGTTCATCAAAAGAATTTAAATATTGTTATACCAATAGCTTGCTAGTAGCGAAACGAAACTTAATGGGGGCACATAGTGGCAGGCAATATAAACCGGGTAGTAAAATATTAAAAAGCACCTTACAGGTGTGTGAGAAGGCATTCGCTATATGCGAAAATAGTGCGGAATACCAAGCCTTGCTTATCAGAATAAAATATGAAATGAAGATGTCATTTGTTTCTTTGAATTGGAGGGTAGCATGGCAATTTTTCCTGCTACAACAAAAAACGCAGAGTGCTCTAATGAACTAAACCTAAGATTTAGCCTATTATTGCATATGGTTGATAGCTCAGGAGCACCTATTGGGATTTTTGATAGCGGGATCGGTGGTCTTACCGTTGCCCACGCAATAAAACAGATATTACCTAATGAAAGGCTTATCTATTTTGGCGACACCGCTCACTTGCCATATGGCGATAAGTCTCCGGCTGCGGTACAGGCATATTCCATTAAAATTACCGACTTATTAATTAAGCGTGGTTGCAAGGTAATTGTCATCGCTTGCAATACGGCTTCGTCAGTAGCCAATGAATTACTCAAAGAATATACTGCCAGCAGAGCCAAAGTGATTAACGTGGTTGATCCAATGATTGAAAAAGTTGCTGGTTGTACATCCAAAGAAAGGATTGGTGTAATTGGCACTAAAGGAACTATAGCCAGTGGCATTTACCGGAACAGGCTTATTGAATTACAGCCGGCACTTGCGGTAGAAGAATTGGCCACGCCACTACTAGTGCCAATGATTGAAGAAGGATTTATCCATAATAGAGTTTCGGAGGATATAATTAATGAATATCTTTCTAACCCTAAATTAAACGAAATCAGTCATTTGGTTTTAGGCTGTACTCACTACCCGTTGATAAAAGATGAAATCAGTGAGTATTACCAACAGTCGGTAACTATTCATGATTCCTCGGTGGTTACAGCGCAATACCTGAAAGCTTATTTGGAGAAAGATGATTTACTAAATATTGATGGCAATAATGATGTTGATCATTTTTATGTTTCCGATTTTACCCAGGATTTTGAAGACTCGGCAAACTATTTTTTTGGTGAGAGCGTTCACTTAGAAGAGTATAAACTTTGGGAATGAATAATAAATCCTGCCAATTAATTTAATAGGTCATATATACTCTTTAATTTTGAAGCTTAATTGCCTAGGCAAGAATGAGTGATGTAATCAAGCATGAGTGTGGAATTGCTTTAATCCGCCTCCGTAAGCCACTATCCTACTATATTGAAAAGTATGGAACGCCAGCCTATGCTGCAAGGAAACTCTACCTGCTTATGGAAAAGCAGAAAAATCGGGGCCAGGACGGGGCAGGAGTAGCTAACATCAAGATAAACCAGGAACCGGGGTATAAATATATTAGCCGCTATAGATCGGTTGATAGAGATCCAATTTCAGATATATTCAGAAAAATTAATCGAAAATATCAAAAAGCCGCCAAGCACGAAGATGAGTTTCCATAATGAGTATTGGCTTACCCAAAATTTAGCGTTTACCGGCGAGGTATGGCTTGGTCATCTGCGCTATGGAACTCACGGCAAGAATAGTATTGAAAATTGTCATCCTATACTTCGGCAAAGTAATTGGCGCAGCAGAAGTTTGGCGCTGGCAGGTAATTTCAATATGACTAATGTTGATCAGCTGGTGCAAATACTGATTGATTTAGGCCAGCATCCCAAAGGAGAAATCAGATACAGTAACTGTACTGGAAAAAATTGGGCCATTTTCTGGATGAAGAAAATCAGGTAATATTTGATAAGTATAAAGGCAAGTACTCTAATAACGAAATCGCCGAACTAATTGCCAATGAGTTGGATTTAGCCGAGGTCCTAAAGCGTTCGTGCAGAGATTTTGATGGTGGTTATGCCATGGCCGGCCTAACTGGTTATGGGGCAGCATTCATAGCAAGAGATCCTGCGGGTATAAGACCTGCGTATTATTATGCCGATGACGAGGTGATAGTTGTAGCTTCTGAAAAGCCTGCTATTAAAACAGCTTTTGATGTTGAGTACGAGCAAATTAAAGAGATTGAACCTGCTCATGCGCTAATAATTGATAAACAAGGTAATTTTAAACAAGAACAATTCATTGATAAGCTGGAGAAGAAGTCCTGCAGTTTTGAACGAATATACTTTTCGCGAGGTACTGATCCTGATATTTATCGAGAGCGCAAGATGTTGGGTAGGCTATTGGTACCACAAATTCTCCAGTCAGTTAATTTTGATTTAAAACATACGGTATTTTCTTATATACCTAATACTGCAGAAACTGCCTTTTTAGGTATGATTGAAGGAATTGAGGATTATATCGCTGATATGCGTCGAGAAGTAGTCCTCGAGGATAAGCCGAACCTTGACTCTATTGAAGAACTCCTTGGTTTTAGGCCACGCATTGAAAAATTGGTAATAAAGGACGTCAAACTACGGACTTTTATTACAGATGATTCAGACAGGGATGATTTAGTTGCTCATGTCTATGATAGTACCTATGAGGTAATTAAAAAGAAGGTAGATACTATAGTTATTCTGGATGACTCTATTGTTCGTGGCACAACCCTCGAAAAAAGCATTCTAACGATATTATCGAAGCTGGAACCCAAGAAAATAGTCATTGTCTCGTCTGCACCACAACTGCGCTTCCCGGATTGCTATGGAATTGATATGTCGAAGATGAATGAATTTGTTGCTTTTAGGGCTTTGATAGCACTTATTAAGGAGAATGGCATGGAGAGTAAGCTAAATGAAGTATATGAATTATGTTTATCGGCGGTAGAAAAGAATGAACCGAAAAATTACGTAAACCAACTTTATGATTTGTTTACCGATGCTGAGATTTCTGAGAAAATAGCAGAGATTGTTAAACCTAAAATTCTTACTGCAGATCTAGAAATTATTTACCAAACCGTCGATGCTTTACATCAGGCTATCCCTAATCACCTGGGCGACTGGTATTTTACCGGCAATTTTCCTACACCGGGTGGAAACAGGGTAGTAAATAAAGCCTTCGTTAATTATATGGAGGGTAAGTTAGTTAGGGCATATTAAGACCGGAGTAGGGCCTCAGTAATCAGAAGATACTGCTTAATATTGTAGCTAGTCAAAATTCCATTTTGAGATTTGAGAGATGTAATTATTATAGGAGGAGGATTGGCCGGCTTAGTTTCAGCTATTTTACTCAAACGGGCAGGGCGAGATGTAGTATTATTCGAAAAGAAAACCTATCCCTTTCATCGTGTTTGCGGTGAATATATCTCAAATGAAGTTAAACCATTCTTAGAAGCCCAAGGGCTTATACCTGAGGTAAGTTATGCTAATATTGATACCTTCGCGTTATCAAGTATTAGTGGCAAAACTGGATATACCAGGTTAGATCTGGGTGGGTTTGGCATTAGCCGCTATACATTTGACAACTTCCTCTATCAAGTTGCCTTGGATGAACATGTAGAGATTCATACCGGAGAAAAAGTTGAAGCTATTGACTTCAGTAATGACCAATTCAAGCTAAAAACAGTAGCGGGCAAGGAATTTAGCGGGCGAATACTTATCGGCGCATTTGGTAAAAGGTCAAACCTCGACAAATCCCTGAAACGAGCATTTTTTACTAAGAAGTCACCCTATATAGGTATAAAATATCATGCTATTACCAATCACGGTACCAATGTTGTGGCGCTGCATAATTTTGATGGTGGATATTGTGGGGTAAGTTGTGTTGAGGATGGTACTACAAATATTTGCTACCTGAGTAAAAGAGAAAATTTGCAAAAATTTGGTACTATAACTTTAATGGAGGAAAATATCCTCTTTAAAAATCCGCAATTAGACCAGGTTTTTAATGAGGCCAGATTCTTATTTGATAAACCGTTGGTGATAAATGAAATTTCGTTTGAGACGAAAAATCCTATAGATAACCATATACTCATGTGTGGCGATGCTGCCGGAATGATTACGCCACTGAGTGGTAATGGCATGGCCATGGCAATTCATTCGGCCAAAATTATAAGTGAGCTCATTAACAAATATTTCTCTGCAAGTAAGTATAATCGTGAGGCCTTGGAAACAGAGTATCAAGCTGGATGGACGAACTTATTTAAGCATCGCCTTTGGTTCGGCCGGCAGGTACAGAAACTGTTTGGTAATAAAATCTTATCAAACCTTTCGGTAGCCCTAATTAATAATAGTAACATACTTAGCAAGTTATTAATCAAAAGTACACATGGCCAACCTATTCAATAAGCCAGTTTAGAGGAATTGATTATTTTCTAAGAATAGGTAGATAAAGAATATATTTAGAAATAAGGACGATATAAAATTGAGTCGCATAGTATGCGAATGGTCTGCCATACTTTCGTCTTTAAGTACCTGCAAAAACCATGATAGAAAATAGATTATAATTGGCAACATAGCGATCAGAAATACCCAGGCATACAGTAATTTATATGTTGTGGCAAAATACCACCAATAACAAGCAGCCGAAGCGGTAAATACAATTCCGGTAAAGTAAAACGTACCCTTTATCCCAAGTAAATAACTAAGGGTTATATCATTACGCTGGCGGTCTTCTTCGTGTTGATATATCTGTGTCATCGGGAATGAGCCCCATAGTATTGTTGAAGAAAGTAGAGCGGGAATGATAACCAAGGAACTATTTAGAACTGTAAATCCGTTATCATTAAGACCAATGTAGCACATGCCAAAGGTAAAGGCACCTTGGAAAAAGCCGGCAATAAACCAGCTGAGATAAGGGTACTTTTTCAAGCGGATCGAGTGGTATCTGTAAGCCTTGGAAACTAAACCATATATTAAAAGCATGACAGCAAACTGCCAGCTTAGCAATAAGCCGAGGACAATAGCAACTGCATCAAAAATTAAGGCCATTAAATATAGACTATGACTTACTTTGGGGGGATATTTAAGACCACCAATGCTTTTTTCATCTTTATCGAAATAACTATTATAGCCATTGCTGGCAGGGTATAAAAATACATGTAGAGCGAAAAATACTATGATAGAGCGATAGACACTAATTGTTGGAGAGATGCCCAGACTGAATAAGAATACGGGTAAGAGGTAAAAAGAAAAGGGAATTCTTAGGTGGAGCCAGGTAGACCTTGATAACATAAATTATATATTTTGACACAAGATATCAAAATTTAATTATACTTGATACTAATGACCGCATTCATAAATTCTATTGGCAAGGCAAATCCTCAATATAAAATAAAGCAAGACGATGTGCTTAATTTTATGGTAAAGCACACCAGCTGGATGACGAAGAGGCACATAAGCTGAAGGTATTGTATCGGCCACCGGCATAAAAGAGCGCTATTCTACCATCCCTGATTACCAGAATGATGGTGATTTTCAACTGTATCCGGATAACGACACACTTGAGCCATTCCCTTCAACAAGTGAAAGAAGTAATTGGTACAAAAAAGAGGCCCTGAAACTGAGCATTGAAGCCATCAACAACTGTGTTGATGATAAGCTGTTATTAAGTGATATTACCTATTTAATTACCGTAAGCTGTACAGGTATGTATGCCCCGGGACTGGATATAGACCTGGTTAACCAGACTACAATACCGGCAGATGTTGAGCGCACCTCGATTAATTTCATGGGGTGTTACGCCGCCTTTAGTGCCCTGAAGCTTGCCAATCACATATGCAATGGCACCAAAGCGAATGTGTTAATTGTCTGTACAGAATTATGTAGCCTCCATTTTCAAAAAGAAAAAAGTGAAGATAATTTCCTGGCCAACTGCGCTCTTTGGCGACGGTTCAGCGGCTGTTCTGGTACAATCAGAACCGGCGGCAATTGCCTTGCAACTGGATTCGTTTATTAGCAACTTATTGCCTAATGCCCAAAGTGAAATGGCCTGGGCCATTGGTGATTATGGCTTTGAAATGAAACTTTCTGCCTATGTTCCGGAAGCTATTAGAACAGGTATTAAACCGCTTATTGAATCATTAAAAATGAGAATTGATAACCAGAAATTTGATTTTTACGCTATACATCCGGGCGGAAAAAAAATATTAAGTGTTGTTGAAAATGCGCTGGCTATCACAAAAGAAGAAAACCATCATTCTCACAGTGTACTTAGAGATTTTGGCAATATGTCATCGCCTACTATTCTATTTGTGATGAAACAAA